>Ga0123355_10005772_pt1 | contig 18201 bp, 16 predicted proteins | sample TergutEmb28metaG_3_FD_89872 | JGI IMG/M metagenome (GOLD analysis project Ga0123355, IMG submission 89872) | Embiratermes neotenicus P1 segment gut microbial communities from Petit-Saut dam, French Guiana - Emb289 P1 | ecosystem: Host-associated > Arthropoda: Insects > Digestive system > Gut ... | reverse complement strand
GTCTGGTCGTGTTAACAATTTTTCGCAAAATTGAATCGGTGGCTTCCGCATCCCGTTAAGCGGTTTGCACGGTCAAGTGTCTGTGCTCCAGTAAATCCATGTTGAGATAGCGTCCGGTCGACCACCGCTTGCCGGCGATGTTGACGCAACCTGGCTGTGACGAGATTGAGCGCTGAATTACCATCCGGGAAGGCGCCGACCTCTGGGACGAACAGGCCGGCCATTTGGCGCTGAACTCGTGAAGTTTATGGAGTCCGGCTCGGACTAGCGAGATTGGTTGCAGTAAGCATCACCAATCTGGGTGATGCGGAGCATCAGAATCCGTAACAGAGTGGAAGCGCTGGGGCAGCCCGCCCCGACCCCAAAGGGGTCTTCTTCTTCGATGCGTAAAACGCCTATGCCTCGGGGGCCTTCATGGTGGCAAGGGTGACGCTGCTGGTTTTGGACGACCATTCTGGTTGGAGCTAACGAACGGCGAAGGGGCTGGAATCAGAAGAAGCGCAAGGGTTTCAAAGCGGCGTTAGCTACAGGAGGATGGAACAGTGACTTTTAAGATGATCGTAAAGCTATCTCCGGCCTGATCCTGATGGATCGATGGCTTGGCGTCTCAGTCACGTGCCTGCAGCAGCTATGGCTGCATGAACAGCGGGACAAGTGATGCTGCAAAGTCTGATTGGCCTCGTCATTCTGGGTATCTCCATTGTGATGGCGCTTGTTACCTGGATCATTAGTGCCCTCGTTTTTGTTGTGTCCTATATCGCATTCGTTGTCAGCGCCCGTATCCGACGCTTCGTGCGGAGCGTGTCATGAGCAATCTGGTGGACGATATGATCGAGATTGCGCGCGAGCTAGACGGCCGCACAAAGAATTGGCAAGGCAGTAGTGGGCGCCTGGTTATGAGGTTGCCGAAAAGCACGGTGACACGGCGAGGTGGTTCATTTCGAGATCTACTGCGGTGTTGGTCCATGCCAGAACGTCGCTCATGAGGCCTCCGGTTCACATCCGGAATTCCCGGCGTTTTTGGCGACGGTCTCGCGGGTCACCGGGCTTGCCGTTCAATCACATGTCGAAAAGGATCTCGACGGGCAGCCGCTGCCGAAGGGGCAGGTTCGCCGTGCCGGTGGCGGGCGTCGTGCGCTTTGCGCGAGCGACCCGGGGCTTGTCCCTGCACTCAAGCGCCTAGTCGAGCCTCGACGCTAGGATCCGATACGGCCCCTGATCTGGGTGTCGAAGAGCATGGAGAAGCTGGCAGAAACCCTGACCGCGATGGGACGTCCGGTCAGTGCACGAGACCGTGCGCACGGAGTTGATGAAGCTCGGGTTCTCGCGCCAGTTCAATTGCAAGGCGCAGGAAGGCTCGCGGCATCCCGACCGCAACGCCCAGTTCAAATATATCAACGCGAAGGTCATTGCCACGCGGGCCCAGCAACAACCGGTCATCTCTGTCGATACCAAGAAGTGCGAATCACCCGCACCGGCAACTTCAAGAACGGCGGAATCGACTGTCGGCCGAAAAGCGACCCTGTGCGCGTCAACGTGCACGACTTCGAGGATAAGAAGCTGGCACGGTCGTGCCTTGTGGTCGCCCCTGGCACCTCCTCCGCTGCGGCTGCTCCAAACCCTTCTGCACTTCTCCTACTCGACTGTCACCGATTTCGCCAAATTGCGGGGCTGGTCGACATCTTTGCCCATGATAACAGCGGTATGGTAGGCGAGCATCTGGAGGGGGATGGCGTAGACGATGGGCGCGAAATTGGCGCCCATTTCGGGCATCGCTAGGAACCGCTCCATCGCAACGGCCGCCGCCTCGGCGACGTGCTTTTCACCAATCAGCAGTATGCGGCCACCCCTCGCGGCAACCTCCTGCATGTTGGAGACCGTCTTTTGCAGCACCGCATCGCGCAGCGCGATGACGACGACCGGCAACGTCTCGTCGATGAGTGCGATAGGCCCGTGCTTCAACTCCCCGGCGGGGTAGCCTTCGGCGTGTATGTAGGTCAGCTCTTTCAGCTTTAGCGCTCCTTCGAGCGCCAGCGGATAGGCCGCGCCGCGGCCGAGATAGAGCACCCCCGACGCGTGCGCGATTGTATGCGCGAGCGTCTCGGCGGCGGGCCCTAGCTTCAAGGCTTCGGCGAGGAGACCGGGCGTCGCGGAGAGCTCGCGGACCAGCGCCGTCTCGGCCGCCTCGTCGAGCGTTGCCCGCGCCTTCCCCAGGCTGATCGCGAGCGCGGCGAGGGTGGCGAGCTGGCAGGTGAAGGCTTTGGTCGAGGCGACGCCGATCTCGGGCCCGGCCAGCGTCGGTGCCTTAGCGTCGACCAGGCGCGCCATGCTCGACGTGGGCACGTTGACGATGCCGACCGTCTTCGAGCCGCTGTCCTGGACGTAACACAAGCAAGCGAGCGTGTCGGCCGTTTCGCCCGATTGCGAGATGACGATCGTCAGTCCATCCCGGTCGACCGGGGGCTCGCGATAACGATATTCAGAAGCGACATCAATCTCGACCGGCAGTCGTGCGAACCGCTCGATCCAATATTTGCCAACCAGACCCGCTATATAGGCCGTCCCGCAGCCCACGATCGAAATGCGCGATAGTTTCTGCGGATTGACGGGCCAGACGAAAGGCTTGAGTCGCATCGTCCCCATATCGATATAGTGGCCGAGAGTATGGCCGACGACTTGTGGCTGCTCGTGGATCTCCTTAGCCATGAAGTGCTGGTACTCGCCCTTTTCGGCGAACAGACTTCCGGCCGGGCTTAATTGAACGCGCCGCTTGACCGGTTTGCCCGACGCTTCGCGAACGTCTGCGCCCTCGCGTGTAACGACGACCCAGTCGCCCTCTTCGAGATAGGCGATGCGTTCAGTAAAGGGCGCGAGTGCCAGCGCGTCGGAGCCTAGATACATCTCGCCCTCACCGTAGCCGAGCGCGAGCGGGGCCCCTTGCTGCGCCCCGATCAGCAGGTTCTCTTTGTCCTCGAACAGATAGACGAGTGCGAAGGCACCACGCAGGCGCGTGAGTGCAGCGTGCACCGCCTGCTCAGGCGCCTTGCCGCCGGCGAGCTCGTCCTCGACGATGAAAGCCGCGATCTCCGAATCTGTCTCGCTCGCGAACATGTGACCCTTCGCCGCGAGTTCGTCGCGCAATGCCTTGAAGTTCTCGATGATGCCGTTATGGACGACGGCGAGCCTACGCGAGGCGTGAGGATGGGCGTTTGCCTCAATCGGCTTGCCGTGCGTCGCCCACCGTGTATGGCCAATGCCGACCGAACCTTTGAGCGGCGCGGCCGCGAGCTTCGCCTCAAGGTTCCGGAGCTTGCCCTCGGCGCGACACCGCGTCAGCTTTCCGTTCTCCAGCGTCGCAACCCCGGCCGAGTCATAGCCCCTGTACTCGAGGCGTCTCAGCGCATCGACAATTGAGACCGCAACTGGCCTCGACCCCAAAATGCCCACAATGCCGCACATTGATGACCATTCCCCCCATGAACACGAATTGCACAACACACTCTCACTCGTCCCCTTCGCTGCGACGCCTTTGCGCGCGGTACCTCATCCATCACCCCGCAACAGTCCCGGAGGCGAAGTGCAAGGTCCTTTTGAGTTTCCTGAAACAGGCCCGCCAACTCGCGCGATTGGGCCAAACTTCTGCTTTTGGTGCCAGCCTCAGCCGTCTGGCTCGCTCGCACGATCCGTGCTTTCGCTGCCGCCGACTGGCGCTGCTGCCGCGCTGACGTGATCAGCTCGACCCAGTCGATCTTTCCACGCATAGAGACCGGGCATGATTGTTTGATCATTTTTTGGAGGCCGCTTCACTGGGTTATCGCTTGACGTTGGTGACCACGTCGTGGCCTTCCCCCAACTCACCGGCACACATTTGGGACCTTGTCTGCCATAGTGTAAAAGCAGGAGCCGGTTCGAGGTGCGCGACGGCGCGTCGTGTCAAGGTATGGGGCATTGGAATCTGCGGACACGGTCGGCAGGTCGCGCCAGCCGTCCCAATCATGGATGTTCATCCCTGCGAAGGTTGGATTGCCACCGTCAAGGATGCCGACGACAGTGTCCAGATCCGAAATGACCTTCGCCTTCGTGTTTTTTCCGGCGGTATCGCCGTACGATATGCCCGATCCGACGCCGCTATGCGTCTCGACCGCCCCGAACACGCGCGGCGGCCGGGGCAGGGTATTCGCATATTTCAGCTTGCTCAGGATTCGGTTCGTAATGTTCGATGGGTTCGTGTTGTACGACATGATGCAGTAATCATCGACGAGTTCCATCAGGAAGTGGGTCACATCCTCCCTCCGGTTGCGCCAGTTGGCCGCCACGGGCTCGCCGTAATAGTTATCGGTCCAAGATGGCAGAGACGCCGCCACCCGCAAACCGGCGGCATGCGCGCGATCGTGGACATTCTGAAGGATGCCCAGCCAATCGGTAAGCACGCGATCGCGGTCCGCCAGTTGCATGGAGGTCAGGGCACTTTCCTTGATGCCGTTGTGGAACAGGTTGACCCCGGCGCCTTGGCCGTCCTGCGGCTCCAGGTCCGACATGAACCCGACGAACCGTTCGCCGCTGCTCACATTGGCATCGTACCTGGCAATCGCATCCACCGCCTCGTAAAGCCCGGCGGGGCCGCTGGCATCCGAAAAGTCGCCACGCCAGCCCTCCATCCCGAATACGAGGATGTTGGTCTCCCTCAGCGTGCTGATCAACGAGCGCAACTTCGTCTGGGCCTTCTGGACCTGCGCAGCGGTCAGATAGAGGTACACCTCGGTGACGCCGCTGCGCCGCACTTCGTCGATAAAAATATTCGTCTTTCTGGTGTCAGAGAGGATGTCCTCCGTGGTCCAGACCCACATGCCCCTTGTCCCTTTTGCAGGGAAAACAACGGTCGTCGGGACTGTGCTCAAAGTACCGGCCGTGACAGGTGCCAAGACACCGGCCACGAGTTGTCCCGCAACCGGGTTAGCAAGGCCGGCCACGGCGATGCTATTCACCTTTATCCAGCCTTTCGGCAGCCATTCGAGGAAGGCGTGCATCCAAGCCTCGCCGGACCGAACACCGCCATACACGTAGCGATTCGCGGCCGCCACCCAATCTTCCGGCACGTAACTATCGCCCGTGATCTCGACCTTGGTGGACAGAGGGAAGTCTGCGTTCTTCAGTTCGATCTTGGCGACCTGTCCCCGTCCCCGCGGACGGAAGGTCTTCTGGAACTCAGGAGGTAATTGCACGGCGATCGGCCGGACCTCGGTCACGGTTCCCTCGGTCTCGCGAAATCCGGCCCGAACGTGCACGTGATCGCCGACGCGCACGACGTAGAGCGCGTTGGTTTCAAGGTACATCAGCACGTAAGGTCTGCCCGTAAATAGCTCCATGAGCGGATCGCCCGGCCTCAGAAAACCACCCCTTTGCGCGGTCTGTGCCCCAACGATGCCGTCGTCTTCCGCGAGCACCTTTCCATCGTTATAGCGGGACTGGATATGAGCGATCGATTGCTGTGCGTCCTCTAGCGTCGCATCGAGGGTGTGCAGCTGGTCGGCCGCACCTTCCCGCTCAGCCTTCTGCTTGGCGACCTCCAGCTGTGCATCGTAGCGTTGCTGCATCGAGGCTTGCACGGTGAGGTCGGACACATAGCCACGGTTGCTCGTCAGCTTGGCATAGTTCACCTCCGCGAGCTTAAGCCGCTCCATGGCTACCTTCTCCATCGAGACCGCAACGTTCAGACGAATAATTAGGTCCGCCGCCTTCACGGCGGCATCCGCGTAGCGCGTCTTTAGGTTGGCGACCGCTTGCGTCACCCCTGGGCTCTCAAGCAATGCGACGACCTGACCCTTCCGCACCGTCTGACCTGGCGAAGCGTACATTGCCAGGACTTGCGAGTCGTTCGGCGGACTGATCACTGCCCTATCCGCCGAGACCAATCCCCCGGCATCCAGCCAGAGGTACGGGCCGGCAAAGATGTCGGCGAGCCACACCGCAGTGACCACGACTAGACCCATGTAGACTAGGCGGCCGACCTTCCGGCGCGATGCACGCACATCGTTCGCGAACTTGTCGGCTAGCGTGCGGGTTTTGAGTTGGTGAACTGCCATTGTGGCTGTTGCTCAGTCTCAGTACATCGTCGAGATTTTCTGAACGCGCTTTGGCGCGAAAGAGTCTCTGTATGATCGCAGGAATAGCCACTCCTCCGCGTAGGCGTAGAATCGCACCGCCCGCATGAAGAAGCCGTTGTAGAGGCCGCACGTGAGCGCGAAGGGAAACAGCGACCACATGCTCGGGCACGAACGGCGGTCGGCAATGGAGAGGGCCAGCAGGAACGCGAGGCAGTCCACGGCCATGTAGATCAGTGCGATCGCGATCAGCAGCAGCCAAGCGCCTTCGCCCAACGTGACGAACAACCAGACCAGATAGACCGGGAGGATTATCGTCGCTGCCAGGTTGAAGATCATCCAGTCGATCTGCTCCAAGGTCTCTTTTGCGTTCCAGCGCCGCCGCGCGGGATTGAACACGTCCTTGAACTTGCGCATGCGGATGCGGATCGTGTCACGGTCCCAGCGGCGACGCTGCCTGATGATGGCCACTACGCTCTCGGGTGCGTCGGTCATGCACCAGCTCTCACCGACGAAGCGGATCTTCCATCCGGCGCGACGCAAACGCATGGTTACGTCGAAATCCTCGCCGGGCCCCGGCTCGTTAATGCCGACTTGCCACAACGCCTTGGCACGGAAAGCGCCGAAGGCGCCGCTGGCGCAGACCACCAGATCCAGCAAATCCAAGGCCCGCTTGCCCAAGTTAATCGACATCAAGTACTCAACGGCCTGCCATGAGGTGATACAGGTGGCATGCGAGTTGCGTACGGCGATGTTGCCGCAGGTCGCCCCGACCTTCGGGTCGCTGAAAGGTTGCAGCAACAACTCGATCGCGTTGTAGTCGTAGCTGCAGTCGGCATCGAGGTTCACGATGATGTCTCCGGTCGCCGCAGCGATCGCCATATTGGCGGCCGCCGACTTTCCGCACCGGACCTGATTGCACAAGCCTATGTGGATGCGCTTCTCGCGGATCAGGCGGTCGAGGATTCCCCGCATGCCGTCGGTGGATCCGTCATCCACGACGACAATTTCGTCCGGCTTGCGGGTCTGCTCGTCGAGCGAGCGGAGGCATTTGATCAACGATTCCGCTTCGTTGTGCCCGGCGATCGTCACACTCACCTTCCAATGGTCGGTTGCACCGGGGACGACCTCTGTACGGGCAATCCGTTGTCCCACGGCGGTGACGGCCACTGCGAGGAAGGCCAGCGCGTAGCGCGGGATTTCGAAGGCGACGAGAAACCAGAACATAGACAGCATGGTCGCAGTGTCCATCTGGAACAAAAGAGTAAAGGCCGCCGTCACGTCCAAACCGCGCAGAGAGGTGAAGATTGCGAAAATCATGACCATCGTCGTCAACGTGGCTGTGACGTACTTCATCAAGCGGCCCCCGCCAGCAACGACATCTGCTCGCTTGGTCCGATGAGCTTCACCGCCGGTTTGAGCTCGTGTTTCAGGACCTCCCGTATGCGGATTTCGATGTGCGCGACCGGTGTCTCGATATCCCGCTCCCGCATGTTGGGCAGCAGCACCATGAAGTCATCGTCGGCCTCGCAGACAGAGTCCACCTCGCGTAGAGCGCTCCGAATGCAGTCGAGGGCCAGTTTCCTCAGCCGCCACCAGAGGAGCGCATCATCGGCGAATCTTTCCTTGAGGAAGGAGAGCCGAAGCAACACGTATGGACGTTGGAAAGCCTCTGCTTCGCGCATGGCGTGGCGCAGCAGGGTGCGGAAGTTTTCAGGTAGTTGGTATGACTGGCCAAGACTATTGCCGTGCAGCAGCGCGTGTGTCCCATTTGCGGACAGCTCGTAGTTGAACCAGTCACGAGTCGGAACAGCGTTGGTGTCGTATGTCTCTTGGCAATCCATGCAGCAAAACCCGACTGCGGCGGCGTCGTTCATGCTGTGGCAGGAGTTGCAGCAGATCAGAATGCCGGGCTTGTCGTAGTCGAGCCCAATGTGGCGCAGCGGCTCGTTACATTTGGGACACTGGAAGTGCGAGAGCGTCCGGAACGCGCTTTCTCGTGCCTGATGGCCACATTTGTAGTGGTGGATGATCGGCTCTTCAGCGATGTCCGGGCTGCGACACGAGACGCACTCCTCGCGAACATTCAGCCGGGATGAGTTGCAATTGGTGCAGACATGCAGGCGATCGAAGAACCGCTTTGTCAGTTGTGCTCGATCGACAAGCCGGTCGGCAATTGCCACTGGATCAGTCAGACCGTGTGCCATGGGGTAGACAATGGCGGCGGTGGTGTTCGGTGAGTACTTCGCGGCCAACATCGTATTGCGCGTATAGAGCCGGGCCATCAGCAGAATGTCTGGACTATTGCCGGACACCACGCTCGCGTGCAGATGGGCCATGTGGTTGATGATCTCGCGGGCGGTCGCGAAGGCGTCAATCACACCCCGCACGTCGCCGATGTGGTCATACCAAGGCTCTCCGTTACCGCACACGCTGATCACCGGTGCCAGCGGGTACGGCAGCGGAAGTTCATCGAAAGGACCTTTGTCGGTGACGACTAGAACATCAGCGCGCTTGGGCTCATCTACGGGTTGCCACCCCTCGGTGAAGATGTCGATCTGCTTGGGGAAGCAGTAAAATCCTAACTCAGGCCTCGCTATGAGCTGAAGGTCGCGGCGACTAGCGCTAAGCGCTCGGATAGTATTGACGGCTTTCGTGGTCATGAGATCCCTACCGCGGCGTTCGTACATGCCACGTCAGATGCGACTTCATCGGCGTGGTTGTGACACTCAGCATCCGTGACCTTCCATTTTTGACCAGTTAGCAAACGTTGTCGTACCGCTAATGCCCTATTCGGCCACCACTCCGCCTCACCCAAATTGGTGATGCCGAACTAAAACATGGAGATGAAGCGTCACCCTCCGCCGGATAATGCGGAGCAACACTGGACCGGACGAAGCTGATCGGGGAGTGTGACACGGCGATCGTGTCCACTCAGATAATGGACACGAAGCCCAACGTCAGTGGCGGACGAAGCCGGCTGAAGCGCACAGAGCGCACCTTGCACGACGTTGAGCGGTTGCGTCGTCGCGAGAGAGAAAAGCGGATACATACTCAATACGGATGATGTCGCACGGGGCGGGAGCGGCTAGCAAATCCGTCCTCACATGAAGGGGGAGTAAACGAAAATGCGTGCTGCTTTTGGAGTTGCGGCGGTTCTGGTGCTTAGTGGCGCTTCGCATGCGTTCGCTCAGGAAGCTGCTTTTGATGAAGCTTTCTGCAAGAACCCGCCAGTGCGGGGTGACAACGAGTACCAGTACAGAGTGGGCATGGCCTTTTGGAACACGCGTTGCAAAGACGCCTTAGCCAATAAGACGGCCACGGGCAGCGCCGGTGCGGTAGCTGACTGCGATCGGCCCAAGTTCAGAGAGGGCGACGTGCCGTGGAATTACGATTTGGCGATGACTTACTGGCGAGATGCTTGCGAGAACGCGAACTAGCGCAATAGGGGGCTGGCGTGCAACCCAGCCCCTCTTCTCTCTCAAACATGGATTGGAGCGAGTTTGCGGATCGCGGCTCGAATTCGAGTGTGCGCATGGATCGGAAAACCGAGACGATGGCGGGAGTGGCCACTACCTGTTTTTTGAGGCGGGGTGAACACCATCGCGGCTACGCGTTCGATTTGGGTTGGCGGTTGTCGCCGCTCGCGACGAGATTTCGACCCCGCCGCCGCCCGGCGGTCCCTCAAACCGGGTTATCGCAAAACCCGCTTTTAGGCTGTCAGTCGCGACGGCTCAGTGAGGCCGCTTTGATGCCGGTGCCAGCGCGACGTGGATCTCGGCCATCACCGAGTTGTACCAGCCGCGCGGGTCGACGACCCACCACAAAGCGCCAGTCTGCGGCGAGGCGAAATGGGTTTCCTGCAAGACAACAACACTTACCCAGCGCCCAGTTCGCCCTTAAGCAGAGGGCCTTCGACAACGGCCCTTGGGCTTGTTGATCAGATATGCGATGAAATGATGCGGCTGGCGCCTCACAAGGTCGTGCGGACGCTCCACAATCCAGAGGTGCTCTCCGATCGGCGCGAGCTTGCCGGGCACCTCGTGACCGTCCTCGCCTTTGAACACGGCCTGGAACGCCGAGTATCTTCACTGCCGCGAGCACGGCAAGCCAAGGGCGCGGCCGCACTCGGTGGGGAGATCATTCTCGTCACCCATCAGCGCACGCGGGGTACGCCCAATGTCGGGGCTCAGGCCGGGCGAGGCGTTGGGACCGCACCAAGGCGCTGGCGCGGGAGTGGGGAAGGAGTTTTATCACCGCGAGCGCAGCCTGGCAGTCACAGCGCGAGTATCTGGTTCGGCACCCGCGCAACCACTCGCTGCAAGAACTTCACCACCATCTTCTGTACTGCGGCCATGCGTGCGCTCTCCTTCGTAGTGAGCGCGTGTTGCGCCACCGCATTCATCTGCTGTGGAATTGTCATTGTGCGCATCACCCAAATTAGTGATGGGCGAGGAATCGCCGCGAGCGCGGCCCGGCGGTGGATTAGAACTACGCCAGCGCCGCGGACCTGTATCGACAAGGCGATCCGTGCGACTGAGTCCCCACGATGTTCGTCTCTCGGTCCTGGTGGCGTTCAAGGGCAATGCCAATTTCATGATGCAGCGATACCAGGAAGCGCTCGAATGGTATCGCCAGTCCTACGCGCTCAATCCGACCGATCCGCTGAACAACATTTATTTTATTGCCGCCTTGTCCCTCGATGGGCATGCGCGGGATGCGCACATAGTTCTCGAACGTTACTTGGCGAACGCGAATCCGAGATCGCCCCGGACGATAGCGTCTGTAATGTCGCGGCGCATTTCGCAGAATCCGCTCTACTTGGCCACCTACGAGCATATTGAGGATGGCCTTCGCAAGGCCGGGATGCCCGAGCAATGAGCGAAACCCGCAAGCCCGCCGCCATCCCGGTCGCCGGTGTGGCGGGTTGACGGAAACGGACGCCAGTTAGTTGCCGGGCTTACGTTAAGCCTTGCGCCAAAGCGGAAGCCGCCGGCTTCTCTATTGGCTCATGACGTCAGCGCAGTGAGGAACGTTTGCGCGGGGTTCTTGAAACGCTTAAAAGCGCGAGTGGCCAGCGCCGCGGGGGAGGCGCTGCCGCTTGATCTGGCCTTCGCAGCCAGCACACCACTAAATCGGAGGCAACAGCGAGCCACCGCGCGCACCATTCCCCATGTTACAATCTTACCGCGAGATTCAGTCGGTTTAAGACACGTTTTGAAAGCCGGAATGGGGAGGCTTATCTCGGCCCGCTATCGCATTCCGAGAATTCACGCCAAGCGATAGCACCGCCGGATCACGAAACCGACAAACCCAGTAACACTTCGTGTACAGGTTTTGGTTGCATTTCGCAACCGACATCACCGATATTGGTGGAACGGAGAGGGTGATTTTCGCCGGGGGGCGCTAAATGAGTGGGAATTGCGACCGATGCGAGCGTGTCCTCGCTCTCATCGGCAGTATCTATGATGCCGTAGGAGATGAGAAGTTATGGGCGGACATATCGCCGGCAATCGCGGCGATATGCGATGCGCCGAGCGCCCAGCTCCAGCTTCGCGACGTGCGCACCGGATTTGTCGGCCGGGTCTCGATGACAAAGAACTACGACGCGAAGTCGATCGCGTCCTACGCCTCGTATTATTGGCAATACGACCCGTGGGTTAACGGGGGCCGGAAGTTCGGCCTATCTACGGTGCTTGCGAATAAAGACTTCATCGACGAGGCCGATCTTATTAATAGCGAAATTTACCAGGAGTACGCCCGTCCTCTCGGCATATTCTACCTCGTCGGGGCGCTTTTCCCCATTGGAGATGGCGAAGTCGGGGCAATTGGAATTCATCGCCCGCGGAACGCCTCGGCATTCGATGAGCCCGATAAAGCGCTCGTTTCCAGTTTCCTGCCGCATCTGCAGCGTGCGTTGCAAATCCGTCACCAGCTGCTGACGCCCACCATCGAAGAGCAAGCGGGGCGCGAGGCACTCGACCGCACCGCGACGGCAATGCTGGTGATAGGTCGCGACGGCCATATCCTGCTCGCCAATCGCAACGCCGAAAAACTGATCCGTGAAGCCGACGCGATCCATTCCGTTGGCAATCGGCTGGCGGCAACCGGTCGGGGTGCGAACAGCCGGCTCTCTGGATTGATCCGTGACGCCGCCGATACCGCAGCCGGCCGCGGTTGTTCGGCTGGCGGTATGCTGGTATTGGAGCGATCCGATCGTTTGCCGTTAACTGCGCTCGTAGCGCCGTTCCGGCCGGGGCAGGATGGGTTCGGCGTAAGCTTGCCGGCGGCGATCCTGTTCATCCGCGATCCGGAAGCGCAAAGCCCGGCCAGGGACGCCCTTCAAGCCCTCTTCGGACTGACGCCCGCGGAGGCGAGAGTTGCGAGCGCCCTCGCGGACGGCCAATCGTTGCAAGAAATCGCAACGTCGGTCAATGTGACGCTCAATACCGTCCGCACTCAGGTCAAGAGCATTCTTGCCAAAACCGATACCATTCGCCAATCACAGCTCGTAGGACTATTGCTGCGCTCGGTCGCCGTAATGACTGTGGTCAATCGGCGTACAATGTTGACCCGCGATGGGGGTCCCGGATTGCCCTACCCGTGAGAGCCGAGCACGCCGCGAGCGAGCGCGCTTCCAACAGCGTTGTAGCATAGCAAGTGGGCAACGTTGAATGGACACAAGGGGCTCGGTTTGTGAATGCCAGCTTTCGTTGCCGGTTTTGATTCTGATCTTTGACACGCATTAAAATCGCGGATGCAGTATGAAGCCCGCTTGTCCGGGCAACAGTCCCTGGTTCTGGATCGCGACGTTGCCCATCCCCCCAGTCTGATTAATGAGGGCGATGCTACCATCGTTCCCTTGAGCCTGACCGGCACTGTTGAAAGACCCGCCGCCGGTCTGATTGATGGTCTCTGACCCGCCGCTCACACCGACACCCTGGTATTGCACAGCAACCCCAAAGCCTGAATCATCGACTGTCACGATCTGGATATTATTGGACGAATTGGCATCCTGCAGTTGATTGATCAGATTGGTAGAGCCATTATTGATCGAGGCAGTCTGGGTATCATTATGCGATCCGGTCTGTTGAAGCTGCGTGATCCCCGCCCCGAAGGGAAATGTTCCGTTGAAACCGCTTCGCCCGGTGATGCTTGCTGTCTGTTTATCCCCGTCGCTGGCGAGTATGGTCTGCGAAATCGTGTTGAAACTGACGGCGCATGCAGAAGCTGAATCGCACGGCAGTGTGCCGGGTCCGCTTTCAGTCGCTGTCTGAGAATTGCTGTTCGAGGCACCATCTACCATTTGGGCGATATTTGAGAATGTCTGGCCGGATTGGGTCGCGGTCTGCGAGTTGTTATTGAGGATGAACGTACCTGGTGCCACGACCCCCAACGTCTGGCTCACGCCCGAAGCATTGGTGTTATTTTGCGTGCTGGTTTGGCTATTCTCAGTGCCAGACGGCGAGTTGATTGTCTGCATAACCGTAGTCGGCGCGAAGGCAGGGTTCGGAGGCGTTGGGAGGGGAGGACTCTCACGAGCGACTCCGGCGTTAGTCTGCGTAACCGCTTGAATGTCATCAATGCCGTTGTCCTCCTGACTGGCTACGGACCCCGTGGTGCCCGTCTGGCTGATCGACTGCTTACCGCCAACGGCAAAGTCAACGCCGTTCAGATTCCGCCACTGCTCTTGCATAGCGGTCGAATTCTCGGCTTCGGTCTGGGTGATCGCGGCCGTGTTGCCCTCTCCCCCAGGCTGGTGCTGGGTTGCGATGTTGCCACCTCCGTCGACCTGTGTGATGGTCGCTGAGTCGTCACTGTTTCCCGTCTTCTGGCCAAATGATGGGACGCTGACCGCAAAAGCGAGCAAGGCAACCCCGCTTGCAAGTATGTACCTTCGCATTTCTATGGTTCTCCTCTTTCTCCACGCATGAACCGGGACGCCGTTGTGGGGGCCCAGGGCGTCCGCTATCACACCCCCCTGCTTCGCTGGGGCGTGCAGTATCATGCCGTAGTCCTCAACCATTTGTTTCTGCGCATCGCATCGGTAAGACCCAAGTATTCCTTGGATGGTGCCTTCCATAACAATGGCGCGGACGACGAGCTCGCTCGCCTGGCTGACACAAACAGTCACGGCTCGTTGGTGTGACATCACCTTCAGACTGAAGCAGCTTGTTGACGCTCACGAACTCGAAGATCGAGCTTTCGATCTGCGCGGAATAGATCGTCTTTTTTGCTTCCATCGGTCAGTACCTCGCTCGTTGATCATGCTGGCAACCCGAAACAATGTCGCGACGGCGTCTCTGCAATATTGTCGGTTGCCGCCGAAGCCGAGGTGGTTCGCAACAATGCAAAGTCACAACTAATCCCGATGCTGGATATCTTCCTGGTTGCCATACTGATGAAGTGTCTCGATACGATCTCGGCCGGATTGCGACTGAACAGCCCGGTTACCGATACCGGTCTGGGTGACTGTCTGGCGGTTACCAGACCCTTCTTGTGTCTGGATGACCGCATTGCCGCTGCCACCGGTCTGCACCGATGTCTGCACGTTGCCATCACCGTCAGTGGACTGGATCGCGGCATTTGGCACGCCGACTGATGACCGTGCGGTGGCACTCTGCATGTTGTCTTCACTTCCAGGCCCGGCTCGCTGCTCGATAAGCGACGGGTCTTCTGGCGGTTTATTGACAACTTGCTGATTGTTCACCCCAAGATCCTTCGCCATCGCTAATGAAGGCGCAGTCAAGAGAGCAAGCAGCAGCCATCGCTTCATGGTTCGCCTCCGGTGCAGGCCTGAAAGGTCGCGACAGTCATCGTGCCGGGATCCGTCTGGCAATCCGCGGACGAAATCGCGGCCACATTCGCGGCGGAACTCGGGTCGAATGCGGTCGAACGGGACTGCCAGCTCTGTTCGGGTTGGGGGTTGAACAGGCCCTCGGGATTGAGCCCCATGAACTTAAAGAGCCCCTCCAGCTTGGCCACGGGTATGCCCGCTTCTGCAAGCGTTGGAGCGATTTGCGCGACGAAGGCAAGCTCGTTGAGCGTCCACTCTTTCAAAGGCTTCCGCGCCGTCTGCCAGAGGATATAGGCGATGTTGGGGTCGATCCGCCGATCCGCCAGGATTTCGAGGATCGGCTTCGGGATGAAGCGCCCGCCCGAGAGGTCACCGATCGCTGCCTGCCGCGTTGCCTCCTGCGATGCTTGGTTTGCTGGCACCGCTATGCCACCGGTCGCACCAAGAGATGGCGCGCTTTCCCCCATTTGCCTGGGCGAGGAATTTTTGCTCTGTGCCGCCAGAGGGGTGGCGGACAACATTATCAACAGGAATAGGCATACCTCCCTCATCGCCGCTGCGTTACCGTGATGTGCTGGGCGGGACCGGTCTGCACGATCTTCAGACTGAGGCCGTCACCAAGCTGATTGTCGATCGCCACATCGCCAGCGTTGGTCTGAACAATCTGTGACGAGTTGTTGTTGCCAATCTGGTGGATGCCTGCCGAGTCAAGGCTTCCCGTCTGGTCGGTCTCCGCAATATTATTGCTCCCGATCTGGCTGATCACAGAACTGTCGCCGCCTCCGAGGCTCGGAGTCGGGATGACCTGACTGACCTGCGCCGGACCGTCTGCGAGCGCCGGCGCGGCAAAAAGGCAACTAGCCAGAAGGATATATCGCCTGCGCATGGCCGTCTCTCCATTCACAATACCGGCCGGATCCGTCTTCTGCGCGGGATAAGAGCCGACCGGAGCTCCTCCTCATGCCCCAACTCTCTGCGGGTCAGCACAAGATCAATCATCAGCTCACGCCGTGTTTACGGTCATCCAAATCATGGATGCCGTACAATCGTGCCACCCGACAGTGACATGAAGCCCGTCTGTCCGGGCAGCAGTCCCTGGTTCTGAATCGCGACGTTACCGCCCCCGCCAGTCTGATTAATGGCGGCGACATTATTGTTGTTCCCCTGAGCCTGACCGGCTTGGTTACCCAGCCCGAGTGCCTGATTGATGGTCTCAGACCCGCCGTTCACGCCGGGGCCTTGGTATTGGAGGTCATGAACGCTTCCCTCATCGACCATCACGGTCTGCGTGTTGTTGAACGAACCGGTAGCCTGTAGCTGATCGATCGTATTGACACTGCTATCGTTGACCGAGGCAGTCTGCGTATCGTTATGCGACCCGGACTGCTGAAGCTGTGTGATCGTGTTCCCGCCACCAAGGCTGATGACGGCAGTCTGCGTATCGTTGAAGGACCCGGACTGCTGAAGCTGCGTGATTGTATTCCCACTAAATAGGCCGATACCGGCCGTCTGCGTATCATTGTGCGATCCGGACTGCTGAAGCTGCGTGATCGTGTTCCCATTACTAAAGCCGCCGATGCTGGCCGTCTGCGTATCCGCATTGCTAGCGAGGATGGTCTGTGAAACCGAGTTTGAGCCACCCGACGGTTCACTTTCAGTCGCTGTCTGAGCGTTGTTGCTTGAGGCCCCGTCGATCAGTTGGGTGATGCTCGAGCCTGTCTGCCCGGACTGGGTCGCGGTCTGCGAGTTGTTATTGAAGCCGAAGGTACCCGGCGTAGCTGTTCCCAGCGTCTGGTTCACGCTCGACCCGTTGCTGGCGGTTTGCGTGCTGGTTTGCGTGTTCCCACTTCCAAACGGGGAGTTGATCGTCTGGGTGACGCTGGTCGGGGTGGCGCCAAGGACCCCAGTCCCATCCTGCGTTGCCGTCTGCACTGAATTGAAGGCGTTATCCACCTGGCTGGCTGTGGACCCTGCGGTGCCTGTCTGATTGATCGTCTGCCTGCCGCCTATGGCAAAATCAACGCCGTTCAGGTTCCGCCATTGCTCCTGCGTAGCGGTGGAATTTTCGGCATCGGTCTGGGTGATCGCGACCGTGTTGCCCTCTCCTCCAGGCTGGTGCTGGGTTGCGAGGTTGCCGCCTCCGTCAACCTGAGTGATGGTCGCCGAATCGTCGCCTCCTCCTGTCTTCTGTGCAAATGAAGGGGCACTGACTGCAAGAGCAATCAGTGTCCCACTTACAAGTATGTACCTTCGCATTTCCATGGTTCTCCTCCGTTCCCCACGGATAAGCCGGACGCGCCGCTGTGGGGCCCAGCGCGTCCGGTATCAGGTCGATTGCTTCACCGGGACCCGCGGCATCGAACCGCCGCGCGTTTTCACATAGTCCTCAACCAGTTGCTTCTCGCGCGCTTTATCGGCGAATCCCCAATACCCCTTGATCGTGCCTTCCATAATCATGGCGTAGACGGCGAGCTCGATCGCCTGGTTGACGCACAGCGTCACCGGTTCATTGGTGGTGACACCACCTTCAGCCTGAAGCAGCTTGTTGAAGCTCACAAACTTGAAGATCGAGCCTTCGATCTGTGCCGAGTAGATCGTCTTGTTGGCTTCCACATCGGTCAGCACCTCGCTCGTCAGTGTGCTGACCACCCGCAGCGATATCGCGACGGTGTCTCTGCGGTACTGCACGTTGCCGCCGATACCGAGGTAGTTCGCCCCAAGGCCACCGGTGATCAGGTCCGAATCGTAGCCGATAATCCCCCCTTCCATGATCGTGCCGGCATTGAGCAACGGTGTCAGCGGCGGAAGGCTCTTTCCATTGGGTCCAGCGTATTCAATTCGATTGGCACGAATGATCTGACGCTCCTGGAGAACATCGCCGATACGATTGCGCTCGAGCACACGGAACCACGATCCGGACCCGGCGTCGTGCAGCGCCTTGGTCAACAGCGCGGTCGCCCCCTGGGTAACTGCGAACGAGTACTCGGCAAAATTCTGGTTGGGCTTGTGCTGGCCGGTCTGGTCAAGGAACGCAAAGACAGCCGTATCGAGCCGGTCCCGCGGCGGTGGCAAATTAACCAGATCATCAAGTGACCGGGTCCGGTTGCTCAGCGATGGCGGTATCGAGAAGGTCTGAGCCGCTGACGAGCAACCCGCGAGCAAAAACAATCCTCCCCCCAGTGCGGAGCGCCTTGAGAGCACGTTCGTCGTTTCCTTGAACTAGAACTGCGGGACGGGAACCGAGATCTGCGTATTTGCGCCGGAGGTTGTGTCGGTCAAGTTCACATTGATCTGGCCCCCGCT
>Ga0123355_10005771_pt1 | contig 18202 bp, 12 predicted proteins | sample TergutEmb28metaG_3_FD_89872 | JGI IMG/M metagenome (GOLD analysis project Ga0123355, IMG submission 89872) | Embiratermes neotenicus P1 segment gut microbial communities from Petit-Saut dam, French Guiana - Emb289 P1 | ecosystem: Host-associated > Arthropoda: Insects > Digestive system > Gut ... | reverse complement strand
TACCAGCGTAAACACCATATACAGTAATACATGGTCTTTGTTCTCCTGATGATGGGCATAATGATGCCCGAAACATGTTGAGACAGTAGTTGATAATAAACATCTGAAGTTGACAATAAACATTTGAATTGTTGCATCTTGTTGGTATTCTCTCTTCACACTTAAAGTAATGTTTAGTCAGTCATGTTTACCAACAGACGTGTAGTTGTAGCTGTAAAGATAAACCAACTATTTATACTGCATACAGACTTACAAAAGGAATTAAATTAAGGAACAGATAAGGTTATCATAGTTTAATTTGTTTGATTTAATGTAATGTGGTGTGATAAAAACATCACTCTGGTAAGTGATCTTAATATTGTAGTTATTCCAATCGATGAATTCTTAAGTGAGCTAGTTGAAAAAACTTTCACACACTCACCAAGCACTAAGAAGCCTTGGCCACTTGAATTTGTACCAGAGTATACATGCACAAGCAGAACCCTTTGTAGGATGTATTATGCCAAATGATAAATCCTAGGACTTGTCTCCGAGAACACACAGACATACTGTAATGCACATAGGACTTGTCTCCGAGAACACACAGACATACTGTAATGCACATTTTCTTCAAGGTAATATCCCTTGACTGCAACACATTTATTACACCTAATAATTACACAAAAAAAGTCATCACAGGCTTCCAAAGGAACTGCATTTAATTCAGCAGTTACATTGATCTTCATATGCCATTCTTTTTCATTTTTTTTTAATATATTGGTTTGCTGATCACTATATGTATATTTGATTTATTATGTATATCAACTTATTCTGTAGCCAGTAGGTTTTTCAACCTCCCATGGATTTATAGCACATATAAAACATAAATGTTTTGAGGGTGTTTTTTTCCTTTGGGGAAAACAAAAAATCCACTGGTATGAGGTAAGGTGAACATGGTGGGTTGTCGATGTCCACAATGCTGGATTTGACAGGAAGTGCTTCACTATCCTGGCAGAATGAGCAGGGTTATTTTGTCATGCTTAAGGAACCAACTGCCTTTTTTATTTTTAATTACAGCCTCACTCCATGTATCCATGCAATAACCTGTCCAGCATGTTTTTATAAGTCACTTTTTTCTTCCTTGTGGCACAAAGTTGTTGTGGATCACGCCCCAGTGTATGGAAAAAAAGTGATCATCTTGATCTTACACTTATGCAGCAGAAATGTTCAGGTCTTTATGGTGATTCTATTTGCTACTCTGTACTCTTTGACAGTGCGTTCCAGGATTGTACTGAAACAACCAAGACTCAGCTGTAGTAACAGTGGAATTGAGAGCGTGCACTGGTGTGAGAACTGGAAAAAAGCCTTCAGTAACTGAATCTGTCCTTTTACTCATCTGTGGGACTATGTGGAACTATACCCACACTCCAAAATCTTCATAGAATCTGATGAATCATCTGGCTAAATGTGATATTTTGATCCTCAGTCAATCTGAGGGTCACTTGATGGTCTCTGACAACCAGTTCACATACTTTTGCAACTGATACTGGATTCTGAACCACACTTCTTGAATCATCTTCAAGGTCCTCAAATCCCAACATTTTGAAGAATGTTTTGGGTTTCTGTAGCTGTTTTCTTGAATGACACAAAACTTGATTGATGACAACAGAGAAAAACATTCCTTATGCAGGGGGTTGCTATGGATTGAATGATTGCAATATAACTTTCTGTTAGCTCATTCCTGACAGATATAACATCAGCTAATAAAAACTGACTATGATGGGTTCATGTGCTAAACCATACTTGCAAAATGGCATCATTTTGAGACCTTTACTCTTCCAGCAGTCCACAAGAACTGACAAAATCCAGCTACAATCAGTTTATGTGCCAAACCATACCCCTGTGATATCATCATACTTTAGGGTTTGATCTTGTAAATATTCAGACTGTTCCACCAGCCCACAAGCCTGACAAATGTGGAGGAAATTGGGTATTTAGCTTTAAACCGTTATATTTTCCACTTGGAATATTTCCTTGTGTTGTTTCAGCAACAGATTCCCAAATCTTCAGTAAAGTAAGCATCCTTTTGAACTATTTTACCCTGTGTCACATGTGATGTAGAAGAAATGTACCTTGCCATGTTTAACACTGCAGTACTGAAGACAACATTTAATTCGTCTAGTAACAGGATACACTGAACTAAGTGTGGCAAAAAAATGTTTTAAAAAGACTGCTGTTCCATGGGGTGAGACTGACTTTTTTTGGTCATGTCTTCCATTCTTAGTAACTTCAGAACTGACTGAAGAATTTTCATAAACTCTGCCTCCAGTATATTTTAAATATGCCATCAGTAACAGTTTCACAGTTTCCATATAAACTTCTTATGTGATGTCACTTTTGTGCAGGTGCCCAGAGGGATCTTAAGGGGTGCTCAGCAATACTTACATCAGCATTAGAACTGAATGTGTCCCTGAAGCCTGAACAGCATGAAAAGTTTCTTGCTCTTTTCCTTGAGTCCAGCGGAACAAACAAACAGCTGTTGAGGACAAAGCAGCAATATTACTGCAAGCCACTGAAAGTTCCTTCTTTCCAACTGAAGTTCTGAATTTGAATGTGGAATGTTACAGAATTAAGGAATGAGATAAATGTATACATATGTCATGTAGTAAACATGCCAATTATATATATGCTGTGATACTGAAACTCACTTTTATTGAAGATTATGGTCCCCTGGAATGTGAGTCCATGTTATTTGGTAGATATGTACCAAAGTTTGAGAGAAACCAGCTTTCTCCAGCTTTAGAGTAGAGGGGGAGATTACTACCATGATGGTGGAGGCAACAGGTTCTTCTCCAAAAAACTGGTGCCTTTCTACCAAACTGTACAGCATAATATTTTGGAATACTGTAATCATAATATTCAATGCCATGAGAACTCTATATCTCTCAGTTCCATTGTGACAGAGAAGTTACTTCATACTTATATTACTGTCAATGTCTGGTTTCTCTTGCAGGTACAAGGGTGACAGGTAAGTAGGTCAGTCACTGTAACAGTAAGGCAGACAATTGAGATTTGCTGTTAGCTCAGAAGACATCTTCTGTGGGTGCAATCCGGTTAGATTGAGTCCAGTTATTATTTCTAATTTAGATAGCAAATGAGGTCATTACTACAGGATCTAATTGCACAGGCAGTTCTGAGTCAGTTAACAGTTACATAGTTCTGACTTGTATGACCAAGGAACACATAGCCTTACGGAGCAGTGCAGTGTTGTCTTGCAGCATTGATAATTCACCATAGTAGTACTGTGCAGTTCACCTGGCCTGCATATACTATGGCTTTCATGTAACCACACACATGGTAATCCAGCACTGTTAATATCAGTTTCACCAGTGGACATGATACTGGCCCTTTAAAAACGGCTTGAAACGTACCAGTTTCTGGTATTATTTTGTCATAATTACCGCTGCTGGTCAGTTGTGGTGGCTGTATGTCCCCGCTAGGAAGTGAACTACATTTTGTCCACAACTTAACCAAAGGACTTGGAAATAAGTCTTATTTATGTCATACATTTAATTTAGTGTACAGGTCATTCATATCAAAGCATGCCAGACTAGCCAGACTCCTGTGGTTGTATAGGTCAAGTCATGAAAATGAGACTTGAGATTATTTTGGTATAATTTTGTCTATAGTTTAGGTATGTAGCCAAAATACATTGAAAAACTTCTCAAAAGGGGTGTTAGGTACTGTATTTAGACAGGCTAACTTACACAGTTCATCTGATTTTACCCACAATTACTAGCACATACTAAAGCTTCTCTGTTTTTCTTTATAGTACTTATGCTTCCATCTGATATATTAAAGGTAAAGGTAAAGTGATCCTGTTACAGGCAGTGTGGCCCAGAGGGTGGGTACAGGTATAGCTCTACTCTTGCATGACTGCGGCACACCCCGGCCGCACTTTACTCCCGGGAAAGACCTGGTACCCATTATACAGGTGGCTGGGTGGGCCCCAGGGCTGGTCTAGATGGGCAGAAAATCTTGTCCCCACCGGGATTCGATCCCGGACTGTCCAGCCTGTAGTCAGTCACTATACCGACTGAGCTACCCGGCCCACTCCCATCCAATATATTAATATCAGCATAACTAGAAGCTACTGTGTACCATTTACATTTAAAGCCCTCCTGGATTGCCTGAATCCTCCTAATGACATATATTAGAGAGGCTGTGTATCTAACAGGCTAGGTGGCAAAAACTGAGGCCATTGTCAGAATATTTTTCACCTTCTTTGGGTGGGAGCTTAAACTGCAGCCCTACAAGCTTCATGAGACATGATACAATGAGTGGTAATAATAAATGCCCCAGATCAGTCTAAACAGTAAGAATGTTGAATTGTCACAGAGCAAGGAATCATGACTTCACCATATCCATGACATGGCATTAATTACTTTCAGCTATGGCCACAGCTATATTGTAGTAGTGATGAGATAAGCATAAATGACACAAGCAATTATTCTGTCAATTGAAAGCTGCTGTGGCAGAATTCATAAGAAGACAAGATTGTTATTGTGCAACTTAAGAGGGGCATGTAAACAACTAAGGACACTCACTGCAATGTAAACACTGGCTTTGCTCTGTTTGATTCATTACTTCCAAATTACTGCATACTGGTGGGTGAATGGGACAGTGTTTGCATACACAAAGTTCATAAAAATGCCTGGTGATGCTGGACAGCAATCAGGTGATTTAATACTGTATTCTTTCTTTCTGTAACTTTGCTACTTGGAATGCTCACAGGATCGAATGATTTGCAGCTTGTTTTTTGATGATTGTAGTGAAGTCCATGGGCCTACCTAATTTCAAGAGCATGTTGAAAAACCTGTTTGAATAGAAATTACTTTAAAACAGTGGATACCCATGGACTGGCCCACCTAAAAAAAGCTGAAAAAATGAAGAATTTCACCGACTTACTGGAAACTTAAATGTTTCGTCACTTGTTCATTGCATCTCAACAGATAGTGTTACTGGCAATGTTTGTAAGTGTACGGTACAACACAGAATTTACTGTATTATTTTGCAGAAAAGTGCTGCATGAGATGAAGCTTAAGGTTTTCACTGGAATAATATGGAAGACATGACGATCCATTTGCCATCCTTTGCCGATATCCACAGTGAAGCAGGGCTACATGCCTTTTGCTTGTGTGGCCCTTGAAAATACCATTATAATATAGTCCATTGTTGTTTTGTTTGTGGGACAAGGCATATTTAGTTTCAATTTCTAGTCTACATGTTGAATCCTTTGCTTCCCTCATCTAATTCTGGTGCTCTCTTTGCATGCATTCTTTTAACCCTTTGGCCCTTGAGCTGGACATTTACAGGTTAGGACACCATTTATGTAAAATGTGAATATTTTATGAACCAAGAAGGGTAACATTAGGAAATACACATTTTGTGGAGGAATAAATGAAGATGGTGAAAGAAAGTCTAAAAAAATAATTAAATATATTTGTGGACTAAATATATAAAAAACGTACTCTGGGTGTAGCGGTACGCCCATCCTATATACAGGATGCATGGTGCCTAAAGGTTAACATGAATTCCTTCTTCTCCCAACTCACTGCAGTATCACTAAATTCCTCCTGAGTTATCTCATTCTTAATTTTGTTTTGGTTTTCCTTGTTCTCTAATGCAGATGGAATTAACTTACATGTGTAACTTCAAAGCATGCACCTTCATTTTAATTGAGAATTATAATGGTCATTTCAGCTTTGGTGATGAGAAAAACCTAGAAAATTATAACGTAATATGACACGGTCAGTTACATAATGATTTGAATGAGGAACTGAATGCTTAATCTCACTGGAGGGGGGGGGGTCCAATATATTATTCCCCTCTTCAAAATTGTAGGTGCCTTTGCAGAATCATTAATTCATAATGGGGAGGTAATGTCTGTCCAAAACTACTAAATGGATGTTCACACATTTATGAACACAAGGTTTCTTGACGTGTTGTGACCTACATACAGTATCATCAGTGTAGATACCAACACTAATGTTAACTTCATAGTAGTGCCAATATGAATTTTTCTACCATACACAATAAAAAGTTCTTAAAATTGTCTTAATTAAAATTCTTTGGTTTAGCAGATACTTTTAAATAGGATATCTAGTTCTCTTTGAAGGGCCTGTCAGCGTAGGTTCTTTCCGTTTGCACCTTAAGATGGAGACATTCATCCTCCAAAACACTGTGTTTTAGCCTAAGAGAAGGACATGTCCAAAGTATGTCACATCAATTAATGATGATGCTTCAAGTATTAATTAATTTAGTAGTCTGTCTTATGACAGGTCCAAAGCGAGCTCTTCACATAGTGTGATCTAGAGCTCCCTCCTTCAAATGACAGTATCCTGTCCTTTCCTTAAGGTCATCCAGTAGCTTCCTACATCTTCTTTCTCATCTTCCTTACACTTGTATCCCCCCTTTTATCTTTCCTTCAATAACCCGTTGTAGAAGGCAGTTTCTACACAAAGTGTGACCAATCCAGTTAGCCTTCTGTTTACTTATTTCATGTAGGATATTCCTCTGCTCCTGGACTCTTAATACTTCATTTCTCACATGATCGGTCCAACTGATCTTTTCCATCCTTCTCCAGCACCACATTTCAAAACTTTCTAGGTGTTTCTGATCTACTGCCCGAAGCATCCAAGTTTCAACACCATATAAAGCTATGCTCCAAGTGTGGCACTTCACTAGCTTCTTCCTCAATTCCAAGTCCAATGTGCTAGTAAAAAGAGCCCTCTTTTTGTTGAATGCAGCTTTAGCCATAGCAATCCTACATTTAATTTCACAAGTACATCTTCCATCATTTTTTAAAATGCTGCCCAAATATTTAAAAGATTCCATATTCTCTAGTTGTTCTTGGTGTATCATAATTTTTACTGGGAATGGTTGTCTTGAAATTCTCATTACTTTTGTTTTTTTCACGTTCATTTCCATTCCATAGCATCCTCCTATTTCAATTAGTTTATCAATCATGTCCTGTAGCACCTTTTCTTCCTTAGCCAATAACATAAGGTCATCTGCATATTTCATATTGTGAATGATTTTCCCCGCCTATTTTGAAGTCTCTCAACTATACCCTGAAAAAAAATGGCAATGTGATATGAAAGTAACAGTAAGAACGGATTTGGTAGGGTGGTGGCTGTGGTTTATCTGAAATAATACCCTGGCATTTGTTGACGACACTAAACAAAGCAAGAGGGAACATTTCAGCGAAGATATCCAATAATACACCTAAATTTTGAACTACACACCACCTGAAAACATGTCTAAAGCATTACCACTACATAACCCCAAGTGATAAGACTACTTTAGTTTTATTAGAGTTCAGAGGTCTGAGTAAGGTAACAAGAATGGCATTTTTATTGCAAATTCAGAGCATAAGTACACTCAAACCTTCCTCCTGGTAATACCATCAAATATACAGTGGAAGGTAATATAAAATATGGGCAATAATAGGTAATGTACAAAACATGAAGATATATTATTTATGCCTCATCTTACAATTAATATAGTAGAATAATGTTTTGAAATGTTTCAATGAAAAGCTTATCATTGTTTAAGAACACAATGCATGAACTCAGGCATCAGCAGAATGGATCTCTTAATCAACATGAAAGGCACTTCATCCCTGGAGTCTCCCTAGCATACAAGCCTGCCATGGAACATTTGATTAAGTTCACAATTGATCCCGCTTCAATGTAAACACAGGTGATGTGCCACGATGTGAAATATTGCAATAAAAATATACTAAAGAAATTTATCTTAGTGCTTCTCCCCCTCTAAATTCATGATACTGGTATACTTTTTTTATTAATTCAGTAAACAATGTAGATAGTTAATAATTTATTTTTCATAAACCATCTAACTTAACACTGACACACTACTTACAAAAATATTAAAAATATGCCCAAGGGGCATGTCATGGGCACATGAGATGTGCTAAAATACAATCAAGGAAACCTGCCAGTAAGTGACCATCATGTAACCCAATACAACACACTTCCTGGACTAGCAATATATTATTTAATAAACAGCATGCAACAGTTGGCAATAATATAACCAAACATTGCAGTTAGGACATTAACCCAGCAGCCAGTCAGAAGCTGCAAGCAATGAAATGACCTTCAGACTGCAGAGAAAAAACAAAGTCAACAGTTGCACTACAGAACATACAATAATGAAGACTGAAGTGACAGATATATAAAATAATTTGATGTACAGGCATAATTGTGAAATCCAGTAGAAGCTGGTTTATCCAGCACTGGATGATATGGAAAGCCCTATTAAACGGAAATTTACTGACTCTTATTACATTTCACTACCGCATCCTACTGGCACAGCCAGCACCGATTCTGAGGGTTCAAAAAGCAAAGGTTGATCAAATACTCTCTACAGGGTAAATTTATATAAGCAGACAGGTTTGATAGTGACAGTACAATGTGTGTCTTGTGGATTTTTTAGATTTACACCATGTTATGTAAGAAGTAATGAAAAGTACACAGCCAATGTGACAGAGAAAACAGAATATCAAGTGACATATTAAATGGTTAGGCCTGTCCATGATGTTGCTAGACACACAAAAATACACATCAGGTATAACATTCTCATATCCATGAAACTGTGAAAGCCAGGAAACCTTAGGGCACAGAGGTGTTGGGTAAACCAGCTGACTGCAATGTGACAGAAAATAGCCACACATTGAAGATATTCCAATGTTCTATATCTACAGACTTTCAGTTTCACAAAAAATTGTATGGAATATTAAATGCATTCCTTGAAATTCTGCTGTCACACATACGCAATATTATACAAGATAAGAGGTTACATAGTCTTCTCAGCTGATCTAACCTGCCATGATGATGGCACATTTTGCTGCAATGCATCTGAATAATACACATGGTAAAGAGTGTGTTAAGTGTAGATGGTTTGTGCAAAATAAACTGTAAACTAGATTGGGCATCACAGTAAATATATAGACAGCACTCAACTACTATTCAATTAACAATACTCACCATGGAGGACAACATTTACTGCCAGCAAGGAGAATGATTCCTGTTACACACTGATATATTGCTACTACCTCATGAATTACCCTAAATCACTCACCTAACTGTGCAGAGTGACTGTAATGTCAATGTGCTCCCCTACTACATTTTTAAATTTGGTGAAAAATTTTTATATAACCTTTTTCAATACAGATGCCACTCTCTACACTGCTCTGTGCTATGTTTTCACTTGACAGTTACACAAGACTTACCTGTGCATATTTCCAGCAGGGTGACAGCATGCACTTGTAACTGATAACTTTCCAGAATTACATACTGACATTTTGAGTGAAAAAGATGTAATCTTAAGGCAAATCATTCCTGTTGTGCTTTCAGTATAATCAGAAGTACAATATATGCAGTCTAAGCACAACAATTTCGAATGATAAACTGTTGTGCTTGGTCTGAAGATATTGTAGTTCTGATTGCAGTGAAGAAAAAACTTACATGTATTGCTATCTGTATATTGCTCAATGTCATGTGATATCAGAATACCTGATTTGCAATGAAAGGTATAAAGTACAATCAAAACTGAACCTGAAATATAAAAGGTGGTGCACAGGGAGTGCACACCTGACAAGTGTTCAATAGGCAACATAAAATCTACATATTTTGATATACATTTAACAAAACATCACAAATAATAAAAATAAATTAATCAAATTAGAACAAGATAGAAAGCCTACTACCTCTGACAGCAAACTGTCAGTATATACAAGATACAGCAAAGCAACCAACAACTACCAGCTACCTGTTCCATCTCCAGTATCTGCTTTGTGTGAACAGTTATATCAAAGTGGGAAAAACATCAATCTATGAATTGAACAAATGGATACACATACATGATCTTACGTTCTCACAGCAATGAGTATTAACATACAGTCTTCTGAGATGTGACAGCCTGTGGTTCAGTTAATAGATACCAACATTTTGCTGCCTCCATCTTCAGAGTATAATACTTCTTCACTGAAATGGAGGCAGCAGGTTCCTACAAAGGATAAATTATCACATATTAAGATCTTATTCCATTCCAAAGAAACAACAGTTTAAGAAATCTGAATGTAATAGTGATCTTTTTATACTTCCTATACCCAGCACACAATGCTCCAATGAGACAATGCTTGTACAGTACAAGTGACCGTACAGATCCACTGTTTATAATACAATAAAATATGACACTACCCATGGTTCCTGTCTATACCTTGCACATTACTGGGACATCCATGCCAACTCTTGCTCTACATTACTACATTACTAAATTTATATATAGTACTTAAAATTTCTTTACTACCACTGCCAAAGGAATTGTGCTAATATACAGATTCCATAAATTTATCCTGAAATGTAACTTTCCTTGAATTTAAGGTCACTTGCAGATATGATTATGCAGGCCACTGTTCATAATCATAATGAGACTTTACATGTTCACAGCAGTTCATATTCTTTGTAAAGTTCTCTGGGTACAGTCCTGTGCCACACTGGTAAAAGTTAGATGTTTTAACATGGTGATTTTACCAGAAGACTACAAGAACAAAATAATATTGTTTTTATTAAAGTTCACTGTTATATATCTTGAGTAGTGTAGATGACAACTTTTTTCTTCAGCACTGCATGTAATTTACAAGTTTTCATATATGGTTCAAATATGAAACGCACAGTACATGATTCCTTAACACACACGCTCTTAAGTGACTCTCTCACTTAGCCACCACTTTAATCACATTAAACGTAATAAGTTATATTGTTATTACAAGCATTTAAAGGTTATTAATGTTTGATTTTTGTAACTGATCAATCAGTGTAATGTTTAGTAAATTTCAGTAATAGTTCTTCATTCTAAGCTGTACTTTAATCTTTTGTTTAATTACTGTTCCACCAGATTAGTCAGTTTCTAAATTAACTTTGTTTAAAGACTCAGTTCCATTTATACTGGTTAAGCAGGAGCCCCCTGTATTTCCTAATCTCATTTTCTGAAGGCACATAATTGTACTATACAGAATTCAAATAAGACCAGTTTCCAAAACTGTAACAAAAATACTGTTTCCAATAATGGTGAATGACCAAATAAGCAAGTCTGTGATGTACAGGTCACCACATACAAGTTCATGTATGAAAAATGAAATATTGCAAAGCCACATTAACAAATTACTGAATAAATAAAGTTACCTTACAAATTAAAAATGACATCTTTTGTTGGAGAGATATACAGCAGCTGCAGACAATAACCAAATGTGTATTTGAAAACGCAGGTTACTGTTTGTGATCTTCGACACCTTCCGACAGCCCATAAAATTTTGGCTGCAAGAAAACAACAACCAGATTTGCTTCACTTTAAAGTAATTCCCACTTTGACACTAAATATGCACAAGTACACTTATTAATAAAACCTTCACAAATATTGCACATTAAAATAATGACAGAAATTTTCATGGTTATTAGATTCTGATTCTGGTGGTGTGGGTGAAAACACCAAAAGGTCTTGATAGACATGCACTCAAACTTATGACCACAAACTAAGTTGCTGTATGTAATGAACACAGAGCACACCAGATAATTTCTACAAGAAAAATTCTACCAATTAAAAATGCACATTGTAACATCTGTGTGCCAGCTGCAAATTATATGGAGCAGTTTGTGAAACAGTTATATGTCCAGAACTGGACATCACCATTACAAAATCCCTGTGACTGAAAATTTACTAATCATCAATCCATTCCTATAATCATCCATTTTCATACTTCAGATTTTTTAAAGGCAATCGCATGACTAGCTATGATCACCTTTAACATGACAGGCAATTTTATGTATAATGTAACTTGTGGTGTATTCACGTAACTGTTTCAATGCAAATCCAACAATGCACTTGCTGTGTATTGTTGTGCTACATGTCTGCCAACAATATAAAAGTACCGACTGTTGCACAACGTTTTTATGGCAAATTTATGTTGCTGGCAAGAACAAATGGTACTTATGACTTCTTGTAAAGTACCTAATATCTTCATCCTAAGTGTAGCCAAATTTTTTATTCTCTCCGCAGCTTTTCATAAAAGCCAACAATATCAAATTTCATGAAAATCTGTCCGATGGAAGCTGCACTGATACATGTGGACAGCAGCTTTTCATAAAAGCCAACAATATCAAATTTCACGAAAATCTGTCCGAAGGAAGCTGCACTGATACATGTGGACAGCAGACAGAGAGGCGGACATGATAAAGCTAATACATATTTTTCATAAATATGCGAATGTGCCTAGAAATGTATATACAAATGATGTCACGTGACACAATCTGTGTATAAATAATGGGCAAATTCCAAAACCGATCACACTGCCACATGCGCAAGAAAATCATGATGTGGCCACTTTGTGTTAAAAACATTCTGGTCATGCCTGGAATTGTCCAAGTCAGTCCAGCCAAACTATTTAAATCTAAACCTATATTTTATGAACTGCATCTTTAATGCATCTGAGGCAACTGTCTTCAGAACTAACACCAAAGTACTGACAATTCATCATTTACCAATACCATACGGACAAAACAATACCTGCATTGGGGAATAAATGAACAATACAGAAGCACAAAAATTAACTATTTCTATTACCAGTTACAAAGTGTAGTGGTACTTTCATACCCACCTGTCTTTTGGTGAAGGCCTTTATCACAAGTAGTTTGGAAAATCCCAATGTCACAAAAAGTGTGTTAAAAGCACTGTGACAGTATACAGTGATATTCCAACATGCATGTTCAAGTGTCTACTGTGATAACCTCAACTATTTTAAGTACTGATTCAGATATACTCAAAATATATTCACCTGTAACCTTTTAATTCAGTATGTATTAAATACATACACTATATATACATGGAGACTTGTTAATTCAGGTGGGAGGAAAGTTTGTTTAATTATTATCTGGAATGATTCAGTAAACTTCCCATATTCAGAAAATCACTGTTCATTTTCTGGTGATCTTTAATTATCTTCAGATGACCACCACTGATGTCCATTATGAAAAGGACAGACAGCATAACAGTTCTTGTTTAATTATTGCAGAAACTAACATTAATGGCAAAACTGTACTGGGCAAAAAATGTATTTTCTTTCCATTAATTTTGTGAGAAACATTTTTCACACTGATATCAATATTTAATTAACTGTGCTCGAAATACATGCACAAATGCACAGTTTTGAACATAAAGTTTCCATTATATTTCTCCAACATTCACAGAAATTGGAATGTGCCAAGACTTCAGTGCATCTAGCAAATATCAAACCCCCTGATGGTATCTCTGCCTTGCTGTGGTGGTGGGGCTTACATGATCTAATGATTTCACGCAGCATGCTGAAAGAAGTGTAGCCAGTAGTACGGTCTCCCAAGCCAGGCAGGTCAAGAATAGGGTCCAGACAAAGAGAGAAACCCTGCCATTCAGGCTGGAGGTTGGGCACTGGGCTGACATCCCAATCCCATAAAAACAAATTTGTTGGAAAATTATACAATCTAAATCCCAACTGGACAGCTGTTTTAGGACTATGACCTGGGCAAAGATCTAGGGAAAACAGTTGTGCAACGGAATGTAGAATGTGTAAATTTGCTTCAACCTAGGAAAATTATGGAAAATGAACCTGAGATTAGGGACTTACGAGGTTGAAGAGGAGCTGAAGACAACAGGAATAATAAACTGACAGGCGGTGGCCAGAGACCAAAATGAATACACAAAGACTATATCAGAAGCCAAGGTCCAAAATAGACTGTATTGCTTAAGGAGGAGATGAAGTCAGTATAAGATTTCACGAAAATCCACTCAGCAATTCTCAGGCTGTTTCAAGTGGAGGATGGCCAGATGGGTGAAAAGATAGGCACAGTTGTATTAAAAGATTATGCACAGAAACATGAATGTCCCTATAAAGGTAGGATTGCAATATGTATTGAAAACAACACAAAATTTCAGTCAGCACAGCTGGTCTTGATGATGTATCAACCGATAACTACCAAACACAAAGTCATTTGGGATCCACCAATGTATTTAATAAACTCTGCACAATGTGGAAGGTGGCAGTAGTGGCATAATTTCAGGTAATATCCCAGTGACTGTCTGAAGGAAGTGAGGGAAAAACCATGCAAAACTGCAATGAGGATAGCCAATATTTTGGCCAAGATTTAACAACTACTACGAAGCACTACACTGCAAAACATTCAAAATGGAGTGATATGCTCTGAGAAATGAGTGGTCACATCATGGCTGACCAGTATTTCACAATATCTGCCTGTAACACATACACAAAAATGATGTGTCACTGAACTCAAAAGACATCAAACACCTTTAAACAAAAATAACAAAAATGATAAGACCTATACAAACACCAATCCTGGTAAGGCATATTTGCAGAGAAAATGTGTAAGTCAAATTATCTGAAAGCTTCTAAACAATCCTCTGTAAACCACATTTCTCTTAATTAAGAAGAGAAATATTGGCACTTATGACTAGTAGTGATCATACACTACTAAACATAGTCATGAAGATTTGAAACACACCCACATTTATAAACTCTTTCAGGAAAAAATATTTTTAAAAATTCAGACTTCCTGATTCTTGGAAGGTTCGGCTACTTTCACTATGTACATTTAATATCACCTTCACTAACAATATGTTTTCTTACAGTTCCAGCATATATAATCTGTTCCATTGTGTTAGAAAAAGAAATCAACACGACAACATACAAAATTCACTGTATCATGAAGCTGACATAGTTTCAATGGTCTTACATACTGATATAACCACCACCAAAATAATAAATCATTTCCAAAAAACAAATTGAAAATTCTAATTTGTCACCCACTACATTTCAATTGAAAAGTTAAACCTATCCAAATTAATTTTACATTATGTAAAGTCTATCATCCTATCTGCCACTAGAAAAGCCTGAAAATTTGTAAAATTACACTAATTAAAAAATAGACGAAGTTTACATAAGACAGTAACATTTAATTTCATGTCTGTAGAAATTCTTAGAAAGTAATTATGTAAGCACATGGCATTCCACAACAGATAAGGAGATGGGGAATTGGAATGCCCATAATGCATACTCAAGAGTGATTCACTCAATGGAAGCCATGGATTAATAACTATAAATCACAATGTTTTAGTATACAACATTCTGCTGTGTTTTCGTAACTTGATACATCAAAGACAAATTCAGTCAACACAACTATATTTTTATAAAAACAATATCTGCTTTTACAATTTGCTACATATATTAAACTAATAGGTCATCATCAGGTGAAAAATTACACAATTTAAGTAAGGAAGAAACCAGAATATTTTTCATGAGTGATCTCTTCATACACAATCAAAGAGATCTCTTTCATGAAAACAAATATCCTTTTACGTTCCTTGTACATATTGTATACTTTGCACCCACAGATGACTTCTTAGGTCAAAACATAGCAAACTGTAAAAACAGGTATTGTTTTTACAATAAAAATATACTTGTGTTGACAGAATTATTCTTTGATATATTAAGTTATAAACCATAAAATAATTTACCAACAACAATTAAACCTGGTGGGTACATACCAATCTTCTTCCTGTGGGTTAAGATATAACATTGGGTATTTAAAAATAAACCTCACATCTTGATGACCTGAAATGAAACACTGCCAATGAAACTGCTCCAATGTCTCCTACCATGCTGCCTGCAACATTCATAACATGCAGAGTCATGTCCATGTGCATCCAGGCAAGGGAAAACAGCTGTCCAACATCTTATGCAACCCAAACATCACTATATCTACCGATGTATGTAGTCAGGATTTCTTTTCATGATTTATAATTATTAATTTCGGGTCTCCTTTCAGTGAATCACCCTACACTTCCACTTCATGAAGACTTGCACACAACAATAAACTACATGCAAGCAAAAACCAATTAAAGAGAACTTCAGAAAACATGCTTAATACAGCTAAGTATAAGCTACCTGACAGTATACAATAAAATAAAATTTCCTCCAGTTATGAAACTGCATGTTTCATCACTACAGTGGCAAATTACTGGTACTGTAATCTGTATTTCAGGAGCTGATATTCTCATAGCAGTGTTGCTAATGATACAATTAAGTCTCCTGAAATATTACTCTTGGTCAGCGAGTAAACAGTTCCAGACATTTGAAAGACAACACAATTCATCACAGTGTCAACAACTATTTACCCACTGACATAGCATAATATCCCAGAAGACTTGAAACTGTACTGATTCTGTTCAATCCAAACTGTATCATTATCTGTTTCTTATTTCAGTGATTGTGAAATGAGCTCTCTCACTGTCAGAGCAGAACATGTACTAAACACCAACATAAGTAATATACAATGGTACCTCATATTTCTTTCCTTTATACTTTTCTCCTTCACATGTCAATCTTGAAGCTCATGAAGGAGAAAATTATAATGGAAACAAATAACTCTCTCTAAAGGTAACTGTACCGCAGTGACACATACATGTCACTTATATCAGTTACAATTAGTATATGATGAAGTACTTCAACAAATTACACATTACTGAATACAAGGACTCCCCCCCCCCCAAAAAAAAAACTGTGCAACATCTACTACAAGTACAAATGCAAAACTTATGCCATGTTTGATGACTACTGTCTTCTGGGATGTGATGTCATTAAGTCTGGTAGATATGTATCAATGTTTCAGAGGGATTTTCCGCCTCCATTACCAGGGTAGATCCTGAGGATGCAGGCAGAAGGTTTCTCTGAAACATCCTTTTGAATCTCCTTGCCTACATGGCATCATACTCTAAATGACAGTCATCTTTATAATTCCTGCTATGACAACCTCAAAGCTAAACTTTCATCCTTATTTAAGCTTCTGTTATTCCCTCATTTGCAGAAAGAAGTTTTCTTTTCACAATTCTTGTTTAAAAAAAGGGCTGATGTCCTGTACCACTGCCAACTGCCAGAAAAGGTGTGCATCCAACAAATCACTCAATTATATCTCTGTATAGTCTTTGCTTACATTACCATTCAGTCAATCTGTACACTCCTCCGTGAACAATAGTAAATGAAATGTCGTGAAGCTCTGCATGCTTTGACACAACCAATGAATTCCACACACATCTATCAACTATGAAAAGAAAAGGTGGGAGATTAAAAAGTTTATCATGCAACCAACTGTTATCTACTGATCCAATGCAACAGTAGGACTTGATGCCTTACTAAATTTCCACTACCACACGGCATACGTCACAGAATGTTTGGCAAACTGCAATGTGGGATGGGAAAATGAGAAAACATGTACGCATTTGTAGAAACAACAGTTTTGCAATGTCAATTCAAGGTCCTAACCAAACAAATGACATGCATTGAGTTGATTATACTTACACAGGATTAGTAATGTAAGATGAAGTAAAAAATGAAATGCTATACTTTCTCTCTTAATGTGGGTAAGGCAGGGTTGTTAGGTAACTTCCGGTACCAACCTTAATGGAGGAATCTGGAAGCCAGTGAAGCCAAGTGATACAGAATGCAATTCCTCTTAATCTACTTCCTAACTGGAAATTTTATCCAAGTCCAGTGCAAATTCAACCTACAACATATAGTCCAGAAATCCAAGACGGGTAAAACTGTACAGAACATAGGTAAAATGACAGCAATATTCTTGCTATATTATAGAAATGGGAATACACTGAGGATAATATGGAATAAATCCAACAGTCTTCTTACTACTGCTGTGGCTTTAGAAAATATTGAGTGCTATGTATATCATACAAGAAGGAAATGCACTCAAATGAAGGATGTGTATGAAAATTTGACTAAAGCTATGCAGCTAAGTCCTCCAAGAGCTCTAAGTCACTCTAGTAGCCAAATAAATCCACACCTTTTTGGAATAGGAAGATTTATTACCATGTTCACAAGAGCCAACTGTTGTCACTATCCAGACCCAGATGAACCCATGCCACACCTTCATACCCCATTTCTTTATGATCCATTTAATATCATCTACGTGGTCTGTTAGAAAAGTATCCGACCTTTGGCCAGGAAAAAGAAACTGGCTTACTTGGAGCGTTGGACACCTAATCACCCTCAAAGTAGTTCCCTTGGGACTCCACACACTTCTCCCAG
>Ga0123355_10005770_pt1 | contig 18203 bp, 13 predicted proteins | sample TergutEmb28metaG_3_FD_89872 | JGI IMG/M metagenome (GOLD analysis project Ga0123355, IMG submission 89872) | Embiratermes neotenicus P1 segment gut microbial communities from Petit-Saut dam, French Guiana - Emb289 P1 | ecosystem: Host-associated > Arthropoda: Insects > Digestive system > Gut ... | reverse complement strand
ATGAACGCTGGTTCGATTAACTGGGGATTATTCCCACTTGCATATCGCTATAAAGACTCAGACTGGAAGTATGACTGGGAAAAGAAATACTTTGAAGCCACTCGTCAAGCCATCTTCCAAAATTCATTTGGTGATATGGAGATATATTTGAATAAAATGAAAGAATCTGGTACTCTTCCGGAGTTAGAGTGCTATGATGTTGGTCATTTATATAATGTCAAGTTTATGAAAGATTCTGGATGGTTACCAGAAGGAAAACTTTATTTACAATTTGTTCATGGGATTAACGGTGCATTAGGAACTGCGCCTGAGGACTTAATAACTATGAAGCAAACAGCGGATCGCTTATTCGGTGCTGATGGTTATGTTTGGTCGGCCTTTGGTGCTGGACGTTTTGAGTTTCCGATTGCAACTCAAGCCTTGTTTATGGGTGGACACTTCCGTGTTGGTTTAGAAGATAACCTATACTTATCTAAAGGTGTTAAAGCTAAATCAAATGCTGAATTGGTTACGAAAATGGTACGTATCATGAAAGAATTTGATTTTGAACCAGCTTCTCATGATGAAGCACGTTCAATACTAGGATTGAAGTAAATAAATAAAAAATAAATAAAGGAGTGTTTATGTTATGTCAAGAACTGCAATTATTGGAGCGGGATCGCTGGGTACGATTATCGCAGCAGTAGTATCTCAAAATGGTGGAGAATGTATATTAATTGATACGAATAAGCCACACGTGGATTCGCTTAATAAAGATGGCGCGACGGTAACAGGGAAACTGGATATTAAAAATCAGTCTGTTAAAGCGATCACGCCTGATCAGATGGAAGGCATCTATGACCTAGTTATCATCCTTACAAAGCAGACAGTAAATCAAGTAGTACTTAAGAATTTACTGCCATACATTGATGATAATTCAGTTGTTTGTACGTTGCAAAATGGTATTCCTGAGGAATCAGTAGCTGCAATTGTCGGTCGCGAGCGTACAGCTGGTGGAGCCGTTGGTTGGGGGGCTGGATATGCTTCGCCTGGGATATCTGAGCTTTACACTTCACCTGAGTTTATGATTATTGAAATTGGAAACTTAGATAATGTTAAAAATGAAAAGCTTGAGCGAGTTGAAAACTTCTTGAAGCTTGCTGGTGGCGTAACAATCAATAGCAACTTACTAGGATTTAGATGGGCGAAGTTATTAATGAATGCTACATTTAGTGGAATGTCTGCTGCACTTGGTTGTACATTCGGTGATGTTTTAGATAATGATAAAGCATTAAAGTGTGCAGTTCAAATTGGTAATGAGCTAATCCAAGTTGCACGTGCGAAAGGAATTACGCTAGAAGAAATCGTGCCAGGAAAAGACTTCTATAAGTTTGAGTACAAAGATGAAGCTGGTATGCAGGAGGCAATGGAGTTTGCACGTGTTGTATGGGATGTACATCGTCCGCAGAAAGCTAGTATGATGCAGGATATGGAAAAAGGAATTCCATGTGAGATCGGATATATCAATGGTCTTGTTTGTGATGGTGGAGATGAGTTTGGAATTGAAACCCCATTTAATGACACAGTTGTTTCAACAGTTAAAGCATTTGAAGCGGGAGAAATTCCATTTCCAACGATGGAAAACCTATCAAGATTTCCATCACCAGAAGTAAAATAAATATAGAGGGGTTTTGCAAATAATGTATGATTTTAGTGAAAGAATTGTTGCGATAACTGGTGCTGCACAAGGTCTTGGTTATGCAATGGCAGAACGTTTCTTAGCAGATGGTGCTAAAGGAGTTGCTTTATTAGATATTCAAGAAGAGGCTTTAAATAAGGCACAGAATAATTTAGATCCAACAGGTGGTCGTACATTGTCTGTTATTTGTAATGTTGGTGATTATGAGTCGGTCGAATCTGCATTTTCAAAGATTCAGGATCATTTTGGGAAAGTGGATATTTTAGTTAATAATGCCGGGATTACAAGAGACGCATTTGCTGCTAAAATGACACCTGAACAGTTTGATATTACTGTACAAATAAGTTTAAATGGAGCTTTCTACTGTACAAAGCAAGTAATAAGTGGTATGCGTGAGCGAGGATGGGGGCGTATTATTTCCCTTTCATCTATGGCGGCAGAAGGCAATATTGGTCAATCAAATTATGCTGCCGCAAAAGCAGGTCTAATTGGATGGACTAGAACACTTTCTGATGAATTGGCTAATAAAGGAATCACAGTTAATTCGATTGCACCTGGACTTATTAATACTGATATTATTAAGACAATTCCCGATGTGGTTATGGAAAAGTTAATCAATAATATTCCCGCTAAACGTATCGGCGAGCCTCAAGAAGTTGCTGCTTTAATAGTCTTCTTAGCCAGTGATCAAGCAGCATATATTAGTGGTCAAAATATTAAGATTAGCGGTGGATTGCGATAAACCTAAAGGAGTGTGAAGAAGATGACTAATCAACACGAAGCGGTTATTGTCGCTTATGGTCGTACACCACTAACTCGAGCATTTAAGGGTGGATTTGCGTATACACATCCTACCCATTATACGGCAACTGCTTTAAAAGGTGTACTTGAAAAAGTTCCACAGTTAGATGTATCAACAATCGAAGATGTTATTGTTGGAAATGCGATGCCGGAGCGATACACTGGTTATAATATTGCGAGATTAGTAGCACAGAAAGCTGGAATTCCGGATGTTGTGCCAGCGCAGACGATTAACCGTTTTTGTTCATCAGGAGTGCAAGCTATTGCAACAGCAGCAAATGCCATTGAAGCAGGTCAAATGGATGTTGTTGTTGCAGGTGGAGTTGAGATGATGACAGGTATGGCAATGGGTCATCCAGAAGAGTTTCATGATCAGGAATTAGCAGCAATGATACCAGGAACTTATATGGCTATGGGTGAGACTGCTGAAATTGTAGCAGAACGCTATCATGTTACCCGTGAGGAAATGGAGAACATGGCGGTTGAGAGCCATCAAAAGGCTTATGCAGCCCAAGAAGCAGGGAAGTTTGATGATGAAATTATCCCTGTGACTGTGAACGGTGAAAATGGCTTAGTAACCTTAACTAAAGATGAAGGTATCAGACCATCCACAACAGTGCAAAAGTTAGCAAAACTTGATCCATGCTTTAGAGAAAATGGACTTATAACTGCGGCAACCTCATCACAAATGACAGACGGCGCAAGCTTTGTTGTCTTGATGTCACGTAAGCGAGCTGCCGAATTAGGGTGTACGCCTATTGCACGTTATGCATCATTTGTTGTTGCTGGTGTTCCAGCAGAGGTAATGGGAATTGGTCCTGTAGCTGCAGTGCCTAAAGCATTAGAAAAAGCTGGCATTACAATGGCTGACCTTGATGTTATTGAACTTAATGAAGCATTTGCTGCCCAAGCAATTGCCTGTATTAACGAATTAGACTTACCAAAAGATAAAATTAATCCAAATGGTGGTGCTATGGCACTTGGTCACCCGATGGGTGCGACTGGAACCATTTTAACTTGTAAAGCTATTTCAGAACTGAACCGTACTGGTGGAAAGTATGCTCTCATTACAATGTGTATTGGTGGTGGAATGGGAGCGGCTGGTGTTCTAGTGATGGAATAAATAGACTTTCTCGGAAACTAACAAACTTATCACTCCAAGGGTAACCAACCACTTTTTCACGAAGTGGATAGCCCTTGGAGTTTCCGAGCAAGTTATACTGGCGAGCGCCACAAAATATAGTATCTAGGCTATCTTTTGACTGTAATACTTCATCGACTCCTTCTCACGTACCTCCTTGGTACGCTTCGTCGTCGTCTCTTCGTCTTACAGCCAAAATCTTAGCCTATCAACTACATTTTATGACACCCGTCAGTATAAATATTAAAGAAAGGAGAGATTTACTATGAGAATTGTAATCGTCGGTACTGGCGCAATGGGAACTATTCTTGGCGCAATTTTAACTGAAAAAGGCTATGACATTGAACTGGTAGATACTTACAAAGAGCATGTAGATGCCTTAAATGAACACGGAGCTAAAATTATCGGTACGCAAGAGTTTACTGTTCCTGTAAAAGCAATTACACCAGAGCAAATGTCTGGCATCTATGATTTAGTGATCCTATACACAAAGCAAACAGCTAATCACATTGTCTTACCTCATCTCCTGAATTTCATAAACGAAGACAGCATAGTATGTACTTTGCAAAACGGTGTACCTGAGCCATCAGTTGCCAGCTATGTGGGAGAAGAACGAACGATTGGTGGCGCCTCCAACTGGAGTGCAACATTTATCAGTCCTGGTGTTTCTGAATTAACACAAGATTTAGAAAAGACAGCCAATTCATTTGACTTAGGTGAAATGCGTGGAGCTATCACACCTAGAGTTCGTGAAGTTGCTAAAGTTTTAGAAGAAATCGGTAGACCAGTTAAACTAACTGACAGCCTAATGGAATCGCGTTATGCGAAATTAGTTTTAAATGCATGTGTTAGTGGAATGTCAGCAGTATGTGGTGTTACATTTGGAGAGGTGTTGGAAAACCCAGTATCACGTGCTTGTGTAAGCCATATCGGCAACGAAGTTAAGAAAGTTTGCGAAGCAGATGGTTATAAATTACCAGTTATCTTTGGCTTTTCATTAGATAGCTTAGAATTAAAAGATCAGGAAATGTTTGAAGAAAATCAGCGAATGTTCATGGATCTCTACAAGCCAGCTTGGCCAGGGAAAGCGAGTATGCTACAAGACCTTGAAAAAGGACAATCAACTGAGGTTAAAATGATCAACGGTTTCGTTAGTGACGGTGGTCGCAAGCATGGAATCCCAACCCCATTCAACGATAAAGTAGTTGAAATCGTCACAAAGATTGAGCAAGGAGAACTAACTTACTCAGTTGATAATCTGAAATTATTTCCAAAAGAATTATTTCCCTTTAAAAACTTAGATTAAATATTTTTTACAACCCAATGCGTTGGAATCAATTAATAGGAGGTGGTTTTTTGAACCATAAACAACTGTATCAACAAAAATTGCAAACGAGCTTAGAAATAGCACAACATTTTCAATCAGGTTGGATATGTGCCTCTGATAACGCATTGGCGGCGCCACCTGGCATTTACAAAGCCATCGGTGATAGAGTACGAGCAGGAGAAATAGAAGGATTAAAAGTCCACGGTTTTTTAGATTTATTTAAACTCCCTGGTTATGATGAAACCCTTAAAGGAAAAATAACTGGTGTCTCTTGGTTTTCGGGCAGCAATGGTCGAAAAGCGGTCGCCAACGGGATGGCTGATATTATGCCAATCCATTATCGTGATGGACCAAGAGTAATAGAAAAATTTATTGAATTTGATGCATTTAGTACTAGAGTTTCACCAATGGATAAACATGGGTACTTCTCTTCAGGCTGCTCTGCATCTCTTACACCTGCTATGCTATCAAAAGCGAAAAGAGTGTTTCTGGAAGTTAATGAACATATGCCAAGAGCATTATCAGGTCCAACAATTCATATTTCCCAAGTTAACGCCTTATGCGAAAATCATGAACCACTTCTGACATTCCCCGAAGTTAAAGCTGATGATATTAGTATTGCAATTGGAAAGATAATCGCAGCAGAAATAGCAGATGGATCAACACTTCAATTTGGAATCGGGGCAATCCCTGATGAAGTTGCCAAAGCTTTGAAGGATAAGAAAAATCTGGGAATCCATACGGAGATGTTAACCGATGGGATGGTTGAGCTTATTGAATGTGGTGCGGTAAATAATAGCTTAAAGCCGATCCATCAAGGAAAGACAGTTGCGACTTTTGCCCTTGGTTCAAAGCGAATTTATGATTACGTTGATGATAATCCGGCGGTTTTAATGCTACCAGCAGACTACACAAATGATCCAGCGGTCATTGCCAAGCACCCTAACTTTGTTTCAGTTAATGCTGCAGTAGAGGTTGATTTCTATGGTCAGGTGAGTGCTGAGTCTGTTGGAACACGCCATATTTCAGGATCTGGTGGTCAAGCAGACTTTGTCCGAGGTGCAATCCAATCACCAGGAGGAAAAAGTTTTATTGCGTTTCCATCGACAACAAAAGGTGGTACAGTTAGCAGAATTTCCCCAGTATTAAAACCTGGCTCAATTGTGACGACTTTTAAAAATGAAGTTGATTTCATCGTAACAGAGTATGGAATTGCCCAGATGCGTGGTTGTACATTAGGTGAACGGGCAAAACAACTTATTGCGATTGCCCACCCTAAGTTTAGAGAAGAACTAACTTTGGCTGCTAGGGAACAAAATGTTATGATAGATTAGCCAAAGTTTCATTAGCCTAGTACTACATTGCTTAAGTTTTAGTGATTAAATAAGGCCAGTGAGAAATTCCTTGGTGTACGATGTTATGCCCACAATTTTCGAATGTCGGAAATACCGGGTTTTTCGGCGGATTCCGACAGTAAAGTGTCGGAAATCACGTTTTTTCAAGCAAAAACCGACATTTGCGTTCTTCTAATGTCGGAAATGCCGGATTTTTCAGCGGATTCCGACAGTAAAGTGTCGGAAATTACGTTTTTTCAAGCAAAAACCGACATTGCATTACGATTTCGCTGAATCATCGTAAAACGTTGATTTAAATAATGGTTTACGATGTTTTGCTCACATTCGGGCATTACGGTTTCTCTGAAATCATCGTAAACTGTTAAGCTAACAATATTTAAGCAATGCAGTACTAGGTAAGTACTCACGCAGCATCATGCAGTATAAGTAATTTGAAGGAGTAATAGTAAAGATGGAAAATAAACAAGGATGGAAAGTACTAATTGCTGCTTCAATTTTTCAACTATTTTTAGGGGTCATCTATATCTGGGGAATATTTGTCATCCCAACTTCAGAGGCTTTCGGATGGGATGTCGAAGTTGTGCAGTTAACTTCATCATTTAAAATTGGCTTCTTTGTTCTAGGAAATTTCTGTGGTGGAAAATTACAAACCAAGATATGTGCATCGAAAGTAAGTATGCTAGGTGGGATATTGTTAGCAAGTGGTGTATTTATTTCTGCTGTTATGCCACCAGTACTACCATTACTATTTTATATTAGTTATGGTATTATATGTGGGTTTGGATCTGGTATGGGTTATATAGTTGTTATTACAGCTGCCCAAAAATGGTTTCCAAAAATGCGAGGTCTTGCAACAGGCATCTGTGTTGGTGCTTTTGGATTGTCAGTAACTTTGCTTGCACCAGTTCTAAGCTGGCTTTTGACATTTAATACTGTTCAAACGGTTTTCTTAATTATGTCAGCAACCTTCTTTTTAGCAAGTGTACTCTTTGGTCGCTTAGTTAAATTCCCAGAGGAAAGTGCTGATGCAAATGATAGTACTTTGTATATCGGTGAGCAACTTACACCAAGCCAGATAATAAAGAGAAAAGAGTACTACTTCTTGATGCTTTCACTTTTACTTGTTACAGTGGCATTCTTCGTTATTAATCCTTCGGTTCAAACGCTCTCTATTGAGAGAGGTTTTGATATAGAATTTGCGACGACATTGCTAATGATTACTGGTATAAGCAATACACTGGGGCGAATAATTGTTCCAACCGTTGCCGATAGAATCGGTAAAGAGGCAACGTTGTTATCACTAATGGTGATTTTGGCAATTGCAGCTGCAACTTTAACATTTGCAACAGGATCGTTATTCATCTTGATGGTGGTTCTTATTCCAGCTTGCTTTGGCGCAGGGCTTGCGATAATTCCGCTTTTAGCGGCTGATTACTTCGGTCTCAAAAATTTTGGTTCTAATTACAGTGCAGTAGGAATTGGCTTTGCAACTTCAGCCCTTTTCATGCCAGGCTTAATCTCCCTACTGGGTGACTATAGTGCTAGGTTTATTGCAGTTTCGGTATTATCCTCATGTGGTATTTTAACAACGTTAGCTTTACTTTTAATAGTAAAACGAAAGTCATCAGAAATTACTTTTAAAGAATTACAATAAATCGTTTTTAATGAAACGGAGGTTAAATTATGTTAGGAATTATTGGCTTAATTTTAGGGACAGCTGTACTTGCTGTTGGTGCGTATAAAGGATATAAGGCATTACCGCTTGCCATTGCTGCATCACTAGTTGTTATTATCTTCAATGGGGTAGATCTCTGGCACGGGTTTGGAACATACTTTATGCGTGGTGAGATGGCTCCAGCAGGAGATCCTGCATTGCCGTTAACTGGTTATGTCAGCTTCTTTATGAACTTTTTCTTAATTTTTGCATTCTCTGCGCTTTTTGCAAAGATTATGGAAGAAACTGGCTCAGCAATGGCTATTGCATATAAATTTATTGATTGGTTCAGCGTTAAATCAGCTGTTTTGATCGTGTTTGTTTCTGGTGCTGTTTTAACTTATGGTGGGATTAGCTTATTCGTTGTTATTTTCGCTTTAACACCGATTATTATGGTATTATTTAACGAAGCGAATATCCCAAGAGCATTGGCTGTAGGACCGGTTGTAGCAGGAACTGCAACCTTTACGATGAAATCATTACCAGGGTCACCGCAAGCAACTAATATTGCACCAACTGGCTTTTTGGGTACCGATTTAATGGCGGCTCCATTATTCGGAATTGTTTCGGCGATTTTGATGTTTGCTGCACAATATGCTTATTTTAAATGGGAAGAAAAGCGTCTGCGTGAAAAAGGCGAATCTTTCTCATTTATTCCAGGAACAAATATTGAAAAGTATCAAGTAGATCGGTCTGAATTGCCAGGAGCTGCTATTTCTTTCTTACCAATGGTTGTCGTGCTTGTGATGATTATGGGGTTAAGCTGGATGTTCCGTAATGATCATATTACAACACCAGTATGGGCTATAGTTGTTCTCTCAATGATCGTTGCCTCTATTCTTGCTATTATTTTAAACTGGAAACAAATTAAAACCATTGAAAAGTTAAAAGAGATTATTAATATGGGTGCTGATGGTGCAATCGCTGCGATAGCGGCTCCTGCGGCAGTTGTTGCTTTCGGTGCTGTTGTCCAAAATACACAAGCATTTCGAGATATTCTCGCCTGGTTGTTGAATATGGATATGCATCCTTACTTGATGGCTGCGTTTCCTCCATCAATTATAGCAGGGATAACAGGATCATCCTCAGGAGGTCTACTTATTGCCATGAATGCCCTAGCTCCTTATTACAACGAGTTGATTGATGCAGGCTATGCGACTGCGGATATGATGCACCGAGTTTCATCTACATTCGCAGGAACTCTTGATACATTGCCCCATTCACCCGGTTTATTCTTAATGTTTGGTTACCTTGGTATTACCCATAAAGAAGGTTATCGTTATGTTTGGTGGGGATCAGTTGTTATCCCAACAGTCATTGGAATCGGAATGCTACTTGTAGTGATGGCGATGAGTTAACACAAAAAATATAAAACATGCACAAGAAAAGAGGATTCTTTATGTGCATGTTTTATATTGTAAAAATCGTAGTTTTTTCCCAATCAATATCACGGTATTTAAGATTTCCTGTTACAACAATATTTTTTTAGGTTCTAGGCGCAAGATATAAGCCCTCTCCCATAACATATAAAAAGATATGTAATTTTGGCAAGTTATTATTAGAAAAATTAATTGCTACCACGTCTGCTTTTTCGAATTTTTATACAAAAGCAGACGGTCATCAGTGCAAATATTGTTCAGGTATGTGCTACCACGTCTGCTTTTTCAAATTTTTATACAAAAGCAGACGGTCATCAGTGCAAATATTGTTCAGGTGAGCGCCGCCTCGTCTGCTTTTTTAAATTTTTATACAAAAGCAGACGATCATATGTGCAATTGTTGTTCAGGTATGTGCTACCACGTCTGCTTTTTCGAATTTTTATACAAAAGCAGACGATCATATGTGCAATTGTTGTTCAGGTATGTGCTACCACGTCTGCTTTTTCAAATTTTCATACAAAAGCAGACGATCATATGTGCAATAGTATGTGCTAAACCCGCCTGCTCTTTTGAGTTTTGCTGGATTGGAGTTTTTTTAGTTCTGGGAGAAGTCTAATATAAAACATGCACAAGAAAAGAGGATTCTTTATGTGCATGTTTTATATTGTAAAAACAGTGGTTTCTGCGTATAATTAATAACTATAAAACAACAGGAGTGATTAATAATGGCAGAGGTACAATTAAAAGGTTTATACAAGGTTTATGATGGAAATCCAAAACCGTCGGTTACAGACTTCAACTTAGATATTCAAGATAAAGAGTTTATCGTTTTCGTGGGTCCATCTGGATGTGGGAAATCAACGACTCTAAGAATGATTGCCGGACTAGAAGAAATTTCTGAAGGCGAGTTAATAATTGATGGTAAAGTAATGAACGATGTTGCACCTAAAGATCGCGATATTGCGATGGTATTCCAATCTTATGCCCTTTATCCACATATGAATGTTTATGATAATATGGCGTTTGGATTAAAGCTACGGAAAATGCCTAAAGATCAAATTGAGCAAAAAGTTCAGGATGCTGCTAAGATTTTAGGGCTAGAAGAGTATTTAGATCGTAAGCCTAAAGCTCTCTCAGGTGGGCAGCGCCAGCGGGTTGCATTAGGACGGGCGATCGTACGTAATGCAAAAGTATTCTTAATGGATGAGCCTTTATCAAACCTAGATGCTAAATTGCGAGTATCAATGCGGTCTGAGATTATTAAGTTACATGAGCGCTTAGCGACAACGACCATCTATGTAACTCACGATCAGACAGAGGCGATGACAATGGCAACGCGGATCGTAGTTATGAGGGACGGATTAATTGAGCAGATCGGTTCGCCAAAAGAAATTTATAATACACCTGCAACCGTATTTGTTGGCGGATTTACAGGATCGCCAGCAATGAACTTCTTAGAAGGTAAAATAGAAAATGGATATTTCGTAGTTTCAACTGGAAAGTTCAAAATTCCAGAAGGTAAACTAAAAGCTTTAGATGGCTATGATGGAAAAGACATCATCTTCGGAATTCGTCCAGAAGATTTAAGTAACGACCCCCTAGTAGCAGAAGTTCATGCTGATGCTAAATATACTGCTACAGTCGAAGTAGCGGAACTATTAGGACATGAATTAATCGTTTATACGAATATTGGCGAGCAAAGAGTAATCGCTAAGCTAGATGCTCGTACTGAAGTAGCGATGCATGACCAGATCGAATTGACAATCGACATGAACAAGTGCCATTTCTTCGATAAAGAAACTGAAAGAGCAATACGCTAAATTTTAAAACTGGATGGGATTTGTTTTCATTCAGTTTTTTTGTATAAAAAAATCAAAACACGCTAGCTTTTTTTTTAAAAGTGCGCTATAATGGTAAAAGAATAATTTTCATTTATTGAGGTGAAAGATATGGCAAAAAGATTCAATACAACCGGTGTCTGTATTCCGAGGAAACATTATATGGTAGATATAGAAACAAAGCTAGCTCAAATAAAGAAACTTATTGACGATGAAGCGTATTTTACTATCAATCGTGGAAGACAGTATGGTAAAACGACGACTTTATCAGAGCTTGAAAAGTATTTGATAGATGAATATATAGTTATTTCGATTAGTTTTGAAGGTCTTGGTACAGCAAGCTTTGCGAATGATGAAGTGTTTTGTCGTAAGTTTCTCGAAAATATCTCCATCTTCATGTCGCTTGTTTACCCGTCAGAGGTTTATGCTGAAGAATGGAAGAATGAAGCGGTTAAAGACTTTGACTTGCTAAGTCGTCATATTACAGAGCTATGTAAAGATAAAAACATCGTTTTGATGATTGATGAGGTAGATAAAGCAAGCAATTACCGAGTCTTTTTAGACTTTTTAAACATGCTTAGAAACAAGTTTCTCGCTCGTGCGAAAGATCGTGATTTTACTTTCCACAGTGTTATTTTAGCAGGGGTGTATGATATTAAAAATATCAAACAAAAAATGGTTGGTGAAGGAACGCATACACTTGTTAGTGGAGAAAAAGAACAAAATTCTCCTTGGAATATTGCAGCTGATTTTGAGGTAGAGATGTCTTTTTCATCACAAGAAATTGCTGGGATGCTTGAAGGATATGAACAAGATCACGCTACTGGAATGAATATTGTTAATATGGCAGAAGAAATTTATTCTTACACAAATGGCTATCCTGTTTTGGTTTCACGAATTTGTTGGTATTTAGATACAAAAATTAAGCAATGGAATTTAGAAGATGTAAGTGAAGCTGTTCGTAGGTTGGTACGAGAAACAGATAATGAATTATTCAAGAGCTTATCACAAAATTTAGAACGAAATGAGTCAGTGCGAAGTTTACTATATGATGTGCTAATCTTAGGGTTAAGGCGTAGTTTTACAATTACTAACCCAACCGTTGACCTAGCTAATCGCTATGGGTATGTTCAAGATGTAAATGAGCGTGTTAAAATTTCCAATAAAATTTTTGAGATTGTTATAACGAACTATTTTATTTCTAAGGATGAAGAACGATTAGAAATGGTATCAAGTGGAGGTTTAATTGCAGAAATCACCCAGGGCGGGAGATTTAATATGGAATTATGTTTTGAGCGCTTTCGAGTCCACTGGCAAGAAATGTACAATGATAAAGGTGTTAAGTTCCTTGAAAAGCAATGCCGGATCATATTTCTGACTTATTTAAAGCCTCTCTTGAATGGCAATGGGTTTTACTTCATTGAAACAGCCTTAACTGATGATAGACGGATGGATTTAATTGTAACTTATGGTAAAGAGCGCTTCGTATTGGAGTTAAAGATATGGAAAGGGCGACTTTACAACGAAAAAGGTGTTGATCAACTGTTAGGGTACATGAATAAACTCGGAGAAGAAACAGGTTATTTATTAACCTTCGATTTCAGAAAAAATCCTGAATCTTTTGAGCCACAATGGCGGAACGAGGAAGAGAAAGAGATCTTTGAAGTGCGGGTATAGAGCTTGGTTCTGTAAAATTGAAGGGAAATTGAAAAAATTTTAAATTAGGTGCAACGGGGAGCACCTTTTTGTCGTCCATATAATTAGATGGGAGGTTTTCAGAAAATGTGATGAGAATAAAATACATAAAAAGAACTGAAATGGGAAAAATTTAAAATAAAGGAGTGGTTTTTTATGACAAGGAGAAAAGGATACTTAGCATTACTGTCAATTGGATTATTCACGTTAAGCTTTATCCTATGGGGATGTGGTGGACCAGCAGATACTGAACCAGCAGCTAATGAGGGGGATAATGAGTCAAGTGAAGAAATTGATGTAGAGCTGGAAGATGAGTATGAAAGTGACGATGAATTAATAATGAATGACGATGATTTAACCACTTTGGAAGGAACAGTCGTCGATATTTTAGAATATGAGGGTGAAGAAGAAATCTTATTTGTGGCACAATTAAACCTTTCGGACGAAGAACTGGGCAGAACATTTGATGAATGGCTCGAAAGTGACCAACAATCTGATGTATACCGCTTAAATGGCATTGGAAGCAATGTAAGTATTGGGGATGAAATACGAATCTCATTTGCAATTACCACAATGTCAATACCTCCTTTTGTACCCGTAGTGGAATATGAAATGATTAGATAATTTGCGGAGTCATTAAGTAGTGTTGACATTATCTGAGCTCCTCTTTAAGGTAAGATTGTAATATCTTGCCTTTTCTTTTGACATCCTATAGAGATAAGTGTTATAATCACAGAGGTTTAATTGATTACTTGGAGGTTTTGGTTTTGGCAATAATAATTACAAAGATCCTCATATATTTTCTAAAGTTACGCGGTGGCGGTTCATCGCTTCCAGGAAAGGTAGCTTTAAAGTTAAATAAAAATATTTTAACAAAACTTGCTCGTGGCTGGAATGTCATTCTTGTTACAGGAACAAATGGCAAGACGACGACATCAGACATGATTGTCAAAGCGCTACAAGCTGGCAATTTAACAGTTATTAACAACTCAGCTGGAGCAAACATGACACCTGGAATTGTGGCAGCTTTTGCTAAATGCTATAAATTTTTTGACAAGCGCCCTAATCGCTATGCAGTGATTGAAGTTGATGAAGGCTACATGCGCCAGATCACTTCAATGTTAACCCCTACAATGATTGTAGTGACAAATATTTTCAGAGATCAACTTGACCGATTTGGAGAAACGACTACGACTTATAAATTTATTCTAGATGGTATTAAAAACAACCCAAGCGCTAAGTTAATTTTAAACGGCGACGAATCAATGCTAGGGAATATGCCGGTTGAAAATGAATGTGTTTATTACGGATTTGAGAACTACGGTAAGCCTGAAGTTGCAGCTAACACCGAGTCGATTTTCTGCCGCGACTGTAAAACGAAATATGAGTACGAGAGTATCGTTTTTAACCATCTAGGAAACTACAGCTGCTCGAACTGCGGTCATTCCCGTCCAAAATTAGACTATACCATTACCGATGTGATGCTAACTCCAAGCGGCTCCAACGTTTTAGTGAACGATGATGAAGTAACAGTAGGCGTTCCCGGTCTATATAATATTTATAATGCCATAACAGCTTATACGGTAGCTGATCAGCTTGGGGTAGAAAGGTCGATAATAAAACAATCTTTAGCTAGTCAGGAAAGTAAGTTCGGGCGTTTTGAGACGATTAAGGTTGATGAGAAGACGATTAAGTTGCTATTGATTAAAAACCCAGCTGGTTGTAATCAGTGCATTGATACGGTGGCGATTGATGAGAAAGAGGTCTCATTGATGTTTTTGTTGAACGATAAGTATGCGGATGGTCGGGATGTTTCGTGGATTTATGATGCGCATTTTGAGAAGTTAGCGGGGATGCGAGTACCCTCAGTGATTATTGGTGGCGATCGTGCTTATGATATGGCTATTCGGTTGAAAGTAGCGGGGCTTGATAAAGTTAATTTCACGATTTGTAAGAGTTATGATGAGGTGTTGGATGCCGCGCGTCGGCAGGAGAAAGATATTTATGCCTTTGCAAGCTATACAGCGATGACGGGGTTTAGGAGTTTTTTGGTTGACAAGGGGTTTGCGAAGAAGTTGTAAAATTCATTTTATCTTGTGAAAGATAAAAGCCTACTGTATAATAGAAACATATTGTAATAGCGGGAGTGATTGGTATGAGTCATGAATCGGAAAAATTAGAGCTTAAAGTGACTTTGACTAAGGGTGTGTACAAGGAAGTTGTAGCTTTTGCGAATACCGAAGGGGGGAAGCTTATTATTGGGATCAATGATGATGGTGTAGTAGTTCCGCTACCTGATGCAGATGGCGAGTACTTAAGCTTAACTAATGGTATCAGAGATAATATTAGGCCTGATGTAACCATGTTTACGAAGACTACATTGGAAAAAGATCAAACGATACATGTTGAAGTAGAAGAAGGCTCTGATAAACCTTACTATTTGAAAGATAAGGGATTAAAGCCAACTGGAGTTTATGTTAGGCAAGGGACATCAGCTGTTGGGGCATCACGTGATCTAATAAGACAAATGATTAAAGACGCAGATGGTGATGTCTACGAGGAAATGCGTTCATTAAATCAAGATTTGACATTCGAGCAATGTAGGCGTGAATTTGAACAAAGAAATTTAGATTTTGATGAAAGCAAGTTTAGTGCCTTGGGAATCACAACACCAGTTGGAAATATCTATACCAATTTAGGATTGCTTGTATCAGACCAAAACCCATATACAACAAAGGTTGCGGCGTTTGATGATGAGGCAAATACGATTTTTAAAGATCGCCAGGAATTTAGTGGTCCAATCTTTAAACAGGTTGTTGAAATACTTAAATATTTAAATCTTCATAACAATATTAGATCTGTCATTTCTGGTCATTTACGATATGACTATCTGGAATATGAGGCAGAAGCTCTTAGAGAGGCAGTTCTGAACGCAGTGATCCATCGAGATTATGCTGTTAGAGATAGTAATCAGATACGTATTAATCAAAGTGGTATTAAAATTATTTCTGTGGGTTCGCTTTTGCCTGGTATTGGTAAGGATGATATTTTAAATGGTGTTTCACGTTTGCGAAATAAAAATCTAGCGAATCTTTTTTTAAGACTAAACCTGATTGAAGCTTACGGAACAGGGATCGGACGAATCTTTAATTTTTATAAAACGTCTCCAACTAATCCGCAAATAGAAATACTTACAGGCTCATTTATTATTACATTACCTAATCTAAATGAATCTGTGATCTCATTTATTAAAAATGCAAATCCAAGTGATATTAGAAAGTTCTATTTAAATGCAGATGAAAAAATGAAAGTATTTGTTCGAGATAAAGCAGATACAAATAATGTTATGAGGTTGTTAGAATGAAATTAGAAATTTGTATTTTGTATCCGGATTTGTTGAATAGTTATGGCGATACTGGGAATTCGTCGATTTTGGCTCATCGTGCGCGTGAGCATGGGATTGATGCTGAGATTCATCATGTATCCCTGTCTGATGAATTTGATCCTGAGCTATATGATGTTGTGCTTGTTGGTGGTGGTCAATTTCATGAGCAATCGATTGTAGCAGCGGATTTACGTAAGGATAAGGGTGCTTTGTTGAAAGAGTATGTTCATGCGGGAAAGGTCACTTTACTAATTTGTGGAGCTTACCAATTGGCTGGGGAGTATTATGTTGATGATAATGGAGAGCGTGAGGATGGACTTGGGATTTTGCCCATTTATTCTGAGCCAGGTGCTGTGCGGATGATTGGTGATTTGGTAGTTGAAGCTCCTGATGAAACGGTGTACATTGGCTTTGAGAACCATCTTGGCAAGACATATATTGGCGATTTAGAACCCCTTGGCAAGGTTGTTTCTGGATTTGGGAACAATGGTGAAGATGGTTATGAAGGCTGCCGATTTAAGAATACGATCGGTACTTATTTGCATGGACCGTTGCTTTCGAAGAATCCTGAGCTTACTGATTGGATGATTAAAACGGCACTTGAGTTGAAAGGGTATGATGTGGAATTAGCACCCCTTGATGATTCATGGGCAAAGGCGGCAAAAGATTTAATTATGCAGCGATTAAACGTAGCTGCTTTAGACAGTGTCGACACTACCTAGGCCCCCCAATAAAATTTAAATAATGCTTTTTTTGCATATATGTGCTATACTAAAGAAAGTAGATATTTTTCAAGGAGGGAATTAAAATGGAATTTAAACCACTTCCAACTGGTGTCGATAATTTCGAGAAAATGATTAATAACGAATATTACTATGTAGATAAAACACTATTAATTAAAGAAATAATTGATAAAAAAAGTGAGGTGAGTGTTTTTACTCGCCCGAGGCGGTTCGGGAAGTCATTGAACATTAGCATGTTACAATATTATTTCGAAAACATGAAGGCAGATAAAGCAGCTATTTTTGAAAGCTTAAAAATTATGGATGAAGATGATAAATACCATGAGCACCAAAATAAATATCCAGTCATTAAAATGTCCCTTAAAGGTGGGGAAGGCTCAAATTTTCGAATTGCATTTGATCGCTTAAAGATCGTGATTGGAAATGAATTTAGACGTCATCGATATTTACTTGAAAGCGATAAGTTGGGTAACGAAGAAAAACAGTTCTATCAATATATTCTTAAAAATTCCATGCCAGGTGAGAAAAAAGATGATGAAAAACAAGGGAATAGTGAAAAGCAAGAAATGGATAAACAATTGGTCGCATTTTCAAGTAGCTTGCTGTTTTTATCAAACTGTCTGGAGAGTTGCCATGATGAAAAAGTCATCATCTTGATTGACGAGTACGACGTACCTTTGGAAAAAGCACATTTCCGTGGATTTTATGCAGACATGATTGATTTTCTGCGTTCATTTTTCCACGACGCCTTAAAAACAAATGACTCCCTTAGTTTTGCAGTGTTGACAGGTTGTTTAAGAGTAAGTAAAGAAAGTATTTTTACTGGGCTCAACAACCTAGATATTATTTCGATCGTCTCAAATAAATATGGTGAGTATTTTGGCTTTACAGAAGCAGAGATGAGTGAAGCATTAGCCTACTATGAACTGGAAGACAAAAAAGATGAGGCAAGAGAGTGGTATAATGGTTATTTATTTGGCGATACAACAGTGTACAATCCATGGAGTAGCATTAGATATTTAAGTGATCTGCGTGAGAATGAACCTTTCCCAAAACCACATTGGTCAAACACAAGTTCTAATACGATTATTCAAAAACTCATTGCGATGGCCGATTACGAAATAAAAGGTGAAATAGAACATCTTAT
>Ga0123355_10005768_pt1 | contig 18205 bp, 25 predicted proteins | sample TergutEmb28metaG_3_FD_89872 | JGI IMG/M metagenome (GOLD analysis project Ga0123355, IMG submission 89872) | Embiratermes neotenicus P1 segment gut microbial communities from Petit-Saut dam, French Guiana - Emb289 P1 | ecosystem: Host-associated > Arthropoda: Insects > Digestive system > Gut ... | reverse complement strand
GAGTTCAAGCACGGCGGCCTGCACTCGGGCTCGAAGCGCGGCCCGAAGGTCAGGTCGCGCCGCCAAGCAATCGCTATCGCCCTGCACCAAGCCGGGCTATCGCGCGGCTCGCGCCGGGGCCGGTCGCGATCTCGGGCGTAGCCGCTTCTTCTTCGGCTCCAAGATCTCGCGGCCTCGTATCGCTTCGGCGTCGAGGCCGGTCAATTCCGCAAGCCGCTTTGCCTGCGACGGATTGGGGCGGCTCTCGCCTCGTAGCCAAGCATACCATGCCTGTCGTGACACTCCGACTAAATGGCACTTGTCACGTACGGTAGCGCCGGGAACTTTCGATAGGACGAGTTCCATCGGCATTTTGATCCAGCCCTCGATTTGCGCCATCATCGATTGGACGCCCCTCTTGGGCATAAGCACGGCCAGTTGCCTGACCAGCTTTAGTGCTTGCTCGGTATTGAGTTGCTGTTCTGTTTTCATAATGTCGGTGTATTATATTAGTTGACAGCCGGTTTCAAGTCTTGTAAAGGAAAAAGGAGCACACACATGAGCACAGACGGACCACAGTGCAGGATCACCCAGTTCGCCATCGGCGTCTCGCATACCGTCAATCTCGGCAACTTCGAGAGCATGAGGATCGAGGCCAGCATGACGTGGGAGGTCGGTCAAAACGTCGATCAGTTCGAGTTCGACGAAATAAAGCTGCGAGCCCAACAGGAGTTGAAGAAAATATGTCGCGAAACGTATCTGGCCCAGAGAAAGAAGAAGGCGCCGGATCTGGAAGAGATGGAGAAGAGCGGCGTTCCATACTAGCACCTCCAACTGCGCCAGCATCCAATTTCGCGCAGTTCATCTTTCAGGCCATGAGTGATCCGGCTGTGACGCCGGAAAAACTCGAAATCCTGCTCAAGATGCAAAAGCGGCTTCTCGTCGAACGGCGCCGGGAAGCCTTCCAGCATGACCGCGCGATGATGAACGCAGAGATACCGCAAGTCGTCAAACAGGGGATCGTCGATCTTGGTAAAGGCCGCTATCCATACGCTCGATTTGAGGACATGGATCGCCTTGTTCGTCCTGTTATGGGGCGTTGGGGCTTCTACTTCGAGAACACCACGCGGATCGTGGGGAACGAGACAATCGTCGAGGTCTATCTTTGCCACCGAGAGGGACACCGAGAAAAAGCTGAAATGAAGCTGGTGTACGATACCGGGCCGGGCCGCAATCAGATGCAGGCGATGGGCTCGGGCCTCTCGTACACCGAGAGATACTTGCAGGCTATGCTGCTCAATGTGGTGAGCAAGGGACAGGACGATGACGGCAAGTCCGCCATCGCCAAGCTGGGCAAGGATCATATCGCCGAGTTGCGCAAGCTGATGGCGGCGGTGAAGGTCAAGGAAGAGACGTTCGTGAGGATGTTCGTGACCGGCGTGTCAGCCATCGAGGACGTACCGGCACGCGACTTCGTTCGACTGAAAAATGCACTCATGGAGAAGAAGGCGGCAATGAAATGAGCATAATCCACCGTATGCAACAGGGTAGCCCGGAGTGGTATCAAGTCCGTCTCGGCATACCCACCGCAAGCGAGTTCCACCGTATCCTCACCCCGGGCGGTCAGCCCTCGAAACAGGCCCGCCCGTATATGTACCGGCTGATCGCGGAACGGGTGCTCGGCGAGAGCATGGATGATCGGTTCACCGGCACCGAGTGGATGCACCGGGGAAAGCGGGAAGAGCCCAATGCAGCGGCGCAGTTTGCGTTTACGAATGATATGGTGCTTGAGGAAGTCGGTTTCGTTACGACGAATGACGGGCGGATGGGCTGCTCGCCTGACCGGCTCATCTCGGGCCGAAACGAAATCGTCGAGGTTAAAGCGCCCGCGCCGTGGACGCAGGTCGGTTATCTCTTGGATGGCCCGGGCGACCAGTACAAGGCCCAAGTACAAGGGCAACTCCTGATCGGGGAGTACGAGTGCGTGCATTTCTACGCATGGCACCCGCGAATGCCGCCGGTCCACATCGTGACGCTACGGGACGAGCCGTACCTGAAGCTGCTCGACCGCCACCTGCAGGAGTTCGTCGATCAGCTTGACGAGGAGGAAGAGCGGTGCCGAAGGCTGGGCCCGTTCGCGATGGCCAATATCGCCAGCCAAGCAGCCGCAGAGGAGGTATGGGGCAATGATTAGGTGCATCATCACCGGGCCGGGCGTCACCACCTACGGCACCGCCCGCGCCGTCAAGTACCCGTACATCGTACGAGCCATCCCGGGATCGACCGAGGAGGTCTTGCAGGGCGTTTCCGAGGTTCCATTGCTTGACGCCTGCCGCCGACTCAACCGCATGGGGATAGCGGATAACGCGAAAATCGGGCTGTTCGACCTCCACACCTATACCTCGAACGTAGAAGCCCGGTTAGTGACGACCGTAGGCTACGGCGCGAGGCTGGGCGTGAAAGACCAGAAGGGCACCCCCACTTTGAAGAAAAACGATCCTACGTCGAAGTCGGTCGCTTTTCTACGGGAGCAGACGGAAGCTGCCGCTCACAACCCCGGACCTAACGAGCCGCCCACACCAGAGGAAGCACAACGACGACAACGTAGATCGCAAGGATCGTGGCGGGGAAAGGCCGAGGATCGCCTAACGCCCGGACAGCGAGAGCGATGGCCCCGCACACCGAAATCAAAAGCGTGAAGCGCACGGCAAGGACGCGGGTGAGGACGTTGATGGCGCCCATTACCCCGGTCTTGTACGCCGCCCACTGTACCGTAGGATTAGGCGGCGGGGTCTGATTCTGTGCTATCATCCCCGAAAGGGTCGAAGGGCTCGGGCTCATCGTCGGGCTCGGCGGCTCTGGTACGTGCCTTTCCCCCACCACTTGCATTCTGGGTGAAGGCCGCTGCGTATTTTCGTACGGCTGATCCGGCATCCCCGCCTCCTTTGCCCTCCTTGCGGAGGCCCATGAACATGACCTGACAACGGCCTACCGCAGTGATTGCGGCTATACGGTCGCGAATCGAAAGCTCGTCGTCGTTGCGAAGCTCGTCGAGCAGTTGGCTACAAGCCTCGTAGAGCCGCCCGTTGACGTTGAGCGGATCGAGTACGTTCACCTTCTGTTCGATCTTGGCAAGTGCTTTCTTCATTGCATCTTTTCCTCGATCAGAGGGTCTGCAACGCGCGTGGCGGCCTGTGCCCCGGCGGCAGTCACGGCACCGCGTACCAGCGGATTGCGCAGCATCGGAATGCCGACAGTCTCCATACCGGCGGCGCCCATCAGGGCTTCGAGGTAGCCGCCACCATGTTGTGCGAGGGCCCATCCCAGAAGGCCGGTCGGGATGTGACGTAGCAGACCCTTGCCCGACATCAGGCTCTCGGAGACGTCGCGAGCATATACCGTACCGATCAGCCAGCCAAGACCGGCACCGGCCAACGCCCGCACGCCCGCTTGAGTAACCTTGCTCGCTGGATCGTTCGGGTCTGACGGCTGCAGGGCTCCTATCGTAGCGCCTACCCCGGCACGCACGGTCCCGGGAGAGACACTCCGCGCAATACGGGAGAGCGTCGAGGATTGTCGGATCGGCATGTTGGCGAAGGGATCGGGGCCGGGGGGTACGGTGGTTTGCTGCGCCGCAGCCTCCGGTTCCGGCGGCGGCTTCATGCGCGGGCCGAGATCCTCTTCCGGGGAGATCGTGCTGCCGCCTACCTCCCGCGCTTCAAGGCCGGGGCGCAGGACAAACGGCTGACGCTCGAACGTGCCGCCCTGCTCCCACGGTCGAGCGCGCCGGAACGGCGTGCTCGTCATGTCGATTTCGGGTTGCTTCGGTGCCTCGAAGGACCGCCCGACAGCGCCCGCCATAGTAGACCGTATGCCCTCCGCACGCTGCGCGGCGGCCATAGTGGCTCGGTTAGCCGCTTCGGCCTGCTGCAGTTCCCTTAGAGATCGCGTAGCCTTGGCGGCGCGCAGGGCATTGCCCACCATGCCGAAGCCTTCGGTGGCGGCCCCCTGTATCAACCCGCCCGTCATCCTACCCCATTGACCGGCGTCGGTTCTCCGTTCGGCCTTGACGCTTTCGGGCGAATAAAATTCCTCCGCCGCAGACGCATCGGTGAATGGTACCGTAGTCGCCCCGGCGGCTGCTCCGCGAGCAAAGTCGGCGGCGCTCCCGGTCGTCTGCGAGGCGGACATGCTAGGCGGCAGCGGTTCCTTAAGCTGGATCGGGTTCTGCGCCTGCGTAGCGTATTGCTGCTGCTGATCCTTCGACAACGGTGTCTCGGAATCGACGCGCAGGCTGCGACCGTTGACGATGACGTTGTACGAGTAAGGCATTACTGAACGCCTATCATAGAGCGGTCGCCGGGCTGGGCGTTGTTCCAATCCTGAATGTCGGATGGCGGCAGGTAATGCTGGCCCTGCACGTCATTCGTCGGCGGCATTCCCGGCATGACGCCTTGGTTGTCCGGGTTAGGATTGTTGAAGCCTATGTCAGGTTGCCAATTCGGGTTACGTCTTGGATCGGGGACCGCGTAACCTTCTCTCGGGTAGTTGTTGATCTCCCGACCGTTCTCGACGCGAGTGCTGAACATGCGCCGGAATACGGCCCGGGCCCCCGGCGACATCATGTGCATGGCATCGGTGTATCCTTCGGCGCTGGGATCTGGCTCTCCGGTCGTCGGATCTACTGCGCCTATGCCCATGTTTCGCATGTAGGCCAGTGCTTCCAGTTGGCCATACAGTAGAGCCGCATCCGCCCGCAGGATCGACTCCAACTGGTCGGGCGCATTGCCGGAATCGAGCAGCTTCATCTGGCCCTCGATGCTATGCCAGCTACCGCCGGTTCCCCGGAACACCCGTTCGAGTTCCTGCGATATGTGCTTGCCGATTTCATCCCATGTCACAGGCGTCGTGTAGCCAAGCTCGGAGCCAATGCGATTGCGCAGGGCGTTGAGCGCGCGAACATTACCGGAGCCGCCCTGCCGCAGAGCGTCGATTGCGTCGAGGCCCATGCCGATATGCTGCAACACGCGGTTTGCTGCAGTGCGGGATTGGAAGGCGTAAGAGCCCGGGTTGCTGCCGTCGAAGGCGAGGATGGTTCTCTTGTATGCCTCGTACCGTGCGGGCGTATAGTCGGGATCACCTACCAGTATGATACCACGAATCGTATTCCAGTACGGCGAGTTCGCGGCATAGCCGGTCATCGGCAGTATCATCCGGCCCAGACGGAAGGCATGGTAATAGAAGGCTAGCGTAGGATCTGCCTTGCGCAGCGCGTTCTCGATGTTCTGGTAGTCGGCGGCATTGAGCTTGATCCCCGGCCGCAGCTGCGAGAAAGCTTTTCTAAGGTAGTTCTCAAGTTCAAGTCGCCGCTTGGTGACGGCCTGATTGTGTATCCACGCAGACCGGCTCATCGATCCTGTCCCGCGCTCTGGCTCGGCGTGGGTCATCGAGTCATGGGCTTCGGCGTCCAACTGGTCCGCAGTCAGGTTGAGTTCGGGAATGCCCACAGCGGCAGGCAAAGGTACGCCAGCCATGAAAGTTGTTTCGGGATGAGCCTGTTCGGCTTTCTTCGCTATCTGATCCGGCTGCATCGAGGGCGGATTGACGTAAACGTGGACGGTGCCCGGCACGCGCGGCGCGGTCGGCTGCGGCTTCTCGGCAGGCGGCTGCGGCGGCTGGGCCGTGCTCGCCGGGCGCGTGGGCGCTTGTGATTGAGGAGGTCGTATGGGAGGCAAGGAAAGAGCGTTGCCTTGATCCGGTGTACGCAATGGCGTTGCTGGTTGCGCCGGTTGTTCACGGTCGCTCTTCTGGGCCGGTGTCTGCGCTGGCGGCGTCAAGACGTGAATGCCGCGCTGTCCTTCCGGTATATCCGGTACGGTATCTCCGCCTTGCGGAGTCGGCTCATCGGCTTGAGCAACTTGCTGCCCCGCTTCGGTCGGCTGCGGTGCGTCGGATGCGACGTGATTGGCGGTCCCCATCTCACTGTGGAGACTACCGTCATCGCCCTGCTCCGGTAGAACAGGCGGCGAGGTATCGGGCGCGCTACTCGCTGGCGGAGACTCGTCACTGCGGCTGGCGGGCGGCGGTGCGGTGTCGGTAGAGGTCGAGGGCGCCGTCTCGCCCTGATTACGGGCCGGTGGTTCGAGGTGGTATTTGTTGGCTATGCCGTTCCAGTACTCCTGATCCTTGGCAGCGTCCTGCGCCTTCTTCAGTTGCTCTTGCTCGATTTGCTGGCGAAGAAGTTCTGCGGCCTTCCCGCCGAGAGAGTCCCTGTACCGTACGAGCGCATCCACCATGTGTGGGCCGCCCTGCACGAGATAGTTCTGCAGAACATGATCGTGATGCTTTGATGCGGTATCCATTACGGCGTCATGGAGCCTGCTTACCGTTTTGGGATCTTTCGGATCGTAGCCATACAGTGCGATAGCGTTCGACAGATCCTGATACTCCTCGCGCTGCTGCTCCACGAGGTCGCTCGTCTTCTGCTTCCAATCGTTGTAGTGTATTGTTTGCTGCGCCTCTATTTGACGCAGCTTGTTATAGTCATAAGTCTGCTGACCGGCCTGAATAGCTTGCCGTGCGCGCACGCCTTCTGCATACGACTTCCAGTAATTCGTGGCCGCCATCCCCGCGCCTATGGCTGACATTGCAGTGCGCGGGCTACCGTACTGCCCGTACCCTTGCGCGAGGCTACCTACTACGCCGGGAACGTCAGTCGGCTGCATGGGGCCGAGGGGGTACGCCTGATTCTGGTCGGCTTGAGTTGCTTTACCGAATTGGGAAGGCGCAGCCGCCTGCCCCGGCGACGGCCCAGCCTGCGCCACCTGTTGAGGTCTGGCTTGCGAGGCTGCAGCGGATAGAGACGTGCCGGGCCACCAGCCGCTACCGAAACCCCAAGGGTTACGGGCTGGCTGTGCGGGTGCTTGCGGCGATCCTGTTCCTACGTCTTGGTTGCTCATTAGCCTGCCAACTGCATCGGCGGTCTGATGTTCTGAATCATTGATGTGTTAGGCGACCATCCACCGTAGAAGTTTCGCAGCGGAGTATCGAGATTTATCCCTGCTGCTCTGGCCGCCCGCTGCAAATTCGAGCGAGTCATGTTTCCCGGTACGTTGGGAAGATCGCGCCAGTGATAGCGGGGATCTCCCGCACGCGAGGTGTTGGTGTAATAGCCCGCGTACAGATCTCCTACGGTAATGTTTGGATTGGTGTGAAGGGCAGAGCGGGCGTAGTTATCCAGCACGCGCTCTTGGTAGGCTGCGCTGTTGCGCGCCGGATTACCCTCGTATCCACGGTATCCGCCGTATTGCTGCTGGAAACCAATCGACTGCTGGTATTGGCCGCCGATAGTGCTCGGACCTCCGGTTTGCGGATTTCTTCCTTGGAAGCCCTGATTTCGGCCACTGCCTTCGGCGAGACCGAAAAGCCGGTGTACGCCGGAAGCTCCGGTATTGGCTCCTCCGCCGGGAGTTTGGCCAGCGCCTTCGGCGGCCCCGCGCGCTATGGCATCAGCCGCATCGCTACCGTCGCTGGCCTGACCGCTCGACTGCGGCGTGGGAAGATTCGGCTGCGTATAGTCGCGCGGGCCCGGTGGCGCCGTTGCCGTCTTCCAATCGGGAGCCGGTGGCGCGCTCTCGCCCGAAGCCTCACCGCCGCCCTCGTCGGGGTAATTCGGATTGGTGGCGCCTTGGCTGTCGTCTGTCTCGCTGCTTGTCGGCTGCGCATTTGAGCCGCCAGCGTTGACTCCGGTACCTTGCGTCTGGGCGGCTCGCTCGCGCATCTGCTGCAAGTTGAGCGTATTGCCGTTCTGGTCGCGGAACATACCGTGGCCGAGATTGGTGTAGGTCTGGTTGCCAAGCTGGAACTGCTGGCCCGGCATTACGCCGCCGCCTTGGATTCCCCCGCCAGTAAGTCCGGGGCCGCCATGCTGCATCATGCCGAGGAAGTCGCGCAGCAGGTTCTGGATAGCGCCCGGTCGTCCCTGTATGGCGCCGAAGAAGTCGCCCGCAATGCGCTGCAACTGGCCCATAGGGTTCATACCGGCGCTTTGACCGCCGCCGCCACCGCCTCCGGGTGTGGCCGCATTGCTCGGCGTACCCGGCGCGCTGCCAGCGGGTGCGGTATCGGTGCGCCATGTAGGAGAGGCCGGGACGTTGCCGCCGCTGCTGTCCGAAGTTGGCGCGGCGGCGGGCGGTGCTGGTGTCGAGGTCGCCACGTCGCCTTGGTTCATCAGGCTCGAAAGCGTATTCGGCCCTTGATTCGACATTAGCGCGTCTACGCTAGGATTCGGTGCAGCGGTCGGCACCGGGCCGGTGCTGACGTTTCCTTGGCTCATCAAGCTGGACAGCGTATTCGGCGCCTGCGATTGAGCGGTCAACGCACTCAATCCGGTCGGATCTTGACCGAAAGCGTTAAACCGCGCTTGCGTGCTTGCGGCGTTGGAGAGCGCAGCGTTGCCTTGCTGTATGGGAATACCGGGCGTCTGATCGCCCTTTGGCGCTATGGTCTGGCCACCGACACCGGGCTGCGGAGCATCGCTCGCCGTTCCCTCATCGGCCTGCGCGACCTGCACCTCGCCTGTAGGGCCCGGTACGGTAGGGTCGCTTCCAAGGGCAAAACTCTGCGTGCTCTGCGGTCCTTGCAACAGAGCGTTGCCAAGCTGGGCCTGCGGGCTCATTTGTGGCGGCGGAGGCTGTCCGCCGGGCATATTACCGTATTGGCCGCCTTGGAGCGTCGTGCCTTGGGAACCGCCTATGCCGCCAGCCGGGCTTGCGGCCGTTCCGGCGTCTGCGGGCGAAGTCGAGCCGGTGGCCGAAAACATCGCGCCGAGAGATCCGGTAGGATCGTCAACGCCGAAGAAATTCGACATATCGCTGGCACCGCCGCCCGCGCCAATTCCTCCGCCACCGAAGGCTGACTGAAACGGCGACATGCCGCCGCCAAGCAAATCGCCAATGCCGCCACCTCCGCCGCTTGGAGACTTGCCGCCGCTACTGGCGTCGGAGCTAGCTGCGCCTGCAAGATCTTCAGCCATTACTGGCCTCCCGCGCCTGTCCCGGTACCGGCGGGCGATCCGGTTGTGGGTGAATTGAAGCCAGCGCCGAAGCCTCCTGCTCCCTGCTGGTTGATGTTCTGTAACGTATTGGCTGGCGTTCCCGGGATGGCCGGGTTGCTCTGGTTCTGGTTCTGAAGCTGACCGAGGGCACCCTGCGCGATCTGCTGCAAGCCGCCGACATCCATCTGCTCCATCGTGCTCGGGCTACCGTATTGCAGGGATTGGCCCGAAGCCGCTGCTTGTGCCGCCGCCCCGGACGGGCCGCTACCGAAGCCGCCCGAGGGGACGCCGATCCCAAGCTGATGATAGCGGGCCTGTATCTCGCCTATGGCCTGACCGATAGCCTGCTGTATAGCGGCTATGTCAAAGCCGCTGTTTCCGCCGCCGCCGCTGTTCCCGGCCTTTAGCCCGCTGCCGCCTGACAAGCCGCTCATGCTACTTGATCCCCGCCCGAGGCACTGCCCGGGTCGCTCGGTGAAACTCCCCCGCTGCTACTTCCCGAATTTGTCCCAAAATTTCCACTCGATGTACCGAAATTTCCTTGACTGTTAAAGCCTTGACCGAATCCTTGGTTTGCGGTCTGGGCCTGCGCGATCTGGTTCTGAGCCTGCGCGTTCTGATCGGCCATTGAAGCGAGGCTGAGAGCGCCGCCTACGCCAGCCGCGCCTTGTCGTAGCGTATTCATTGTGGAATCGCCGAGTCCGCTGTTGGCGGCGGAGGAAGCATCGGCAAGAGTTTGCTGACCGGCCTGAAATTGCGCGAGCGCCGCTTGCTGGGGCGAGACGCCGGGATTGCTGCCGCCGCTTTTACCACTGCTTGCCAGTTTCGATCCGGCGGAAAGGGCGGGGCCGATAAAAGCCATTACAGCCTCAAGAGGTATCGAGGGGCCAGTTCCATAGCTCCCACACGTTTCGCGAGCGGAGCCATATCATATACCGTATCCCCGGAAATCTTCCACATGCAGCAGTTCCGGTCGCGAGCCCACTGCACGCTGGACCGTAGGAGCTTGATAACCTCCCACGTCTTGCCCTCTTCGGCGCACAGGAAGATTACGTTAGCCTCGAAATCTGCGGGATACCAAGGCACGCACGAGAGCAACGTAATGATGAAGGCGTCGTCGGTGCGTGCGGCGTGGAAGATCATCGGGCTCTTGAGCACGATGTTGACGAACCATCCTTCGGCTGTCTCGTGGGAAAATCCCGGGGCGTATCGGCGGCGGCAGATGTCGTGAAGCCACGGTATGTCGTGCTCCGATAGCAGTCTCACCCGAATGGGAACGTCAGAACGAACGGATTCTGGATCGAATTGTTCATCGTGAAGTGCTCGGTATGATTCGCGAATGTGAACCATCGTAGCTGCATCGGGTCGGTTTGGTTTTCGGCCACGTAGATCTGCGCCGGTCTAATTCCTACCGTAGTCCGTCCGAAGAACGTAGGCAACGAGGTCATGGCGTCGTCGTGCGCCTGCTGATGGTTGACTTGCCATAAGGTATTTGGAGATTGGAGTTCGTGTTGCGGATCAATAAAGTAGGGGACAACCGAGAACCGGGGCAGGGGAGCCATTGCACCCAGTAATTGCCGGTGAGCCATAGCGTGCTCAAAGGCGAAGACGTTGAGTCCGGTTCTGTCGGTTCTGACATGGAGCAACGAGGCAAGGGCCATCAGTAGCCTCGATTGCGCGCCCTCACTCCGTCAGAGACAAATCTGACCGGCCTGTCAGTCTCGGGATACTTTTGGCCTATGGCATCAACGGGTCGCAACTCGACGCGATCTGTCCCCAGATCCGAACGTCGCGCCACTACGGTATCGCGTCCGTCCCCTCTGGGACCGCATCCGGGCTCCGTCCCGAAGCGTAGCGGACCAGCCACCTCGCGATTGCTCTGGAAATATCCATCCGCTGTCGCGAACACTCCAACTTTCTCTCTTTTTACGCGCGGCCATTCTGATTGCTTTGCCATCAATGTCGCCTTCTGCGTCGAGAGCCGCGCGCCTTACGTAGATTGCGGCGCGCGGCAGCTTTCTGTTTGCGGGTAGCCATTACTTCACCCTCGATTTCTCGTGCCGGGGGAGAACTAATCGACACACATGGCCGATACGATGGTAACCCACAGGGCAGCGAGGAATTTTCGGACGCTCAGTGGCGACCACCGTGGCCCGGCCGTGCCATACCGGAAGCGGGGTGGTGTACACCACCACCGAACCTTGGGCGGAAGCCGGGTCGAACTGTAGCCCAAGGGCGAACGAAAGGACGACCAAACCAACGGCCACCAGCCATAAAGTCGTGAAAAGGAACTCTGTGACCTTCTCCGACACAGTACTCTCCTTCGTGGATGAATCCCGGCGGGCAGTGAGCGGGGACTACCATCTGAGCGGAAGCTACCGTAGGAATGGCGAGCAGTGCAAGTGCAGCCACAATCATACGCATGACGTTTCTCCTTTGAGTGCCGGTGTGTACATCACGTTCGATGTGCATTTGAATGGCACCCTGCACTTATTCAACGCCTCGATTACGTCAGAGATGCTACGGCAGACGTAAATAGGTACGCCAGCAGCCTGTAATTGGGCGAAAGTTGTGCGCTGCACAGAACTTGGTTGAGCACCAGAAACCTTGAGTTCGATTCCCATTGCCCGGCAGCGATAGAAAACAAGGATGTCGGGCATACCAGCCTTCAGTCCCGACTTCTTCAGCCGGTCTGCGGTCGCGCCCTTGAGCTTGCCCCAGCCTGCAGGGAAAGTACTGTAGAAGGCAGGGGGAAGCAGTATCCAATCGAGAAGCTCCGCTACCGTAAGGTGCAGATCGCTCTCGCGGCCCTTCGGTATATTCAGCGGCGACGACTTCGCCTTACGGGTCCGGTTCGCCCACCACGAAGGGGGCTTCTCCGACCGGCTACTATGGTAAGGGATCTTCGCCTCCCGCGTCTCATCTTGCACTCATCGAGAAGTGCCCCTAATGCCGCTCCGCATATTACCACGAAACATGCGATCAAGGTGATCGCGACCATTACGGAATCGGCGTTGGCGGGCATAGACCGCGTAACCGCCGCGCTTGCACCGACAACGGCGCCGGGCCACGTCAGTATCTCCGTCTGCTCCGACCGCGCCTACCAGCACCGCGACCGCGAGGAACGTCAGGGCGACGTTCGATACGGGTGCGCGGAGTCATGGTAGCGAACCGGCCAGCGGGATCGACGCGACTACGGTGACCGAGATGTACACCGCGTGCCATCATAACCTCCTGCCTTTACGGTACGCATTAAGCCGTGGCCTGAAAGCAGGCAGGCGCCACGGCTTAATACGAAGGTTCCTACGTAGGTTACGGCTTGCATTCGCGCCGTAACGAGGGCTGGCCATTACCGGCGGCCACGGCGCCTACGCTTGAAGAAGCGCATCCTACCGTGGACGCGAACTCCTTTTCGGCCTCGGCGTGCCATTACCGCCTCCGACGACCGCGACCCCGGCGATGTCTGCGTCTGCGTGCCATTGCTCTTCTCCCCTATCGGGTTGGATTATGCACCCCAGAAGGTGCGTGTCTCGGCGGCTATGTGCAGCCTCTCGATGGTGAAGTCGGGAGACAGCGAGGTGAGATCCAAGTACGACCAGATCCCCTTACCAGCCGTCCGATACGGTATCATACCATAGCGTTTACCCCGGGCAACATCAAAATATACGTCCTGAACCCCACCCTCGACCCCGCCGCCGCCCGATGTCTGCGTGCCGGTGACGCTAATGCCGAAGCCCGAGTTATCGTACATCTCAATGTACAGCGTCTTGAAGTCCTTCTCGGTCAGCATGTCGATGCCGGTGCCGCGAAAGGCTCTGGTAGAAAGCCGCTTCGGTAGCTGGCTGTCGGGCGTATAGAAAAGCTCGTAGAGATTGGTCTGATCCACACCGTACGGTGTGATGATGCTGTCCTGCTCGTAAAAATTGATGTTGGTAAGTTCAAGATTTTGACTTGCCACCGACCAGAACTCTTGACCTCGCACCGGATGATACATTAGTAAAAGATTACGGCTTACACCGAAGGGGTCAGTGAAATGTCCGTTGATCAGGATAACGCGGAAACCAAACATCGTCGCAGGACTAAGCGTCGGAAGGTAGTTCGACGTGTCGAGGCTGTTGAAAATGGTAGTGACCTTGTTGCCAATGGGGATAGCTTCTCCGCCCTCCATCAGATAGATGCCGCCGCGATGTTGCTGCTGGGCAGTGTCCGCTCCGGTGAACGGTACTCCGTTGAGCATGACGTTATAGCGGCCGATGTGCCCTACCGGACGCGGATAACCGTGTCCTACTTGGGGATCTATATTAGCATAGTTAAAGTTGGTGACGAAGGGATCGGTGATGGTCCCGCTGCCAGCGAGTTGAATGTTACTGATCAGGTCCGTGGATGAATCGCCAAATACGTAGAGGTAACCGGCGGACGCGGCGAGATCCATGTAACTGTACGTCAGCTTGTTCCCGAAATAACCGAAGGAACCTCCGCCGTTGATCGTGCTGAAATCGGCGCCATTCGACGGTGCGCTGAAGGAAATAACGTCTTTGCCTGCTACGAAGAGCCGCTCCTGATAAACCTCCATCGTATAAATTCCCGGCAGACCCACCGGCATGACAGTCGGGCCCGGTAGTGGCGGCGTCCCGCTTTCCGCCTGATCGGTGAGCCAATCGGGCGCCAAGTCTCCCGGGTGAGAGAGCGTTGTACCATCCCATGCGTATAGTCCCTGCGGTGAACCGAACAAGACGCCGCCGACTTGACCTTCTACGCTACCAAAGAACCTCGGTCGCCACACCACCGCGTCAGCCCAGTACTGCGGCGGGATCGGCTCCCATATAACCTCGTTGGTGCCGCCGTTCCCTACGGGAGTAATGGTGCGTAGGTCGAGATCGATCTGATCGATAGTACCGTCACTGAGGAACATCCATCCCAGACGCCCGCCGTAGGGAGGTCCGGGCGCAGCAAATTGCGGTGTTGGGAAACCAATGAAGCCAAAGAATATACGGAGAATCGTAGTCCCGGCCGGATGGGCAGGAGGGCCCGGTACCGTATAGATTGCGGGACCGTGGCCCCAGCACGTTCGCAGGTTGCCCGGCCCGATGGCGAAGAAGTTTTCGTTCCACCACTCTTCTTGATCGTCAATGCTACCTCGTACCGCCTGTTGGTTGAGGCCCCGCCATTGGTCGAGGGTTAGTATTTCCGGTGGGTTGCTTGACTGCGTTGTCATTGGGTAGACCGTACCATTGTCCCGCCTTATCGTCGTAAATCACATGACCACTCGGCAGCATGTATTTATCATCTTGCCATCTCGGCGCGGAGGGCAAGGCGTACTGGCTCTCATTGGAGAATGTCGCCTCATACGGCGTTTTCCAAATGTCGGGGAAGTGCAACAGCTTATCATTGGGGTTGATGGACGGGCGCGCTCTTTGATCGCCGCGTTTCATTGCCCGGTAGAATCCTCGCATATCGTAGGATCTGTCATCGGGCCGAGCCAGCATCGTTCGACCGTATTGCTTCTTAAGACTAGCAAACCATTGCTGGAAGCCTTGTTCTTCTTGGGGCGAAAGCGTCGTGAGGTACGGTCCCGGTTTAGCCCACTGCTGATTGCGGGCGAAATTCTGTTCCGGGGTGAACATATCGTCTACGTTAGCACGCGGGCGTACTACGATTTCTGGAAGCCGCGCGGCGTTCCGCTGGTCGCGCAGCCACTGCGTCCCCGGAGGGTCAGGCAGACCGGAGGGTTGCGCCATACGGGTTCACAATCATCTGCGGGCAGACGACCGAGGCACACATGGGTAGGTCGGAATTGAAAAGCTGCGCCATCGCCTGCGCGTCTTGAGCCCGCTGCTGTTGAAGGAGGCACATCACCGCCGCCCAGTAGCAAACCGCGTCCTGCCAAGGATACGGTATAGGATCGATGTCCCGGTCGGTCAGGAGGGGTTGCGGAATAAGGGTAAGATCGACCTCCATCGGGTTGCGTATTGTTGGGATCGGAGCGAGGTAGATAGCGCCGTTCGGTCCCAATCCGTATTGTGACCACCATCCGGGGCTTGAGAAAGTTCCGATGAAAGTATTGGCGTAAATCCTAAACCGCGCCTGAAAATCGGTCCACGGTATACGGTACCACATGGGTTTCCATGATCCGCCTCGGATTCTCCATTGGTTGCTGTTGGGGTCGCCTCGTTCGGTTGCCGGGATTGGGTCATCGCTATCCTCCGGTCGGCGTCGGTCTTCGTCACGGCGCCATTTACCACCGATGCCGACAGCAAGCGAGCGGCAGAACAAGATGCCCTGCGTGCCGGGAACTTCCTTCTGTATCAGTGGAATCCAATCCGAGAACGGGTAGACCTCCTGACGCGGGATGGTCATCGTCCCGGGCGGGACGCACCGTATGCAGCCTGATACCGCAGCGATGCGTCGTCGTGATCTGTTGATGTAGTTGATTAAGGTCGCTTCCTTGAAGAATTGACCTTCAGCGTCATTCAGTAAATTGCGCGTTTCGGCGAGATAATTCGCGAGCATTTCATCGCCGCGCTCTGTCCTTGGTCTTCGGTTCCGGCTTCGGCTCTGGCTTGGGCTCGGCGGCGCGAGAAGCTACCGGAGCCGCTACTGGGTCTGGATTGGTAGCCGGTCGCCCGTTGAGCACGAACATCGCTCGAAGCAGCCGTCCTTCCCCGAAGCCTACGAGAGGTGGCGGCATTCGGGGAAAGAAGCGGTGATCGTAGAGCGGGAAGATACTCACTGCGTGGCCTCAATGCCCGGCAGCGGAGGTGGCGGGTTCGGAGCATTCGGGAACCCGGAGGCGCCGCCAGTGATGTTGCGTATGATCGCGCCGGTCCCCGGCTTCGAGCACACCAAGTTAAGCGCAGTCAAAGTAAGTCCTACGCTAGCGATCTGACCGTTCGGGATTGTACTGTACCATCCGGTCCAAGCAAAGTTGGCGTCCTCGTGTATAACTAGCGTTATGTACTTGGAATTAAAGATGAATCCGCGACCGGGATTCAGGTTCAAGTCAAAGAAGATTGGGGTGTCCCCCAGTAGAAGTCCCCGGAAGCCTGAGTTAACCGGGTCTTGCTTGCCCCACCTCGAAGTAGGATCGTTATTGTAACGCTCTACGCTCTGGAACGATTGCATGAGCGTTGTCCAATCCTCGACAGAAAGCACAATGAAATCAGGCGCTTCACCGCCCGCGTGCTTTGCGGTCTTGAGGATGTTCGGTATGAAGCCGTCGCGCGACAGCGTACCGGGCGTCGTGATGTTGAGTCCCTGCCACAGCGGGTACTGCTCGCGGCTCAGTCCGCCGTAGACCGGGGCTGTTGCAGCGGTACCGTATGCGTCTTCGAGCGAGAACATCCGCAGCGGGTCGTCGGTCGGCGGGCCGAAGAGCGCCTGCGCCAACGCGAATAGCGCAGAGTTCTTCATGTCATTCAATTTGAGCATCAATCTGCTGGCGACCGCAATCGCGTCCTGCGTTACCAACTGCTCCAAGCCCAGAGACGAGACGGGCGTGGCCAACGCGCACATCGAGAACTCAGCGTTTACCGTAGCTGACCGCTCGTCGGGCAGGTTGAACTGACCTGCGGGTCCGATCCACGAACTCGTAACGTAGCTTCCGGTCTGCACTGGCTGGGTGTACGGCGCGACACCGCCGGATGCTCTGATCGCATTGCGAAGGAGGAGCGCAAGCAGCGGGTTTTGGCGGTAGAGGAGCACCACAACCATCTGCGCGAAGACGCGCCGTACGGTAGCTTCCAGTTCTAGTCCGCGTGGACCGCTCGGTATAAGGCCAACGCCAAGTGTTGAATTTGCCATGATTTTATCCGCCGCGTAGGGCTTTCAGGATTTCGTTTCTGCCCCACGCTTCGGGATCGTTGGAAATCTCGGCGAAGCTTTCTTGCTTTTCATGGTTCCAGTGCCCGTCATGCGTCGGGTCACTGGACGGAGGCTCCTTGGATGCCATCAGCATCGCAGCCGCCTCGTAGTCGCCGATGTTGCGCTCGACCATCATCTGTTCGAGCTTCGTCATGGCTTCGTCGGTGAAGCCGTAATCGCTTTGCGTTTTTTTGCGTAGGCTTGCGTATTTCTCGTCGTCGGCAGCCTTGCGCTTGGCTTCCTCGGCCGCATCCCGGTCGGCTTTCTCTTTGTTCAGCCGCGCGTCGAGTTTCTGTTCAATATCGTAGTCAGGGATTTGAATGTGAGGATATTTCTTCTTGATCAGGGACTTGGCCTCGCGCGTCAGAATCGGATCGTTGTAGATCGACTCGACGAAATCCGCGACTTGCTGCCTACCCTTGAGGAAACCGTATTCTTCGTCGGAGATCTGGCGGGGCATTAGTCTTCCTCGCAATACGGTATGCTGGCATTTACGGCGAGGATCTCGGCGGCCTTGAATCTCTTGTCCATGTCGAGCGATGTGTCGTTCATCGCGTTGTATAGAAAAGCTAAGGCCGCCGGGGTGTAGAGGTTCATCAGCTTTTGCTCGGCGGCTTTATGTTCGTTGACCACCGGCTTCAACTCGGCTGGCGCGTTCATGCTGAGTTACTCTTGCCACCGATGCTGGGTTGCAAGGGCACCCCGCCATCCGGCTTCGGAACCACCTTCGAGATAGCGCCCCACTCGGACACCTCGGACTGCGTATCAACCTGCAATACCGTACGAGGCGGAGTCTCAGGCGGTGATGTGATGGGTGGGTCGTACGACCTATTCTGAGCCATACCGTATCACTCCTATTTTTTCCCCTTTATCACGCGCCGGGCAGCGGTGTCGAGGGGGTAGGTGGTTGAGGCATTCCCGGCATACCGGATGGCGGGCCGCCTTGGCCGCCCGGACCTTGCGGGTTCTGACTGTTCTGCGAGATGAGCCGCTGCATGATGGCGTTGCGTACGGTACTACGCAGCATGTCGCCAAGCTGAGTCTGCTGTACACCAGCGGTCGGAGCCCCCTGCGGCAGATGTCGTGAGAGCGATTGTACCGCCCGTAGCGCATCGCGATGCTGCTGACCTCCTACCGGAAGATGCGGTAGTGCTTGTTGAATCATATCGACAGCGGACTTGAGCATCATCAGTCCGCTTGCTGCATTACCCGGGCCCGGAGCAGAGACAGGCGTTTGCTGCCTACGGCGAGCAAGAGCGGCAAGTACCGGGCCGCCCCCCGTTGGTTGACTTGGTGGAGCAGGCGAAGGCG
>Ga0123355_10005767_pt1 | contig 18206 bp, 8 predicted proteins | sample TergutEmb28metaG_3_FD_89872 | JGI IMG/M metagenome (GOLD analysis project Ga0123355, IMG submission 89872) | Embiratermes neotenicus P1 segment gut microbial communities from Petit-Saut dam, French Guiana - Emb289 P1 | ecosystem: Host-associated > Arthropoda: Insects > Digestive system > Gut ... | reverse complement strand
TTATTATTTTTTACTTTTTTTTTTTTTTTTTTTAAAATAAAATATTTTTTTTTTTTTTAAAATTTTAAAATAAATTTTCCCACAAAAAAAAATAAAAAAATTAAAAAAAAAAAAAAAAAAAAAAAAAAAAAAACCATGAAGACCTCATAAAACTGTCACACCTCCAAATCTTGCCAATATAAAAAAAATTCCAAAAATTATTACCCATATCACTACATTTTGAAATGACTGAGTTACATCTCTGGTTAGGGGATGATTAAGGTTAAGTCACTCTGGCCACTGATCACTGCAGAACACAGGCATTCCACAGTCTACTAAAGAAAAAATAGACTTACAGAGATTACAGTAGTCTTGATTTACAACTACATTACAACTTACGTCTAGGAAAGCATTTAACTTCAACTACGTACTGATTTACGATGCAACATTGCATATAGCTACAATGTGAAATTATTACAGTAAAAAATAAAATGAGTCTAACATATGAAATTATTACAGTAAAAAATAAAATGAGTCTAACAGTCTTAAAGGCAAAAATCAGCTTCAACTAACAATATCTGAAATTGTTAGCCTATCGAGATTTTAGCCAAAAATAGCATGCTCCCAATGGTACAAACTGACAATACTTACTCTGTACATGACATAATCCAACTGAAAATTGACATATTTCAGGCATTTGCCTCATAATTTCTTCAGTTACTAAATGAACTCCTCTATGCTGCGGCCTAAGGTTGATTTTTCGTTGAAACCACGCCGATCCTATCTGAATACCCCTATTAGATGAAGCCATGTTCAACACCACACACAGGGACTTAATTGTTGAAAGTACTTGTCAAAACCGAAACATGAGTCTTCGTAATGTTATACTGCCAATAACCATGCGATTTCCATATTTATGATGAACACACTAATACTGACAAACAAGTAATATATACAATAGTAAAAATATGTGAAATAATTCCAGGGTTTCACCCTAGACTGCTCACCGCACTGTCCATATAGCACCACTTCAATAACGACCCGCTAGTGGGCAGTGACATAGAAACAGACGACGGTCGAATTGGATTTTTCGGTAGTACATTGGTAACCTTGTCCGGATGTGTACTTCGAGACGACAGTCGCGGGAATTGTTTAATAACGTAATTCCTAATGAAACACACGCCACTTTTTGATTACTAATTGCGAATTTGTGGAAGAATAGAATGAATACGTTGCAAAATATATTAAGGATATATACTTCCAAATGAATATAGACGTTCAAGAAAAATTCATTTGCAAATTATGAAAATTGTGAACCGGAATGGAGTATAGCGCACATGACGTCAAACAAAATTCCCGCGAAGTTCAAAGGTGACGACTGTAATATCAGAACAATCTAATATTTGCGCTTAAACTTCCGTACTTGTAATAAATTATTTAACACTACCCTTATGTGAGAACATTTAGATCATCTCTACTTCCGAATAAATACGCTATGCACCTTTTTGAGTGAAAATGTAAATTATTTCTATTATTTCAAATTTTCAGCAATATACTGGATGCAAAGTGTGAGTTTCTCACAGCAATATTAATGAAGTTTGAAGTCTTCTGTGACGTTATGCCATATAGACTGGTAAATAGTCATCAAAGTTTCGCAGGAAAATACTGCTTCCATTTTCACCATCTAGCAGTTCAAAACTGATTAGCATTGAAGTTGAATCAATGTGGCCTAACTTCCCAGGATTCTTGAGTTTTTTTTTTTTATTCTTCATGTTGTAATTACAATGCTGCATCATTCAGCTCACCTATGACTGAGTGTGGCACATGTATCAGATATCATCACTTTTTTCGTGATAAGAGGTTGCAGGTGTTTTTGGTTTAATTCTTAAGCACAACATAAAACACATAGGGGCTAACAGGGGATTTTAGCAGGGAGAGACATTAGAACTATTTTGCTGTATTTTTTCTAGTGTCTTGACATTTGTATGGAGCTAGACTGGTTTAGTCAGTATAATGACTAGGCTATGAGATGGGCAACCAAGATATCATACTTTGATCCTCACAAGGTGCAAGATATTCTTCTCTTCTCAGAAAGTCCACAAAAGTTCTGGGAAGAACTTGTGAGTGCCAGTTGTCTTCAGTTGCTTCCATCTACTCATGTAGAATCACAGGAATTATAAAGTAGTATTTATACAACTCAGTGATCCAGTTTTGTGACCTAGATCAGATTCTCATTTGAAAGTTATCAGACAACTGAAACTACTCTACTCCTGATCATAACTGCATTTTTGAACATCCAAAATTATTTAATGCAGAATTTGTTTTGATCTAACCCATGCTCAGTTTTAGTTACGCATCAGTAGTTATCACTGCAGTACTTGCAATATAAGTACGGATTTCTCCTACCTTCCATGTTGTTATACGCTGTACAAAACCATGACAACTGCTAATTGGATAACAATTTATTAGTTGAAAGATGCCTGGACAATATCATACATAAGAACGGCTTTCTTAAAAAAGGAAGTTGAAGGTTGGTGTGACAGCACTGGTAGATCATAATTTAATGAAAATGCATACAGTTCCCCAATATAAATCATAATTTCACAATACACTACGTTTTAATTATTTTCACACTGAAAGATTCTAGGCTTCAGGTTTCTTTGGTCGCAGTTTTATTAAAGATGTTTCTACCACTGAGGAGAACTTCCTTCCTAAGCCTCTTTGCACTGGTAGTTCTTCCAAAGATACATCTGGAATTGCACATTTTCTATCAGAATCCTGTATTTGATAATGTACTGTTGCAGTTGCTTAGAGAACTAACTACAACCAATACATGCTGTGGTAACAGATCCTCCAAAAGCTACATCTGAAATTGCACATTTTCTGTCAAAATCCTGTATTTATTATTGCACTACTGCAATTGCTAACAGACCTGGCAACAACTAACACAAACAATGGTACCAGAATGCTGATATTCAAAACCATTACAGTAGAACTCCACTTATGCAGATTAATAGGGATGGCAAGCCATCGGGACACATAGAAAATCCGGATAACCAGATTTTTCTTTGAAAATAGGCTACAGTGGCAGTTACAATTTCGAGCTGTTACTATTGACAGTATGTACCTGCATCTGAACCCTTCAACTACGCCTGCTTTTAAGTTCTAGAAGCTATAATGCTGTACTGTACCGGATGCAATACTCAGTAATCTCAAGGCAAGTTAGTTTTGTAGAATTCTTGACAAATTCACCCAGAAGGCCAAGCCAGTCCAGATAACAAGCACGCAGATAAGTGGAGTTCTACTGAAATTTCAAAGCCTTACATTGGATACAGCTCTGCACTCAATCCAGTCACCTACCCTTATAACTTACGTCCCAGTGTTATCTCCACACTTCCTTTTTTCATCCCAGTAGATATTTTCCAAGAGCTTTCATACCATTATTTTAGGTGCATTCCTTGTCTCCTCTCCTAACTATTTCAAAGCCCATGACACCTTTTAGATTTCACAGTTCTAACTTGTACAAGACTGAAATGTTATCCATTACTGTAGCTAAATTGTTGATTTTCTCGTTTTTTTGGTCTGAATATTTTCCTCAGCACTTTCTTCTCAAATGCCTGTGTTTTATGCTATTCCCTCTAAAGAACCACATTGTATACTATCAGGCAAGAAACTAAAACAGCTATTATTTTGTGTACTGTTTTCTGCAGCATTATGGAATTTACATAGAGATATCACAGATTTTTTAACTCTACGTTAAGCATTTGTACATATTCATAAATTCATAATGAGTTTTTGTTTGTTTTTTTGTTAATGAAGTTTTTCAAGCACACCACTGGTCCACGTGGCATTCAAACTTATATTAATGGCTGCAGCAGTTTGGTTTGTATAATGCTAGCAATAACAATTTTAGATGTCACATGTAGCAGAGTGCCTGTATCATATGAGGATATAACAACATTAGACCAAAACATACATGTGGAAAGCATCAAATCCATACATTCAGAAGCAGCATATTGAGTTGCCTTCACTAACCTGTGGTCACATCACTTGTCTTGTGATAGGTAGTCATTTTCTTTGGGACCTGCAATGATCCATGTCCTCCATGTTGAGGACCTTGCAGGATTTCAGATGGTGATGGAACAGGACTGGGACAGTTGCAGCACCCTGAACTGAGAGTGGCATCAGAATGGGCCAGACTGTCTGTATCTGACTTAATTTCTGCACGCACCCTGTCCAGAGCTGATACATAGATAATAGCATAGTGTTACTCTGAACATATGACATGATTACAGATGGACATTACATCACTATTGCGCTGTCATAATAAAATGTGAAAATTTAAAAGCTAGCTTAAACCATCGCTTGTTATTATAGTCATTAGTTTAGTTGGTTTGTTTGTTGTTACTGTTGTTGTTCTTATTGTTGCTTGTTGTTGTTATCGTCATTGTCACTGTCATCTTCATCATCGTTGTTGTAGTTGTTGGGCTTCAGCTTTACTGAATTAGAATCATTGGCCTGTTCCAATTCAAAATTAATCAGTGAAATTATTTATTTTCAGACATTTACTGTGACTACAGTGGAGGTAGTCTTTGTTGCACAGGCACCACATGGATTATATTTACATATGAAAACACAGTCCATCTATGGATATAAACCCATTCCATCAACAGGATTTACGCCCAAAATCCCAGTGTCTGAATTGCCAAAGACTGTCCCTGCAAGACATGTCATATTAATACATGTGACAAATGCCCATATTTTACCAATATCCTGATACTGCTCACTTTTCCTGTTTCTGAGTCTGCAAGCCATGATTCTAGGATCAGTAATGTGGATGTGGCAGGACTCTACCATGCCACATTTGAAGTTCCCACAGCAGTTTTGTTGACAACTCAAGGATTTTGGTATGTGTAACTAAGTTACTGGGTTGGTGTTTTCTGATGTTAAGTGTTGAGGGGTTCAAGAACAAATTTTTCTTTGGCCCCTTGGCTCTTAACAATATAATGTAGTAGTGATTATGATAGTCTTATTTTTTTCTTCTTATAAACAATGTTTAGGGTACAGTTTATAATAGTCCTTCTTCTTGATTGTTTCTCTGGAATTCATGTAGTAAAAGGTTCCTTCTGACTGAGAGAAATTTTATGCTGTTAAATAATATTAGATATAGAAAGTGCAATATTAAGAGTTGGCAAGAATCTGATGTAAAATCAGCAAATTACAAACTATTTCTAGTGGTATTATGGTATAGGTTGTAATGATGTGAGGTGGATGGAACTAATGCAGGATTACATGCAATGGTAGGTTTATGTAATTGCAGGTTCTGCTACCAGTGTTATACTGACACTACAATAAATTTTAAACTGAAGAACAATGGTCATTTAATTCACTTAATCCTTCTTTTTATTTAGTCCCAATACTCATTACTGTTACGCTCGCCAGGTACCGACAGACTGAGCGGTACAGTCATTAGATGCATGAACATTGCAATTTGCTCTATTTTCAACTACCAGAAGTGCTGTATGTACTATCCAAACAATATGCTACTGTAATAATAACAGTGTTTATTGTTACAGTTTTATAGATGTGTTATCATTGACCTTTTATTACTTTAAGTTGTGATGTTCCATAGTGATCACTTTTTAAATTACTATTGCCAAAAAAGAAAGAGTGGTGGATATAAATCCTTTAAGGTGCATTCAGAAAACATTTGCAAAAACAGACTCTTAGTTTCATCATGTTTCTCCATCCGCATGGAAAAACTTCCACTGGGCAGACGTTGGTGGAAGATTATATTGCCGATTTTTACCTACACCTGTCGGCCAAATCCGGCATAAAGCACCAGCACCCATTGTACAAAAGACTGGGTGGACCCCAGAACTGGTCTGGAAGGCTGCTGACAATTTCGCGCCTGCCGGGTTTCGAACCCTGAGCCGTTCAGCCCGTAGTGAGTCGCTATAACGACTGAGTTATCCCGAGCCTGAAGAAAATGGTGTGGAAGAAGTAAAAGGAAATCACTATGGCCACTACATTTTTCCGAAATTCACATCGTTTAAGAAAAAATTACGAAAAATATAATATAGCTCCACAGGACAGAGGAATAGTTGACGTTCTAAGCACAGTGTGGCGCCACAAAAATTTGAGTTGCAGTCCGGGTAGTTGAAACAAACATTCAGTATGATCTGCAGTCTGACGAACATACACCCAGAAATTTCTTAACGCATTAGCTGTTATTATAAATGTTTAGCCACATTATACGTATACAGTAGGTTGTGAACAATGATTATTTCTCTATTTTGTGTATATTGGTACGATGCTGAGAGGTAAATATTTGTAGGGAACATTAATTAGTTGCGATGTTTTGTCTCTGCAAATGAGGTACCTGCGTAGAGTTATTAGAATTACTAGAATAAAAACGAAGTACACAAATCTGTATGACAAATACGACTGCGCATCATTGTTACGTCCTACTTATATTTTTTATGTGTTTGGACTGTGGCATTTTGCAATATTCTTGCAGGCAGTCTGCAGAAAGAAGGTCAAGGTTATACGGATAACAATGTGCAAAAGGTTTCGATAAAGGTAGATAAGTGAGTAATAAAAGGGTAAGGTAAAGTTCATCCTAGAACAGGCCATGAAGGCCCAGAGGGGGAGTAGAAGTATAGCTCTACTCTTTCTCTGACTTCGGCGCTAGATGTGAGTGGCTGGCCATCGCCACGCCCCGGCCGCTTTACTCTCGGGAAAGAGACCCGGTACCCATTGTAAAGGAGGCTGGGTGGGCCCCAGGGCCGGTCTGGACGGGCGCGGAAAATCTCGCCCCCACTGGGATTCGATTCCCGGGTCGTCCAGGCATTGCGAGTCGCTATACCGACTGAGCTATCCCGGCCCACTAGCTGAGTAATAAGATCTACAAGACACGCAATAGCCTATAGCAAAGGATGTATTTGGAGAACGTGTGCATTCGAGTCTGGGGGTGGGGATGAGCTTCATCTCATCATCATTAACTCACGATGATTTTGGGTCTCCAGTAAGTGTGCCTCCTGCCCCACTGTCGATATCACACATGCGCGGGAACCGAAGTCACTGCAAGACTGGACTGTACCTCTTTTCAAATCCATGTTGTCCATCTCAGAATTCTGAATTACTCGGAGGTGTTTTTGGAACTTCTTGGTGAGTTTTTTCCTCATGTAGTCAGCCTCGATCTCTTGCTTCGTTCGTGGTATCCGGAACCGGAAACAGCAGCACAGGAAAATCACTGAAAAACCGCAATAATTTCTAACTACATAATGAGAATTTTGTGCACTCGTGATAGCTCAGTTGGTATAGCGGCTTGCTACGGGCTGGACGGTACTGGGATTGAATCCCAGTGTGGGCGAGAATTTCCGCGCCCGTCCAGAACTGCACAACGAGGTTCCTGTAAAGTGGGTACCGGATCTCTTTCCCAGGGGTAGAGTGGCCGGGGCGTGACGTTGACCACCCACCCCAATCTAGCGCCGAGGTCAAAGAAAGATTGGGGCTATACCTCTACTCCCCATTGGGTCTTCATGGCATATTACAGGGCGAACTTTTCCATTTTTATGCATTGATTATTATTCCTCATATTAAGAGTTAACATTGCTTAGGTTAATAAAACCAATAACATATCAACAATACGGGACAAGATTCCAAGGGTAGATTCGGTTACTCGGGAAACTAACTGAACTGAATTTGTTCTGCAGTAGGTACTTCAGAACATTATTATAAGAAAAAAAAATCTTACGTATTCTGTATCACGCACAAAATAAAATGTTTGTTAGGCTGTTTCGTTATCACTGATCCAATTAAAGTGATTGGTGCACACGTGTTCACCACGAGCAGCGTCTCTTTGACCTACAATTCTAGACTACGACAAGACCCTCTCCTATTCAGAAAAATTGTAAAGGTCTTCTGGTCATTTGCCAAAATTAGGCAAAGGTTAAATTTCGCCCTGTAACATGTTATGAAGGCACAGAGGTGCAATTTAAGTATAGCTCTTCTCTTTCTTTAATATAAGTAGTAGATTGGGGTGGAAGGTCGACGCCCCGACCACTTTACCCCCTCGTCGTGGGGAGGCTAGATGGACTCACAGGGCCCATCTAGACGGGTGCAGAAAATCTCTCCTCTACCGCAGTTCCATCTCAGAACCGTCCAGCCCGTACCGACTCGCTGTACCGACTGAGTTATCCCGGCCCACCTATTTGCCATACAGTAACCAAGTTAAAATGTTAATGAAAACATAATATACGTCATAGCATCTAAAAGACACGTTCATTCACACAGACATTAAGTTTTCTTCATCTCTTCTTAAATGGGCTATGTTTTGCGCTGTATTTTTGGCGTCTAGGGGAGAGACACAACGTACAAATGACTGGAAGTGATACTTTTTGCAGCCTTTCTTCACCTGTCGCCTGTATCTCGTGCGCTGCCATCAACGGCCCACTCAGACTATCCCTAATTCTACACCATGCCCAGTGCTAAACGACCAATGTGTAGAAGAGAATAATTAATTTTATTAGCGTCCATCGTGTGTCTGACGTATTCTACCCGATACAGAACACCACTAAGCAACCAGCGAGGAGAAAACTGGACATATGCTGAACCTCAGAGGTGCAGCGCAAGAAACCTTTCAGAGTAGTTAGATAAAAATAAATAAATGTGGTTTTATCACACATGACATTTCATAACAATTACCGTTCAATATAAATCAATTTAGAGCTCGTTGCTCATGTTGCAAATTGGTGCGTTTCGAAGATTACCTGACACACACATACACACACATATATGTGTGTGTGTGTGTGTGTGTGTGCATATATCGGGCTAAGAAAGTGTATTTCTATTTCTACAGGACCATTATTTTATTTGGCCAATCTCGTGCGTCACTTAGTGCCCCTATTCCAACGCGCGTGTAGGGGGTCATTCTGCGGCTAAGGTTTACATTGTAAGGGAGCCGACAAGAAGTGACACAAGATACTGGTCAAAAAAAATAATGTCCCTGTACGCCTGGTGTGAAGAACCCACCTGGCGTACAAGGTGCAGTTACCTAGTGTCAGAAGACAGGCGAAGCAAAGGAACATGATCTGCCAAATTCTGAATCCGGCTGCCACATGACTCTCCAACCATTCAACGTTTTCTGTCGTTGGCTGAAGTGTACTTGTGACCGGGCACTCCTGCAAAGTGTTATTTTTTTTATAAATATTGTCAATGGGTTCGTGGATAATTTGCTGATGCTTTTCCCAACTGCAAAACGAAATACCTCGAATGGCGAGAGGTTGAATTTAAACCGTGAATAGGAAGGGCAATATTAAGAGGGTATTTTGAAATATTAAGCTAGTGTTTATGTCCAAGTTTCTGGGTGGATGGAATGAGAAAAGCCAAGATACATTTCTGCTAAAACATCCAGTCTCGGGCCGATACTTAAACCCGCTACTTGCAGAGTATAAATTATGATAATCGAAAATTGCCAAGGTAAGGGGATGAATAAGGATGTATAGGAGCTATGACTGCATCATGAGATGGAAATTCCTGTCTCATTTCTTCTGATAAGGTGTGGCTTTATAAGTTGACATGACAGAGTCCAAAAAAATTTAAACGCTCACACATTTATTGCAAATTAACTTTCTTGAAGGACGAATAAGTAGCCGAAAACAGAATACTTTTAAATTTAATGTTTGTGCGACCGTGCATCATTGATACAATAATATAAACGGCCAACTAGATGCAATAATAATAGTTTTATTAATTATTTCGATCAGTTCAACATTTTCGGGCGATAATTTCGCCCGAAACATATTGAGCTGATCGAAATTATTAATAAAACTATTATTGTTGCTTCTAGTTGGTTGTTTATATTACTGAAACAGAATACGTATTTGATATACAGAACCTAAAAACAGGTATATGTTTCAGCTTGTAATTGGCCATCATCAGGTGCTACAAAATCCAATAAGACGGCGTAATGCACAGCATTAAAAAAATCTCCTACAGCCTGACGATGACTTAATTAAAAGCCGAAATATTTTGCTGTTTTTAGATTCTGTGTATCAACTACATGTTGTGTCTGACGTAAACGTATTGGTCCTTGACATATTTGGCACAAGATTTACATTGTCTCTCATGATGGCCGCACTGTGACCCTAGGGTCTTCTCAACCTCATAGAGATATTGAGTACCACGGGTATCGCCTGGGCGGTAAAGGCGAGCTGTGCCTACAGCTGCCAAACTTACAATTTCCACGTGCCGATTGTCTTTAAATCTGGGAGCCTGAACCTTCTGGAATCCTCAGGGCCTGTCCAGGGATTGCCTTACCTTGGCGATTCGTTGGGCTATGCTGCCCCTCTTGAGCAAAGCCGGTAAGGCAGTCACCGCAGAACTGATCTTTTGGGGTATACCATGCAGATGAATTATAGGAAGTAGGCCTAATCAATGTTTTAAATAAGTATGAACTTTGTGCGTCCTTCCATTCCCATTGCGAACTTATTAAATACATCCGCACTGCGTATTCTGAACTCACGCCCACAATTACACTGCTATAGTCAACAGTAACCAACCTTGTCGGTGTGTGACGTACATGTGGAAACACTCATCGTGATGCTTGCTACACTTTATGCTTTAGCAGACTACGTGCCTGTTTGATAGGATGCCAGGGAACCGAGCAGGACCGGAAAAAGTGCCACACCCTGCCATGCAATCAAACAGCTTCCCCCAGCGTCCCACGCCCCTTAGTGTTACCTGATGGGTCCGATGCATTTCATTCTGTTGTAATGTATTTAATAAATTATTCCAGGGCACGTCCGTGACAGCTAGATGGATCGTTAGTAAGGCGAAGCTTCGGGCTGCTTCGTATAGGCAGGGTTGCACAAGTTTGCCACAAATGTAGAGGCCACTAAAAAAAAATTAGGCAACAGAAGGGCGACATGCAAGTTCCAAACCGACGGTCCACCGATACTAGGTGCCACTGTACCAAGTTTGCTCGCCAGACGACCTGGCGTTAGGGATTTGTGTACCCCTCAGTGTAGATATTGAGTTAGAAACCTGAGCATACCACTGTTTACAGTCAGTGAACACCCATTTATTATATACAGGGGTGCGGATAAGTCCTTAGCCCGACCAGGAAGGAAACAAACTACATTTCCCGTATTTTATGGAACTTGGAGGTTCATTACCACATTCACAACAGTCCACCACCTGTCCCTACACTAGCCAAATCAATCCATTCCTCTGCCCATCACACTTTTGACAGGTGCAGCTTGCGCCCTTTCTGGTCGGGCTAAGGACTTATCAGCACCCCGGTACATTATCAGGGGACGAATTTACATTTCCTGTAGTACTCAGCAGCACACTAGATTCACCCTACAGACACACAAATTCAGTGATTCCTAATCTCTTCTGTTCCTGCAGTTAACACTGATTATAAGCAGTTACCATGATAATGTTACACATACATTAGTCCTATAAAATAAACAACAGGTATGGGTGTGTTCTGAATTATTCATATGTCCTGGGGAAAGCAAACACTAGGAGTGTGCTAAAGATGAAACTCAACAAAAGGAACAGAAATATTTCTGTATCATTGTACATCGATCTATCAGTTATGGTGGTGATTCAGAACATTACAGCGCCTCACCAGTCACACATTTGCCACTGAAACGTAAACAGCGACTTCCGTCACCACATGACACGTTACGGTCCTAGTGGTCTAGATCACTTCAGTGACCAACCAGTTATTAGTTAAACAGTGAACTCAGTTACTGCTAAGTCAGATCCAGAGTAAATGGTAGTGATGGTGAATTGTGGGCAAAAATGAGCACATAACTTATCCTGATATGTCACTCTTCTCCGGCTCACCCGCTCCTCATGAAGGTTACAGTTCTTATCTATCTCCAGCTTTTCACTATGGTATATTATCACTACAGAATTCACAAGGCTGCTTTACTTTCACTTTGCATTTAAAAAAAAATTATACAGCTTTAAAATACATATATATTGCAGTAACATTCAGGCATTGCCTAATGATTACGAAAATTAAAACATCACACAGGAAAGCTGCAGCATATGAACTGCACATTTCGACACCAAGTATTCTTGTGTGTTCTTGAAAATCAATAAAGCCTCCTTTATATTATGTCAGTTTAGAGGTAACAGCAATTAAACTCTGGTAATATGCTGAAATGCCATTTTGGGATGGTGCTGATAAATATTTCATGCTCAGGAAATACCTTCTTCAGAAGGATCGTATGTCAAAAACAGTCCAACAAATCAGTTCAAAGCTAGACAATGTAAAATAAAGTATTCTTTTCAAACCCACCACACAATTTAAGCACTTTCCACACTGATGAATCACAACAGAAAGCTTTGTGGTACGAGAAAACAGCATGAACATTCAGATTTGTAATTTTAAAAGAAAATATCCTTTACCCTTACACAAACTTGTTCCCAAAAGCCTCCTGTTCAGAAAGGAAGTTTTTATATTATTTCAGTAGCATGTATTTTCCATACTGTCTACATAATAAAAACAACTTACCTGCACACTTGAATGATCGCTGGTGAAAATGCACCACTATTTCATGCTCATAGCAGCAGCAAGGAACATTGATGCTGCCCTCCTGTGTAAAGGTGTAGAAATGTGACACAAGTTCAGGCTGTTTTTTAATATATCACCAGTTTTTACCTTTATAACTGTAATGACAGACTATTAATAAGCAACCTGTACTTTTTCATCATAATAACAAGAATAGTGAAAAATACAGAAATATTCAGGAAGACAAACTTCTGTATTACCAAATTAGAAGTTACATACACAACAAAAAGATAGTAATCTATCAATATTTAATTAATAAATGTAGTATAATTATTATAAAACATAATTTATAAACTTTTAATTATTACACAGAATGTATAGAAGTAATTAAGATGAAATGAACCATCAAAAACCTGAAATTAGGGGCATGTTATAAAAAAGAAGTAACAATATAAGCTATGGTAACCAAGCAATTACAACATTATGTAAAGTCTCTTTCTTGAAGGACACAAGAGATCTACATGAAAAAAGCCTTGCTGCAGCAAACTGTCCCTGTGCTAGTTAGTGTTTCTTCTGGTTTCATTTGGCAAATTATGACTTAATTTCTAAGGAACAGTTTTGTGTTAGGTACATAATTGACACCACAATGTCATCCTCACTTTCATGCTATTATTAATATAGAGGGCAGGAAAATAAAATTATGTTCAACTCTGAAAAATAAATGCTTTCTCATATTCCCACTAAAATTGTGCTACAATCCCAAGCCAAGCCTCGTGGCAATGACATCATGTTTACGACGCACACATCTTGCATCGTGCTGGACCGTCCAACGGAGTGTCATGCACCAAGCACAACACATACTGTGATTAACCTATGTACATTTATACTGTACATACTATCAGTCCACCAATCTCCCAGTCGTTCCAATTCAAGTAGTAGGCTTACCAGTTCAACACCAATCACTCACTGAACTTGTCCTCAAAAGTCACTAAGCTAAGATTGCATTTTAATAGGTCTTAAATACGCACAGTCCCGTTTGAGGTAGTGGTACTTACAGTTGCAATCCACTACAGTAACAAAGGATTTCACATGCACTATTATTGCATTTTCATCAACACAACTTTACAGGTATAATAAATCACAGGGATATTAATTACATATTCACATCATTAAAAAAGGTATTCAACAATTAATACCGGCTCTGTTCCCTATTATTTTCACTGTACATAATCCACCATCTTTCTAGGGAGGAAAGCACTGAGCTTAACACAGCATTAGGCTTCCAGCTGGAACTCCCATGAGCAACAGGAATTGTGGAGTTGTACAAAATTGGTGTCAAGCTACCACAGACTTGGAGTGTTCATTACTATGATTCTAAAATAGTATACGTGAAGTTGGAAGGATACAATAGTAGGCATAGAAACAAATGAAACACTTTAGTTCTGTACAGAAAATAAGGATGAGAAGGATGATACAGCATGCATTAACCACAATGATTAAACATACCTACAGATTCCACATTTAACCGGATACAACCTACATGTAAGTTACTGTATCTATACAAACAAGCCATCACGGCTCCTTGAAAGATGGAAATTATTTGGACAGAAATCAGTTCCAAACTAAAGTACAAATGAAGTAAGGTAGCCAACTACAGTACAAATGAAGTTAGGTAGCCACAAAACGAAACTGGACGGAGTCAACTCGCCAGTGATCCTGTTTAACTTCAAGCTCTGATGGCCAACAACAGCCAATCACGTAACACGACGTTCCTTCTGAAGATTAAAGGCTTCACACACGGAAGAAGTGACATTGTTAGACAGACCAATTTCCAAGTCACAGTTATCTTGCAATGTCACAACTGAAAATGAAGCAATACATATGCTATCTGCACTTAATTTCCCAGATCTGCAATTTCTTCAAGTAAGTTATCCTCTAAAAATAGCATGGAGCACAATAAATCATAAAATACAGCTAGTTAATAAAATGTGATACTTTATAACTGAATCCCAGATGAAATCATGAAACCATGGGGGTAAATGCTAGTACTGAACTTCCTATATTGTCATATCCCATTACACCCATTATACTATTCCACAGAGCACAATTTTCATTGTATACTGTGGCACAATTATTACCTCACTAAAATTGTTAAAACAAAAGAATAGAACACTCCAACCCTCAGGTAACATGTATAGTTAATCCAAATTTGAACTCTAACCTGACACAGAAAATGAAAACTATTGATCAATCACAGTGACTCAGAGTCACATCAGAAGTTTGCCGACACAATTTGATTCCAGCATTCTTGAAACTGCGGCCTTGTGATCAAAACAGGCGCTTAGCACCAGATTAACTGTGTTCTCCCCCATGAATATGAAACTACACAGTGAGCATGTAGAATAGAATCATAAGCCCTCAACAGTGCAGAAATTGTGCAAGGGCTAGCTGGATGATTCCTCTTCATGAACGGAGAGTAGAAGGATGCACCTTTTTGTACATGCTATACTTCATGAAGAATCATTCTTTTCTTATGAAGGACCGGCCACTGAAAGAAAGGCAACTAACTCAACAAAGAATGTGATTAAAAGCATGGAAATACAGTGCTTACAATACTTTGCACAAAGCAAGGATATACAGAATATATATATCCTTAAGGACCTGTTAAACAGTTCCATATGGCAGTCAAGGGAAACACTCAGACCTTTCATAGGTAGTAATACAAAAATGTCTTTACATAACTAACAGGAACACATAAAGTGACAGCATATTTATATGATAATAGGCATTTTATGACAAATCCTGCTAACAAAAATTTGTGTTGCTCTGGCTATGACAGTGCCAGATTTACTCTCCCCAGCTTGCACAACAGTCCAAAAGTTTCACAGTACCCTGTCTTCTGCCACAATAAACTTTTGAATTAAAAAATTTTGCGAGAAGTTCCAAAGTGATATACACAGACTTAACTTGTGTTATTCCATTTGATTAACATGCAGCTGCATGAGACATGAAAAGTGAAATAACTTTGTAAAATAAATGCTTGCTGAAGCACATAAATTGTAAACAGTGTTTGGAAAGCGCAGTCAATTTGTAGCAGAATAATGAATCCTTAAGTGATGAAAACGTAAAGAACTATTTTCCAAAAATTAAAAATGTACCTACTCTCATACCTTAGCACACACGTGTTACCTATATGCAGTCAAACAGAACTCAACACGGCTCAACAAACTCATTCATGTTCATATCTGTCACAAGTCAAAAATCCAGTATTCAAAATCATTAGTCAATATTTTATCCTTCTCTTTTTCTCCACAGATGTCAAACAGCAAACCTGAACACAATATCCAGTATTTACAGTATATACTATGCAGGAAAATGAATTATTTGTATTGTATGTTATGAAACTGAAACAGGCTGATGTGGATCAATTACAATTTGTGTTGAAAAAGCCAATTCCATCATGCGGAAATGTCTGGCACACAAACTTTCATGACTGGTGAAGTGATCCAACATTTGTTGACCTCTGGGTGTACTGTTATGGTAGACTTACATTTGCTATGTAAAAGATAAACATCATAGTTTGGAAAATATATGGAGAACTACTATAATAAAGTTCCACTGAATATGAAATTTGACATTAAACTGAGTGTGATGGTAGAATACAAGAGCATATACTAACGTGATGGTTTTCTTTTCTACATTCTTGGGTTCTGGCCTTGCTCTGTTTAGCACCTTCAAGAAGTCTGATGTCTTGGCTCTCATGCGAGAGTGGATGTATGCTTTGGAGCACTTAATGTGGTAATGGAGATAATCCCTAAAGATGTGGATAAGATTGATGGTGTTATCACGTGTTGTCCTGTTTGTGTGCCGAGGAAACAGAACTAGAAAAGAAATAACAAGTTACTACAGCGAAATTTTAATACCACATTCTGCACTGATGACCATGACACTGCTTTGTGCATTCTACAATACACTTTAGCATTCTGTAACACTTTCAACATGAACTGCATAACACTGCAGGATGAACCACAGAGAGTCTAATATTATTAAGAATGTAGAGCATGTTTGTAACAAATTAACCACAGCTCTTTCCACGGAGACAGAGCAGCTGCAGCGTGAAGCTGACCATTCATTTCCCTGTAGTGCCAAAGCTGTGAATGAGTGAAGCTATACCTTCACTCCCCTGTACGCCTTCATGGTATGCACAGGGACAACTTTATCTGTTCTTATTTCTATAAAGATACTCTGTTTCCTAATATAATGGACACTAAGAGAAAGGCAACAGCTGGGACAGTTGCTTGATGCAGTCGCAGTGGGTTATGTTTATGTTACGACTGCTGTCTGACATGTCTTATCTTACTGCTGAAGTGCCACCACTAATCACAGTTTCACACACATAAAAAAAATACTGGTACAATTATGAGTCTGTAACCAAGATCAGAAAAACTTACCAAAAGTTATATATCCAATATTCTCTCCCACCCTAGCATCTGTATTCTGTAATTCAAGAGGAGGTTCCCGATGACTAAAAAGAACCTGTGGTGCTGTATGACTTGCTCGTCTCCCTTCTTTGAACTCCTGCATAAACACCTTACCAATCACTATGTCATCTTCATCTTTGAAGATAGTACTGAACACAACCGTTACACGATCAGCCTTTGCCTCTACATACCTGTAACAGTCATCATATACTTCCTAGCTACACACACACACACACACACACATACTTTCTTTTATTTACAGTTTATACATGTTTAAAACAATCTGTGAATAAATTGTACATCAACCACATCCTACAGGTGTTGTGGTGCAAAATGAGTAACTCAGTTTTCCTACACCCCTGCACAGCACAACACTGCTGAGTGATTAACTAAACACAGCTTAAAGTTCCAGAAGTACTGCAATTCTACAGGAAAGTTAGCTGATCCTCACTGGCTTTGAATCCCTAGCCACTTTTCACCAGTCTGGAAACAAACATGGCAGATGGCTTCAACTTCCAGAAGGTCAATGTTTCAGCCACATTAAAAACTAAATTTGCTGGAAAGTTCTCCCTTTTCACAATATCACACAAGGCTGTGCGAAAATTTTCCACCACCTCCATGTCCACACTGAGGTAATCACTATTTATGCTTGAATTGTGCAAATTAGCTTGCATTTTCAAGCAATCAAACCAATCTTTACTTGTTACAAGAGTGTTACGATGATCCATCACTATACTATGCTTTCAGGTCATCCCAACAACTCCCACACAAGACACCAATCCATCATGGGCAGACTATCTGCCCAGTTATACTGCATTTATAAGGAGTGTGTAAGATCTGTAGACAAAAACTGAATATATATTTTTACCACATAATAACAAATCCACATTTGCTGGGGGGTCATCTGTACCCGCATGTAGTGAGAGGAGTTGCACACACAGCATACTGTCAGGTCGACCAACATTGTAACTTCCCTACTTGATAAATTTCTATAACCAAGTGCGCACAAATTCCTGGTGCCAGGTTGCCTGGGTGACTAAATTTTGTATGGCATTATTTAATAACTGTAGGTCCTCAGTATGGAACTTTTGTTACATTCACCTCACACACCTGATAGCAGTGTTGTATCTGCAGGTGTTACTAACAATTTATGCGTTTCCCCTGGACAGATACTGAGGGATGTTGCCGAGCGGAGTGATGGGTGACGTTGC
>Ga0123355_10005765_pt1 | contig 18208 bp, 13 predicted proteins | sample TergutEmb28metaG_3_FD_89872 | JGI IMG/M metagenome (GOLD analysis project Ga0123355, IMG submission 89872) | Embiratermes neotenicus P1 segment gut microbial communities from Petit-Saut dam, French Guiana - Emb289 P1 | ecosystem: Host-associated > Arthropoda: Insects > Digestive system > Gut ... | reverse complement strand
AGAGTGAGACTGCGTGTGCTGTATTGTGCAGAGTGAGACTGCGTGTGCTGTGTGTGTTGTATAGAGTGGGACTGCGTGTGGGCTGTGTGTTGTGCAGAGTGAGACTGCGTGTGTGTTGTGTGTTGTGCAGAGTGAGACTGCGTGTGTGCTGTGTGTATTGTGCAGAGTGAGACAGCGTGTGCTGTGTGTGTTGTGTAGAATGAGACTGCGTGTGCTGTGTGTGTTGTGCAGAGTGAGACTGTGTGTGCTGTATGTGTTGTGCAGAGTGAGACTGCGTGTGTGCTGTGTGTGTTGTGCAGAGTGAGACTGCGTGTGCTGTGTGTGTTGTGTAGAGTGAGACTGCGTGTGCTGTGTTGTGCAGAGTGAGACTGCGTGTGCTGTGTGTTGTGAAGAGTGAGACTGCGTGTGCTGTGTGTGTTGTGCAGAGTGAGACTGCGTGTGCTGAGTGTGTTGTGCAGAGTGAGACTGCGTGTGCTGTGTGTGTTGTGCAGAATGAGACTGCGTGTGTTGTGTGTGTTGTGCAGAGTGAGACTGCGTGTGCTGTGTGTGTTGTGTAGAGTGAGACTCTGCACAATACAATTTCTTATAAATGTGACTTTAGCTAGGCTCAAGTGTAAGCTCCCTGATTACGGCCGTAGACCGAAACATGTAGCAGCATTTTTAATTTAAGTTTTAATGTAAATTTTAGTTGTTTACAAGACTAATATTAAGTGAATCTGTTGGTAAATGAAGGACTTATATATATATATATATGTATATATATGTGTGCGTGTGTTTGTGTAATTTTGTGTTTGTGTGTGTATGTATATCTTCGAGATCTTGTTGATGCAGAACTAGTACTTGCGGAAAACATAAAAGCACGCAGGCGAAGACATCTGAGAGCGTATAATTGAAAGAGTAACTTCAAGAACTTTAATTTGAACTATTCTGTAAGTAAAATGTTTAAATACGCTGCAGTTAAATTTAAACGACTTGATTAAGAAAACCTAAATGCAGGTCCGCAATTTGAATTTTCTTCGGCTTGTATTAAAACCTCATAACGCATAGTGTTTAAACAAATGACTACTTACTTACTCACTCCATATGAACAGAGTCCTTCTCGAGAAACCAACCGGTTTTCAGCCAATCAAGAAATTCCCCGCATTTTATGGAAATCGAAAATTCATTATCGTACTCACAAATGCCCGCCACATGTCCCTACCCTGAGCCAGCTCGATCCGCCCATATCCCCACATTCCACTTCCTGAAGATCTATCTTAATATTATTCTCTCATCTACACCTGCGTCTCCCAAGTGGTCTCTTTCCCTTAGGTTTCCCCACCTAGTTCCTCCCTCAACGTGAGCGACCAATTTGCACACCCATACAAAACAACAGGCAAAATTATAGTAAGAGAACGATTGCACTTACCTTAAATTTTCTCAACAAATAAAGTGACGTAATTTTAGTCAATCTATCTCTTTGAGATTATCAGCTCTTCTTCCGCTGTCCCCCACTTGAAGTTCTCGAATGATGCACGATTCAGATGTCGCAGTACTTTTTCACAAGGGACAAAGTGCAGCCTTGAATTATGAATTTTATTTTACATTATAGACTAGGAAGAATTCGTGATGAAGCGCATCATTCTGTGTGAGTCGAAAGTTGCAAATAAGGGTTATATAAGTTAGCATGCGTATAGACAGGGAGAATTGTACCTTCTGTATTGTAGTAGAAATAATGATAATAGTTATTATTATTATGAGAATAGTAGAATAAAATGTTGCTGTGTAGATGGAGCAAATTACAAGCTGGAGAAAATAATAAAATCCGATAGACTAAAATATGAATTTCGGAAAGAAACAGAGCTTGTATGTATGGAATTTTTGTACAGGAGGTTAGACTTTACACTGAGGACATTTATTGGATTATTGGTAATATTATTAAAATGCGGAAACCGTTACGGAAATGCACTAATTTTAATGATTTTTAATAAAGGATTTACTGGTCGTTTTATTTTCCATGACTTTTAACTTGATATATTGACAGCGAGCCTAAGATGTGTTTCCCCACCACATTAATATATACCGAGATTTTGTCTTTGTCCTGTGCATATTTTTTGAGTTACACGAATTATAAACTTGCAAATTTTTATTTCTTGAAATATTTACATTTTTCGTCTTAAGCTATTTTATTTCGTGTTTGCCAAAGAAGATCTTTATTTGCAAATTAGTGTTTTGGGGAAGTATCTTTTTATTTAATTTTTTATTTAAGAAAATTAGGACTTTTGCTGACCAGAAAAAGGGATTGCCGTTTATATTGCATTTTTCATGAAGTGGTCTGGATGTTACAAGGTGCACACATCTGTGTAATATGTGCTCTTGATACGAAGGTTTCATAGTGTCGCTAAGAATCCGGGTGCGTGTCATTGTCCACCGGGTATTCGTAAATTCAAGATTTTTCCGTATGACGACATCACCATGTGAGTGGCGGGAAAGCGGTCCTCTGTTACGTAAACGAGGACGTGGCGTCACACAAAACATCTCCCTCGGAGATAATTTATTCACGATTTTCGTGTTCCTTTTACGAATAATAATAATATTTCGTATAAAATATGAACATGCACTTATACGGCCTTTTTAATTTCGTGTTAGAGCGTAACTTTGGAAAAATATGACGTCATCTTTTAAATAACATGTAACTTGTCAAAGTCACGTCGTAACAGTAGCTACCACCTGCTATATCATTAAGGAAACCCATTCTTCGTTACACAGCGTATTTATGGATTTCATACGTCTCTCCCAACGTACACCTATTATTACCTAATCATAGTACCACTCGATATATACCACTTAGTGATTGTTTTTCTAATGGACACTTGCTATGCTCTCTGTGAGGTACGTACCCAGTATTTATATGAAATGTGGAGGAATGTCACTCCTCGAAGGCCTGTAATATTCAACATTTACATACTTATTCCAATATTGAAATTAACTCTTATCCTGCTAACGTGGAGATTATGGTGAGCTCCTAATAATGCCGGCGAATGGCAGATGGGATTTAACTCGGCGTTTAAAGTGTTAAGTGCTGTAGCATAACTTTCCATTTAAAATAAAAGAAATTTAATCCATCAACTGTAAAAAATTGAAGCCAGGATTTTTTTAGCTGTTAGTCCTTACAGTTAATTTACATCTTGTTGGTTTAAGCAACTGCAGCCAGTCAATTAAAAAACCTGCCGCTTATCTCAATGCTATTGATGGTTTGCGCTATCAGGATAATTTGAGCCAATAAAACGCCCCATTTTATTTTTTTTAAGAGACTTTGTGTTTCATTCAGTCTAACATTATCTGAACCTACTTTAAATCCACGTGCAGATAATTTCAGAATACGCGACACCACCATGTGTTCTTTATAGCTGAAAAATAGGAGTGGCCCATATTTACTCCCTAAATTTTTGTCCAACGCACACTGTAACCATATTTGAAGTCAAGAGTGGGATACTATGAACAGTTCCGCAGCATGTCACCAGCTCTTTCCGTCTCGAAAAGCCTCGTAACCACCTGCACATCATGTTCCGTCCGCAAACGCTGTATCTGGCGATGTCAGTGGCCGCGCAGTCTAAGGCATGGATCTGAAGCCGCTTATTTCCCGGGATTGTGGGTTCTAATCCCGCCGGGGGCATGAATATTTGTCTTTTGTGAGTGTTGTGTGTTGTCAGGTAGAGGTCTCTGCGTCGGGCTGATCTTTCGTCCAGAGGAGTCTTACCGACTGTGGTGTATCTGAGTGATCGCGAAGCCCCGCAATGGGGGAACCATGACACGGAATCGGGTCGAAGCTCCACAGGGGGGAAAAAGATACTGCATCCTTCTTACACGCTTCAAAACCTTAATTTAATATAAAATTTGCTCCCATAAGTAGGGAGTTATGTTCACTGGTTACTGATCCTGTTCACCCAAAATATGACCCCATTTGCCCAAAATACAAGGTTTGAGTTTTCAACAGTTGGCTAAAATCTGTTGGTGACATAAATGACGATAATCTGTGAGCTGTTAATACAGCGTCTGTTATTAATACTGAAACACGAGACCGTCCCAACTGGCGTGAGAAACGTATTGAGAAAATGTGCTGAATTGTTCACCTACTTACAAGGCCGTGTTTTATTCCGACTTCATTTACGCACAGATCTTTTCTTCCGTTATTTGGTGCTACAGCAGGCTGTGCATCGACATCCCACCGAACTCAACAAATGCAGAAAGTTTCAGTCTTCAAGCCAGAATGTCATCAGTAACTTGAGTGCTGATAGATTTTTCGTGCACGAAGAGAAACCTGTGACTGACTCGATTCAACTTCTGACCCAAACCTACCCTAGCGTACTGTATATATACACAAATATAAACATAATTTGCAAACACTTAGCATCATAAAATTTAAAAATAAGACGGAATTATTAAGAAAGCTTAGAATCGTCTCACATAAATTTATTATTGTGTTGAAATTGAATTAAGTACAATTTAGAACATTTTCATTCATTGCTCTTATCCTCTTGTCATTTATCTACTCGCTATGTACAGAAGCTAAAAGTTGAGCATATAGATTTATAATCTGGTATGTTGTTTTGTTTAAGCACAATGCTTGGTCAAATACCAGAATAGAGCAAGGAAAAAGACCAATCGATAGAACACAGTAGGAGGTGAAAAGAATTGTGCAATGGTGAGCTATATGATCATGCACTCCATATTAAATAATATTAAAGGGGTAAGTGATTCCGTTACAGGCCCGGTGTGGCCCAGATTGTGGTTATAGGTATAGCTCTACTCTTCCATGACCGCGGCAGTAGAAGGGGTGAGTGGTCAGCAGCACGCCTCGGCCGCACTTTACCTCCAGGAAAGACCAGGTACCCATTTTACAGGATGTTGGGTGGGCCCCAGGGCCGGTCTGGACGGGCGGAAAATCTCCTCCCCACCGGGATTCGATCCCGGATCGTCCAGCCCATAGTCAGTCGCTGTACCGACTGAGCTACCGGGCGCACATTAAATAACACTAGGAAGATTAAATTACTGGTGTTTGTGACACGTAGCGTGTAAGGCGGTTGCGAAATGCCTACAAAATTTTGATGGGAATTTTTGTGGAGTGGACTGCGTAGGAGAAGTTGAAAAGAGTTACTGTTAAAGATGTAAAATGTGAAATTTTCGAATGGAATCAAGTGGCAGGAGTTGGCATCCTTTAGCTGGGTTTCTTTAACGCAGCCATATGACTTGAGTTTACACACAAAAGGATTTCATTGAGTGTCAGATTGACTGTTGCTTCTGTTGTGAACCTCGGTTTAGGGATTTATTTATTTCTTTAAACAGCTGGCTGTTCAGTAGCGAGACGCATCTAGGCGTGGCATGATCTCTCGCCAGTAAATATTTCCGTTGTTCCGAATATGATTTGCAGTTTTGTTTCGTGAGTCGATGTTCTCTTTGGAATTTTCGTCCTTGGTGTTCTTCACTACATAGAAGAGTCTTAGTGTGAAGAAGTAGACAAACTCTACAATGCTGATGAGGCTGAAGCCTACAAACAGCCCACAGATGCCACCGAAGTTACCTGAAAATAGAAAAAATGTACGAGTGAAGGAATGAAGAGAGCAGCAACACTTCATGTCCATAACTGACCTAATTTTAAACACTTAATGAATAAGATTACGTATTAGTTGTTCATCGTACAATATCCTGTCAGGGTTTAAAACTTGGGTGAGTGATGACTTTAATGTTATCACTCCATCTGCTGCAACAGACAGCATCCAGTTTTTAGCCAACTGCAGACGAGATCCATAGGCGTAAATGGTAAAATTCAGCATTTCAACAATCATTTTCACCACATAGAATCCCATATAAGGAATACAATTTTGCTATATCATGCCTTATTTTAAAAGCTTTTGAAAATATTGACCCAATGACGATCTTTTTAGAATGAAACGTATAGTCATATTGGAATAAAGTTTGGCTGTGTCTGATGGAACAATAACGGATTTTTTAAAAGTAAAATATGGCTATAATCTTTAAAGTACTAAGCTGTAAGAATATTTTGGAATGGATTCAAATATTTCAGGTTGCGAAAATCGTTATATTTTTTCGCATAGGTTAATGAACACCCGGTTTCCATAAATTTCGTTTATATTTGTTGGAAAAAGTGAATATCTGTGAAGCTTGCAAGACGACCTCCTATACGTAGAGTCAGCTAGTGCTAATTGGTTATCTGGAATATTTGAGGAATCATTAGGCATTGCAGTGGGATTGGTGGACATTCGATTGTGTCTGTCCTGCTCAAGCTATTAGTGATAAAGTAATTTAAGGTCGTCATATAAAAGGAAAGACACATCAGATTGGCCCAACCTGACAAATCGGCAGTAGCTGAACACAGCTTCAATCAAGATCACATCATCATATTACAAGAAACCAACTCCTCTCCACAAAAACCGGCTACATGGATTGTCTCATCAAAGAAGCCATCGAAATAGAGATGCATCCAAATAACATTAACAGAGATGGGGGCTTCAATCTCAGCAAATCTTGGAAACAACTGCTTCATAAACTCAAAGAGAGGAGACAGCAATCCAATACACAACAATAATCCCACCCGCACACGCACTTATATACACCCTCCACTACCTGATGTACCTCTACCCGCCCCGTACGGGCATACTACTTCCTATTGGCTCTGCCACTTCTCCGCTCCAACTCAATCAGGTATAAATACCCCACACAATGCATCCACTGACATACTTCATTCACCTGCCTATGAAGATGGAATCGACAGTGGGTTCCGAAACGTCGGCAATTAGAACTCAGACGCCGGGGAATTACACAAAAAGGAAAACATTACAAAAGGAATATAAGTTGGTGGATTTTCAGAGTTTCCAAAACTTGACTTCCCAGGATTATTAATTTACATACACAGCTACCGATTTACAGTATCAGAAGGAAAAAACTAATAAGTAATTTTCGTGTGGATTGAGGCTTTGAATTACCTAACGAGCAATAAGAAGATATTGCTGTATTCCAAAAAATAGTCAGGGTCTCAAATTAAATTTTCAACTAGTCGTATATTTCACATTGGTTTCTGTTTCATGGGTCTGATAGTTACCATAAAATTAAATCTCTACGTCTCTTATGCTTGCTTTGCAGAAAGTGCAATGAATTCACTCATAATGGTGTGGGCTGTTGCATATGCTCGTCTCAATTCCGAAACGTCTAAATAGATGCCGATGAAATCTGGTATTGAACTGGAAATCTATGACGTGTGGGTGGATTCTAATTTTGGCACATCTAGCTCCAATAAAAGGCTACAACTGGCGCTGTGTAACGCTCAGAAGAAACGTAATCAAATCTGTTAACAGTAATCGTAAAATATATACTACTGAACAAAATATATATATATATTATTCGTGATAAAATAAGCATATTAATGAAATGAAATAAAAATTATTTACAGTTGTGTCCTCTGATATTTGTAGGCCTATCTTTGAAAAAGTCAGTTTCTTTCGTGGGTCTAAGACTAGGTCTCATTGGGAAGTTGTTTGTACTTGACAGCAGTAAATTCTATACTCGTTTTCTAAGTACAAAGATGAACCGATATTGGATATTACTTACTCAGTAGGTCATACCAATAGTATAGCACATCCTGTTTCAGGAGCACAGTGTTCTTGCTGCCAAAGAAGAGGTGAAATACGCTGTGATTTTTGAGGGTTATATTTTCTCTGTAATGTAAAAAATTGTCTGTAATGAGTAACACATTACATGGGCTAAGTGAATTTTCAAGACACCGCGAATTGTAAACTGTCCTGCCAATAAACACAGATATAAATAACAATTTGTTATGTAATTCAATTTTGCCTTTGAATAAAACATGACGTTTAGATGAGATACTATTATACAATACACTATGTGTCTAACAGCTGTAGGTAATTGTTTAATATGGAGCAAATATTACAAAATTTGCTTCCAATTTACACACATTAACTACTTTATGGGATAAATTCTTTACTCCCTTTTATTGCTAAAATTTTCAGTCAATTTATTTACTGACCCTATTATTACTAACCTTATTTATAGGCCTACTTAATAACAATTCATTCATATTTTCTGAGTTTTATTTATCACCATACCAGAAAAATGGAAACAACAGATGACAAAGCACAATTGACGTTTAAAGTAATTCGATAAGAAATTACTAACAAATTTGGATTATCCTTAAAATGGAGGCACGAATATTTTCTGAAACACTGGTAACCTTTTTCCAGTTGACACAGCCTCATATATTGGAAGATTTGGACCTTTGACAAATTGAAGGAAAGCTATAATTCAATCTGCTGCTATGAGCAAGTGTCGCAGGTTTTCACCTGCCAGTTACAAGGCACTACGAACATACATGAGGCTAGATCTGAAGTATGGTGCCTGTGAGAGTGCGGCTGAGGATGTCTGCACTTGGTACGTTGTGTCGGAACATGAGGGGAAACATTCTTCGCACGATATCGACTCCTCCATTTCGGCCTCCAAGCCTTCGATTTTTTCAGTGGGTCTCAGAGTGGACCACTTTTCTGTCGCCATGTAATACAGAACAGTACAAAAAAATCATGTGACTCATCTGAGGAAAATCACAAGCTAAGAGTGTTTTAGTACAAACTGGTAAGTAGAATGTAAGGGTTTTATGTTGTCCATTCCGTGCATTATTGATAACAGATTCACGACACTAAATCAAGTAGTGTGCTGCCTTTCGTTAAGTATGTTGACTGTTGCCAACATACTCCATAACAAAATCCATCACACTTATACAACGGTTCTAAAAATAAATGCGTAGATATGTTAACCATTTGACTGTATTACACTAAGTCAGGTTTACACAAAACTGACTGATGTAGTTTTATGCTGTACTACTGCTTGACTCCAAAACCAACACCAACACCACCACCACCACCACCACCACCACCACCACCACTACTACTACTACTACTACTACTACTACTACTACTACTACTACTACTACTACTACTACTCGAAAGGATGTTTTTAAAGAAGATACTTTGTTGCCGCTGCTTCGCAAAATTTCGTGTTCAAAGTTCAGGAAAAGGAAGTGAAATTGCAGTTAAACGGAGCTCATCAGTTTGTGTTCTGTGTTGATGACGTTTAAAGTTGACGTGAGTGTCTTCAATGAAAGCACAGATACTCAATTACGTGGTATGGCATGGAAACTGGTCTAGATATGAATGCAGATAGTTGTACGTACACCTTGATAACATGTCACCAGAATAAATAAAATTTTTGAATGTAAGGATATGAATGAATTATCCGTGAATGTGACTACGTTCAAGTACCCTTTATTATTATTATTATTATTATTATTATTAATAGTAGTAGTACTAGTAGTAACAGAAGTAGTAGTAGTAGTAATAGTAGTAGTAGTTGTTGTGGTGGTGGTAATAGTAGCAGTAGTGGTAATAGTAGTGCACACTCATCACAAGCAGTGGCATCATTCTACCTAGTGAAACACCAGATCGAAATGCGAGTAATAAAGTAAAAGTTAGTATTACCCCAGACCTGAATTAAGCAGTACAACATTAAGACATGTACTGTAGGCGAGATGTAGTTCCACACTTCATTAACCTTAGCTGTCGATGGAGTTAAGGACTCTGATTTGCGTTCTGGCCGTTTTATCTACGAGGAAAGGAACCATCGGTTGGTAGGTTGGGTAAATTCAAATGTCGATTTCTACGCTCTGGTGAAGAGAAAAATATATTTCCCTATAGGGTTTCGAATTTCGATTCATTCTTATTACAACACGTAGTATAATCCTTATTCCGACTTCGCCGATCCGGAACCATCAGTGTTAAACAGACGATTAGAACAGTTCTTCTAATAAGAATGTCATAGGTGTTTTTTATTTTTGATTTATGAACAATCGCTGATGTGTCAGTACTTGTGTAATGTTTAATATTTCCAAACTATTGTACAATATGTATGTGACTTAAATGTTTAATTTTTCCAAACCATTCTACATTATAATAATAGAATATTTATTAACCGCAATTGGGTTGTCACCCGGTGGCAGTGGTTATTTTACATGTATAGAAAATATGAAATTGGTTCCTACTAAATTTAAGTCTGGAGGGTTACATGAGAAGCATGTAGTGGCAACTTGGAATATTGGGAACCATCTCAGCATTTGCTTTTAGGCACAGGGAAACCAAGAAAAACCTGTGTCGAGGTGGCCTGTCGCATGACCTTCCGAATACTGACTTCTAGCCAGCAGTCCGGCATTTAAAGTAAAAACAGCAATACACACATTACTTATGCTGGTTACAAATCAGAACTTTTACTCATTCTTGAAGTAACTAAGACGCCCAACCAACATGAAAGACACGAAGAAAGAAATTATATTTTTGTTATTTACGTACCTCTGTATTTATTTAAACATGGAATATCCATCAAGTTACACGCTGTGGCATTTCCTGAAATCGAAACGAAGACATATAATATCGGATTAGTTCAGTCTGTGTTTTTAAGGAGATAAATGCCAAACTACTACTGAATTCACACCGAGCTGTAGATAGCACTTCACACAGCAATGTAAATTAATCCATGAAAATGTCAAGTAAATATAACAAGGTTCCTCCTCAGTATGCACAAGGCAACGGATGAACTTTCAAATTTTTATGTTCACATCCTCTAAATAAAGGGGAAGGGGAGCAATCCATTTACGGGAACCGCTTCTTAGAAGATGGGTACAAGTTCAACGAGGGAAATAGAAGACCTGACGTTATAAATTCAAGAACATTTCAATCTACACAGTCTAGGCACGAACACTGGCCATTCATTTCTAAAAATATCTTGTAGCAAAATAGTTTATAGAATTTGGCTACTTTACAACATGAATCGTTCTGGAAACCCGGAATTTTAACTTGGACTTTATTTAAAAAAAATAAGGTTTCATTTTATTCTCGACCTGATATTTGCACAATAGTTATTTTCCTCTACATGTTCTTAAGTGGCAGTGCCTGATGATCCTCTTATTAAGGCCGAAACGTACTGTGCTAAGAAACGATTCCGTATAAAGCCATTCCGTAAAGCTCATAACCTTACCAATATTCTGGGCCATTGTCATGTAACTGGGAACCTTAACTTCCTGGAACCCTCTGGGCACCTCGGGCCTGTAATGGGACTGATTTACCTTTTTTTTATCATTACTACTACTAACTGCAATTCAGTTGTCACTCGGTGGCAGTAGTCCTTAACAATCAGTTTGTTAGAAGACTGTATGGCGGAATTGAACCTGAAGGTCTGTCATTCTTTGAACGCTAGAGACTATTATAAACTTCCAGCTGGTAAAAGGTAAAGTGATCCCGTTACAGGCCCGGTGTGGCCCAGAGGCTGGGTAGATGTATAGCTCTACTCTTCCATGCTCGCGGCACTAGAAGGGGGTGAATTGTCAGCAGCACGCCCCGGCCGCACTTTACCCTCGGGAAAGACCCTGTACCCATTTTAAAGGATGCTGGGTGGGCCCCAGGGCCGGTCTGGACGGGCGGAAAATCTCGTCCCCATCGGGATTCGATCCCGGACCTTCCAGCCCGTAGTCAGTCGCTATACCGACTGAGCTACCCGGCCCACACTTCCAGCTGGTAAACTTCTAAAACTAATCAGTATCCAGTGTTGCTGATGGAATAATTCTTTAGGATGCACAGTTTATCCCTCAGGTCGAGGTAATTTAAAATTTGAGGCCATCCGTTGTTTTTCCTTTTCTTGGAAATCATTTGTTAATTTATTAATAATTTTGACGATTAAAGTTTGATTTTGAGGTTAGACATTCCGTTGTGCTATCGAGTCGTTATTATTTATATAATCAATCAACAAAACTAAGTATGTATCGTTTAATGCAACATGTTTCGACCTTGAAAACGTCATAATATAGCTAAAATATTTGTCATGCAACTTAAAAAGGACGTATAATCGCTTTTTCACAAAACTGAAATTTGAGTTCTAAGAAATAGCGATTATTTATCGTTCAAGTATTTTATAACAACTATTTTAACCTGATGAACTTTTAAACGTCCATATATATGGCAATAAACACTTGGTTGTGTTTGAGTGTTTATTTACGTAACAATTATTAAATTTACTTAACTATTTTTGTAAGTAAACTCGATTCATATTTATAAATATAACGTGCCTCGAAAGGGAAAGTAGAATGGTAGGCATTTACAGAGAATATGGATGCTGTTGGTACGACAGTTCATAAGACAGTCACTGTAGGAGTACGAGCTGCCGAACAATGCGGGCAGCTCGATCGGAAACAGACAGCCTCTCTGCTTCGTGTCGAAATTTTTTACGCTAGGTACAGCATACACTGAAGTCGCTTCCAGTCGGAAGAACACTTCTGTTTTCTGTGGAACAAGTTTCTCGATCAGTCCTCCGCTGGCTGTGTCAGGGTAGTCTCCAGGGTTGAACACCAACACCTAGCACGTAGATAAAACGTAACACGATCATTACATTTCCAACACCACGGACGACGCGTGGCAATACACATATAGATTTTTTTATATACATGGGTCCGTGCATCGTGAATCGAATTTAATAATTTTCCAACAAGATGCGACTTATCCAGTTTATTACATTTCTGTAGGCAGTTCTACAGTTGTACAAGCTCCTGATGATGGGTGTCAACACCCGAAATATGTAGAGCTGCCTACAGAAAAGTAATAAACTAAACAAGTCGCATCTTGTTGGCAAACAATCATTAAACACATATAGAAGTTTATTGTTTTAACCTTTATCTTCTACGATACTAAACGTTGTGTTTTTGAATCGAAGAACATTTTCCCAAATAAATATACTGCTAATTACATCTAATTCGCTTGGAGTCTCTTTCTATGTCTGTAAAATTAATTATTCGTCCCAAAATGAAATTAGAATAATTATGTTATATCAACAGGTATAGAATGGTAATAATACCGCAGCCGTAATAGAAGTCGCTGTGATGTACTGGTAGTTACTCAGGAGTAAAACTTTGGTCTTGACAGCTGTGGCGGGGGTTCCTTATTACCAGGCTAAGCTTGTAGAGGAAACGTATGATCAAAACAAGATAGGAAATTCTGTCTCCCGTAGAATTTACTGACCCTCACCAGATACGACTGCACTTGTGCCGAACGATTTTAACTGGAATACATATGGTACTACTCATAGACATCTAATGCTCTGACGTCCCATGCGAAAAAAAAAGTTATCAAGGTCAAAATCATGCTTTTGAGTAGCCAGCATTGACTAAACGAAATGGGAATTTTCCAGGACATTGGAACGGTGTTTATTACACCCGTCTTGTGACATCACGCGCTGCATTGCAAGGCGCACAAACGCAACATGGAGAAGCCTAAATTTGCTACGTCATGACAATAACGATGCTGTATTTAAAAGTAACAGAAATCATATTTCAGGCTGCAGTTAGCTAGTCTCGCTTTTGTGTTAATGCTAGTCTATCGACGCATTTAGTAACACGAGTGGTGTGAACATTAATGGAATGATTTTTATGGACACTAGTACGAATATCATGCCAATAAATGTGGCCTATTTACGTTTTCATTTTATTCTCTCTACTACGCCATCGGATAAGTCGGTTGATTTGGATTGGTCATGTTAATAGAATGGATATTCAAAGAAAAGTAAGCCAGGTATTTAACAATAATCCTTAGGGAAGTCAACTAAGATGACAACCAAAAAGCAGATGGTGGAAATGTGTACCAACAGATATTAATAATTGCAAAATTACAAATTGGAAAGAGAGGTAAAAAACAGAGCTGACTGGGAGAAGTCCATTCAGTTGACGAAGGTCCGCATAGGAAGACTTGTGGTACCATCAAAGAAAAGAAGAAGAAGAAGAAAGTGAAGAAGAAGGAGAAGAAGAAGGAGAATAAGAAGAAATAGAAGAAGGAGGAGAAGAAGAAGAAGGAGGAGGCGGCGGAGAAGAAGAAGAAGAAGAAGAAGGAGAAGAAGGAGGAGAAGAAGAAGGAGGAGGATAAGAAGAACAAGAAGAAGGAGGAGAAGGAGAAGAAGGAGAAGAAGAAGGAGGAGGAGGAGGAGAAGAAGGAAGAGCAGAAGAAGAAGGAGGTCAAGAAGAAGAAGAAGAAGAAGAAGAAGAAGGTGAAGAAGAGAAAAAAGAAGGGGAAGAAGAAGGAGAAGAAGAAAACGAAAACGAAGACGAAGACGACAACGATGACTAGACCATCGTAACAGCAGCCACACAGCAACAGCGCTGGCACTCCGTTGTCGAAACAAGTAAGAGTCTGATACTTGTTATGAATTGCATTTTGTCATTTGTATTTTAGTGTACATTTGATTGAGTGGATTAGTTGGTTGACATAGTGAGTGCCATTAAGTCTTTACCTTGGCACCGTACGCTGCAAGGAGTGGGTAGTAGTAGTCTTCGGGCTGTGGATTCACAATTACTGTCAGCCCCATGTGGTGTCCTGGTGCCGTCGCTTTTTCCCCTTTGGCCGCTTTCACTGGGGCCATGTGAGTGCTGTCAAATGAATATGTGCATAGATACAGGATGTACTTACTGTACGTGTAGAACGAAACCCAACACTGCAAACAATTTATTTTTATTTGGTGTTAATTTTTCATACACACCAAGAATGTCATAAACAATGTGTAATTACAGGAGATGCTCAAAATCCCCCCTCCCCTCAAGTCTCGTCAAAGAACGTCATTCCCATACTTTGTGTTTGAGACACTGCTCACCAAAAACACGATTTTGGCGAATGTAGAGAATATTTGTCCAATACGTGTTGGTTTTCACACTCCACATGCTACCGTTTTGACCATTCCACTCAAGTGTAAATGTGTTTCGTCCGTTTAAAGCAAATTGCCCAAACTATAAATCTCTTCTTTGGCAAAAAGATCATGCTCGCTGTTTCTGTATTACCGCGTGCCTGTTAGCCGGCAGAACTGAAACAAAGTGAACTTGTGCTGGAAGACTCGGCATATATTGGAAGTGCATGTGCAGCGAGAGACAGCTTCTGTCTGCTTCTTTCAGTAGTAATAGATGTCTGATCTTTGGGCTGCGTCTTGCACCGAACATGTGCATTAGATTGAATCTCACATAAGGAACACTTGTAGGAAAGAGGTTAATAAGAGGTTATCTTTGAAAGAGAATGTGGGCCGGGTAGCTCAGTCGGTATAGCGACTGACTACGGGCTGGGCGGTCCGTGATCGAATCTCGGTGGGGACGAGATTTTCCGCCCGTCCAGACCGGCCCTGTAAAATGGGTACCGGGTCATTCCCGGGGGTAAAGAGCGGCTGGAGCGTGCTGCTGACCACTCACCCCCTTCTAGTGCCGCGGTCATGGAAGAGTAGAGCTATACCTCTACCCACCCTTTGGGCCACACCGGGCCTATAACGGGATCACTCTACATTTTACCTTTGAAAAAAATGGATTTTAGCAGTGCTTGTTTCTTGAAAATGTGTGTATATTCACGTACACTTATGCACAACATATGTGCCCCTATAGCTGCTCACATATATATATATATATATATATATATATATATATATAAGGTAATGTAACTTGGGCCGGTTTCAGTGGCCGCGCAGTCTAAGGCGTAGGTCTGCGGCCGCTCGCCTCCTGAGATCGTGGGTTCGAATCCCACCGGGGGCATGGATGTTTGTCTGTTGTGAGTGTTGTGTGTTGTCAGGTAGAGGTCTTTGCGACGAGCTGATCACTCGTCCAGAGGAGTCCTACCGACTGCGCTGCGTCGTTGTGTGTGATCTAGAAACCTCAAGAATGAGGAGGCCATGACCCGCGTTGGGCCGAAGCGCCACAAAAAAAATATAACTTGGTGCCGGTGTAAAAATGAAGTTACGCTTACCTGTCGAAATTGTCTGAAAGTCGGATGTAGTTGAAAACACAACAGTAACCTTCCATAGTTTTTCTCAGTTTGAATATCTCTGAGCAGTTTGTAACTGTGCCCATCCATCGACAACGTACTAAGAGTTCTTCGCATTTTGGAGTTAGCTGAAAAAATAAACAAGTTTACTTGTTAATGATATCACGCATTTAAGCTCTGTCAATCTGGAGGCTGAAAATATGGTTATTTTTAAAGTGTAAAATGTCTGACTTATGCTAAAGGATCTGAAACTATCAGAAGAGAAGAAGTTAAAATTAAAACACAAATTCGAGAAGGAGGAATACAGTAATGGGTAAAATGAATATGATAATTTGTGACTAGACATACGCTTTTCATAATGGAATCCACATTGTATTCTGAGTCGTTTGCCAACAGTGTTTTGTGCAGGTTCTGTATCTCCTTGATATTGTCCGGTTCGTGGTCATAGAGATGTCCAAGATACTGCATCTTTTTGAATAAATCTTCTGCCGAAATATTTCGTGTGTTGCTTCTGCGTGTAAGAACACAGTCTTTATCATTATCATGTGTAAGAAAGTGTAATTCATAATTTATATACTTTCGGGAAGCCAATTATTGTACATTTTATGCATCCACATGTTTATATTGTATTCTTGTTGGAAACAGAAAGAATGAGGCGAGAAGATAGTAGGTTTGTTTTATAAACTATTACCTGATATTTAATATTTTATTTGAAAATTTGTTTATTGTATAACATAATGGTTTAAAGATTAACTTTATAATGAAACTGTATTGTAAAGTTTTGAATAATGCTGTCTTATGGAATGTGATGCCGTGTGGTAAGCTCCTTCTAAACTTCATTAATTTTCTGCCAGACAAATTCATATCACTTCCCTGAAAACAACATTTTTCGTAATCAAAGCCGTTAGCAACTCAGACTTACAAAATGTTAATGAAATAATGAATATCTATTGAAGAGAAATCTAACTATGCGTATGGAAACAGGGCGTTGTGCATGTGAAGTATAAATAAACAAAGCTTTGTGTCACAGAAGAAGACACGGAAATTAAATTGAAATTTCAGGAAGATTAGTGAATTTTCACGAGGGTTATTAAAAAATCGTTCCTCTTATTCAGGTATGCATTTTGAATACAGACAGATACTTGCATGTATTGGCTTTGTTTAAGTGAATAAACTAGGATTTTATAACTCTCAATATCTGAGGTATTTTAAATTTACAAAAATTAATTAAATTAATAATATTATGACATGTGCAATGCATAAGCTTGAAATTAACTTGTCATATCACCAGGCATGTAAATTACGTAGCTTAGTAATACGAATAATATTACGAAATGAAAATTAAATGTAAGGAATAAGTTTTTTCTTTAATGTGGAGGTTTTACAACCGCAAGTGGATAAGCGATATTCGCTGTAAAGTCATAAAGAAACCGATTATGTCGGCTACGAAATGTGTATATCAGCTAACAGGCGGCTCGTAATTTCCTCAATGTAAACAAAGAGTATGGTATATAAAATGTACAGTTTACATTTGATGACCGATGTATTTGTAAGGCAATTATCTGAAATACAGTTGTGAGAAATCTAAAGTTAAGGTAGTGTAGTTTATAAATTGTCACATCGGCTTATATAGAATAAACGTAACGCTAAAGAGTCTTGAGCTTTACAAAAGGCCTTGCACTGGAAACATAAACTGCCATGCAATTAAGTCATTACTCATACTTAGAGGTCTGGAATTTTCTACTAATATTGACACGAGAATTACAAACCACGCAGAGAGAATTAATTATTTAAGGAATTAATTGTATACCCACAGCACAATGTCGCCATACACCACAGCTTTCGGGTATGACACGCCAGTCCATCGCGTGATGTGTATGTCCCAACTATTTTCCGCACGGGAATATCTTGTTGGCTATGATTTCTATTTAAACTAGAATCTATGGCTTACAACATTACACAAGGAGGTAGAATTAGAATTTAAGCATTATCTAACTGATGTAGTTTTTGCAAAATTATGTTTTCAACAAAACCTCGTATCGAAATTCGTTATGCAGATGTCCCTTGTATCTCCGAGCACGGCACTTGCCGCGGGATGTAGAGATTGGTTAAGAGATGGAGCTACCGCTCTTTAAGATACGGTAAAAGGGACAGTGTTTGTGTGTGTGTGTGTGTAAGTATGTGTGTGTGTGTTTGTGTTGTGAAGACATGGTAAAAGGGACAGGATGTGTGTGTGTGTGTGTTTGTGTTGTGAAGACACGGTAAAAGGGACAGGATGTGTGTGTGTGTGTGTTTGTGTGTATGTATGTGTGTGTGTTTGTGTT
>Ga0123355_10005763_pt1 | contig 18209 bp, 14 predicted proteins | sample TergutEmb28metaG_3_FD_89872 | JGI IMG/M metagenome (GOLD analysis project Ga0123355, IMG submission 89872) | Embiratermes neotenicus P1 segment gut microbial communities from Petit-Saut dam, French Guiana - Emb289 P1 | ecosystem: Host-associated > Arthropoda: Insects > Digestive system > Gut ... | reverse complement strand
GAACCAGTAATTGTCGGGAACTGCGGCTTACTACCAATGTTTATGCGGCACCATGCTTGTTCTTTCCCCACTGCTTGGGTGTACATAAATCCATTCGGATCATCTGAAGAAAACTTTATTGATGTGTCAAGTCCATCTACTTCTAAAACCCATGAGTTTGTGCAACCTGGTGCCATACGTTTTGTTTCCAGGATCATAGGAATCGTCTCGCCATCCTTTTCCGCCTCGCAAACCAAAGTGGCATTATCCCATGTGAGGCAGGGGGCGACTCCGCCTTTTCCGTCTGGCCGCTCTTTCACATGGTTTGAGAGTTGGGCGTATACCTGCTTCGGAACAAATCCAAGCCGAAAGGGAACATGCTGCGTATGTATCCCTAAATCTCCCATGCAGCCATACTCCCCATTGGTTTCAATTACGCGCTTCCAGTTGTTTGGCTTAGCAATGTCGAGGTCGCTGGAGTGATAAAAACCCGCTCGCAGTTCTATAACTCTGCCGAGCCTTCCGCCCTGAATCCACCGAATCAGCTCTAAGCACGCTGGGAAAAAAGGAAATTGGCTTGAACAGCGCACGAAAACGTTAGGATTCCTTTCAATGGCGGCGATAATTGCGTCGTTTTGTGCCTTGTCCATTCCGAATGGTTTTTCTCCGAACAAATGCTTGCCAGCATTGATCACGTCGCAATAAACTTTTTCATGCATCACATGAGGCACTGCACAGTAAACAGCTTCAATTTCCTCGATTTTGAGCAGGTCTTTGTAGTCAGATACACAATGTGTAATACTGGACACTTTTTCTTGAAACCACTTTAAAGCGTCTGTGTTTGGATCTGCAACAGCTATTATGTTTGGCCGGGGGATGTTGCCATTTAAGTGGCACCACCTAGCCGCTGCACTTGCGAATTCACGACCCATTAGGCCGCCGCCAACAATCGCAAAATTAACAGTTTTCACTCAGCATTCCTCCGTAATCAACAATAAAACGTTTTACATTAGATTTATTTTACTGCTTACTTTGGATTATTGCAAGAGCATTGAAGTCTGATTGTACGAAACAATTTTTGTTGAAAACAGCTAAAAAAATTGTGTAAGTGCTAGTCGAAATGTCAAATGTGATATTTTGTGTGGAAAATTACTTGAAAAACGTTTTCTTTTGTGATATTATTTGTATATGAGTACAGAAAGAGTCACAATAAAAGATATTGCAGCAAGTCTGGATCTGTCCCTTGGCACAGTAAGTAAAGCACTTGCAGGTAAAAGTGGTGTGTCGGATGAGACAAGGGGATTGATTTTGAATGCAGCAGAATCAATGGGCTACAACGTAAATCGTTTAGCGCAAAGTTTAGCTAGAAATCCGCTTGTGATTGGTGTGCTCATCCCATCGGTTTGGCCGTATCATTACGGCCTGTTTGAGCAGGGGATTAGAGAGACGCTTGAAAATTTGCGCGATTTCAATGTATCCGGCACATTTCATTATGTAAATAGCCTGTATGCAAGCGAAGAAATTGGACATCATGTCGAGATGTTTATGAAAGAAAAGGTTGACGCAGTGATCATGTGCCCTTCCTTTGATTCCGAATATAAAAATCAACTCGACAAATTAAAGGAAGCGAAAATCCCAGTTGTACTGCTTGGGACGGATATTGATGGTGCCCAACGGCTGAGTTGCGTGGGCATAGCGTCTAAGCTTGCAGGAAAAATGGCTGCAGATCTTATTCAATTGGCAACAAGTGAAGACAAGCACGCAGCGGTACTTATTGGTAATAAAGATATGGAGGAGCATTGCCAAAAGGCTGATGGGTTTTGTGAGGTCACCTCCTATTTCAAAAAAAATACGAGAGTCTTTGAAACCCAAGATGAACCAAAAATAGCGTATCACATAACAAATAAAATTATCAGGGATTTTCCGGATATTGGAGGATTGTTTGTCGCGACTGGCAATTCGCTGGCAGTTTGTGAATGCCTGAAAAAACATGGTTTGGGCGGCATTATTAAGGTGGTTGCTACAGACATCTTCCCTGAACTGGAGGAATATGTAAAAGATGGGTATATTCAAGGAGTAGTAGTACAGAATCAAAAAGAGCAAGCAACTAGGGCAGTTATGGCACTTTTCGATTATTTGGCCGAGCATACATACCCTGAACAGAACATATATGTGGATCCGCATTTACTTCTGAGAAGCAATCTAATGGGCTTGTTCTAGCATTCAAATTCGGAGCTCTCAAATCTGAGGGAATGCAGAGGACGATGCCTGCATCAATGTTATTAAGATAGGGGATTTGGAGCCGGAAATTCGGTCCGGGGATAGAAGCCAACCCATCGTAAACACAGATTTGCAGGGTCAGGGCTCCATCCCCGACCAATGTCATTAAGATTAGGTATGCCGTCATCCCGGGCTTGACCCGGGATCCCCTAACTTAGCCAATCTTAGGGGATTGCGGGGCAAGCCCGCAATGACATGGCTCTGTGTGATTTCCTTAACTAAGTGACATTGAATCCCCGACTGTCCCCTGCTATGCTTATCTAAATGACATTGATACCTACCTATGGCACTATTGTATGCGGATTTTTATTCGCCTGCAAAATAATAATAGTGGAGGAAAAATCATGAAAAGAAGGCTATTGGCATTAGTATTGATCTGTTTGCTTGTTGTCACACTGGCCGCATGCGGGCAAAACCAACCAGATGCAACCCCAACACCAGTAGACACCGAAACAGAGGAGCCCGCACAAGTGGAACCCGCTCCAGAGGAGCCAACACAGGAGGAACCCACACCAGAAGAACCTGCACAAGAGGAAACGGGAGAATTCGACCCGCTGGAAAACCCCATTGCAATGAGCATTTTTTTGAGAGCTCACCCTGTACATCAGATGATGATTGCTGGATTCATGTCCAGAGCACAAGAGCTCGGCTATGAGCCGCACTTGTTCTCGCCAGACGAAGTTGACGCTCCAATGACACACGGCATGACAGAATCTGGCATTGCACTGTTTGGTATCAGAGGAATTTCCATCCACAACATGGATGAATCCACAGCTCATTACATTCAGCGGTTTGCAGATCAGGGTATCGCGGTTGTTATGGGGCACACACAGATTAGACCAGAGGATAGAGCTGACTTTCCTGGACTGCTTGCATACGCGGCTGCTTCTGCGGAGAACATAGCCAGAGATTCGGCCATTAAGATCGGAACGGAGATCGACGGCCAAGGTACGGTTGCCATTACGCTTGGCAGCTTCAACCATATGGAAATCTTCAAGAGCGAAGTCTTTACAAGCACAATGAATGAAATGTTCCCAGATGTTGAGGTGCTCGAGCCGGTGGAAGAGGGCTTTGACTTACCGACTGCGATCCAAAGAGCGACAGCAATTGCACAGGCGAACCCAGATCTTGTTGCGGCATTCTCGACAACTGGCGGTGGCCCCTCTACCTGGGCTGGTGCACAGAGAAACATTGGCAGATCGCTTGCTGTGATTTCGATGGACTACACGCGTGCAAACCTTGAGCTGGTTAGAGAGGGAGAAATCTTCGCAGTTGTGGCTCAGCCGCTGATTGAGGCATGGGCACGGACTGCAGAACTGCTTGACAGTCACCTTAGAGGAGAGACGATTGAGTTCTCGAACGTTTTGGATGCACCTTTTGTCACCATCGATAATGTGGATGAATTCTTCGAGCTGGTTGAAAGAGCGGAGGCGGCGTTTGCGGCGATAAACTAAACATAAACCATTCTATCCATGACTTTTGTCGGCAGAATTTTGTTTGCCTGCAAAATAATAAAAGTGGAGGAAAAATCATGAAGATAAGACTGTTGGCGATGGTATTGATCTGTTTACTAATCGTCCCACTGGCCGCATGCGGGCAAGACACACCATCAGAGGCGACTCCAACATCAGATGAGCCAGGCGAAGAGTTTGACCCGCTGGAAAACCCAATTGGGATGGCAATTTTTCTCAGAAGCCATCCAGTTGTGCAGATGATGATTGCTGGATTTATGTCAAGAGCACAAGAACTCGGGTACGAGCCGCACCTATTCTCTCCAGATGGGGCTGATGCGCCTGAAGCGCATGGCATGATGGAATCGGGTATCGCACTGTTTGGAATAAGAGGTATTTCGATTCACAATATGGATGACTCCACTGCCCATTACATTAACAGGATTGCTGATCAGGGGATCGCCGTTGTGATGGGGCATACATTCATTTCAGAAGAAGATCGAGATAATTTCCCGGGTCTACTTGCTTTTGCGGCAACTTCCGCAGTTGATTATGGCAGGGAGGCGGCAATTGAAATTGGAACACAGATTGACGGCCAAGGCACTGTCGCCATTACACTTGGTGATTTTAATCGGACTGAAATCACTGCAGCGGAGTCGTTCACTGAAACAATGAATGAAATGTTTCCTGATGTTGTAGTGCTGGAGCCAGTAGAGGAAGGCTTTGACTTACCGACTGCAATCCAAAGAGCGACAGCAATCGCACAAGCGAACCCGGATCTTGTAGCAGCGTTTTCGACGACTGGCGGGGGTCCTTCTACTTGGGCTGGTGCACAGAGGAATATTGGAAGACAGCTTGTAATTATCTCGATGGACTACACTCGCGCAAACCTTGAATTGGTGAGAGCCGGAGAGGTTCATGCCCTTGTGGCACAACCACTAGTTGAAGCATGGGCCCGGACTGCCGAACTGCTTGACAGTTACCTCAGAGGGTATCCGATTGAGTTTGCAAATGTATTGCCCGCTCCACTTATTACTCTAGACAATGTGGACGAATTCTTTGAGCTTGTTGAAAGAGCAGAGGCGGCTTTCGAAGCAATCAACTAGCACAATATCATTCAATTTATTTGTATTATTGTTGCAGGCGGATTTTGTCCTCCTGCAACAATGAGGTTGAGACTTACTGAAGGGGATTACAACATGTCTGATTGTGTGTTATCACTGCAAAACATCGTAAAAGATTTCCCCGGCGTGCGTGCGCTCGACCATGTTTCGCTGGAGGTGTTTAGCGGCGAAGTCCTCGGGCTGATAGGCGAAAACGGAGCTGGAAAATCTACCTTGCTGAAAATTGTAAACGGCATCTACAAACATGGTTCTTACGAAGGCCAAGTCTTCGTGAATGAGAAAGAAGCTCGATTTTACTCCCCACATGATGCACTTCTTAGTGGTATCGGCTTCGTGCCTCAAGAAATTAACGTAATGGACGATTTGACCGTGGCTGAAAACATATTTGTCGGTCGCCTCGCTGAGCAAAAGGTGTCTTTGAATATCTCTCACGGTAAACTGTATAAACGTGCCGAAGAATTTCTAGTACAGAATAAGATAAGCCTCGATCCGCAGATACGTGTGCGCATGCTTAGCATCGCACAAAAACAAATGCTTATGATCGCCAGGGCGATTGCATGGGATCCGCATATTCTAATTTTAGACGAACCGACTACTGCTCTAGCCGCCGATGATGTAGAGAACCTATTTCACACGGTTGAAACGTTTAAGACAAAAGGCAGGAGCGTAATTTTCGTTACGCACAAACTCGATGAAATAGTTAAGATAACCGACCGTGTTTCTGTTTTGCGTGACGGGAAAAGTATTTGCACATATGGAAAGGAAGACTATCAGGTTGAAAAATTAGTTGCTGACATGGTAGGCAGGACAATTGACAACTTGTTTCCAAAGCGTAATGCTCAAATAGGAGGAGAGATTTTGCGTGTGCGAGAGTTATCTGTGGATCACCCTCGTATACAGAACAAAAAGCTCTTGAAAAACGTTTCATTCGATTTGAAAAAAGGAGAAATTTTGGGCTTGGTTGGTCTGGTTGGGTCAGGCAGAACAGAGATTTTAGAGACACTATTCGGCCTAAACAAAATTGCCGCCGGGAAAGTGTTTGTGGAAAAGAAAGAAGTTATTGTTGGCTCTGCGCCGGAAGCGATCTCCTTGGGGATCAATTTAGTAACTGAAGACCGAAAACAAAACGGCTTGATGATGCTCGCGAATATCAGACAAAATGTGGTGATTTCAAACCTCAAGAAAATATGCCGAGGGTTTGTAATAGATAAAAAACTTGAACACAAAGTTGCTAATGAGTTCATGGAGAAACTGAGCATAAAAGCACCATCTTATGAAACCATGGTAGTGAACCTCTCGGGTGGGAATCAGCAGAAAGTCGTTGTTTCAAAAACACTGAATACTATGCCAAAAATCCTGCTTTTGGACGAACCAACTAAGGGGATAGATGTCGGTTCCAAAAACGAGATGTACCACCTAATCAATACGCTCGCGGATAGCGGAATAGGAATCATTATGGTTTCAAGTGAGTTACCTGAACTTCTAGGCATGTGCGATAGATTTGTGATTATTGCAAATGGGACATCTGTTGCGGAAATGAGTGCTGAGGAAGCGACACAAGAATCAGTCATGGCAAAGTGTTTCGAAGCTTTATAGAGTCAACAGGCTTGTAGAATGTTAAGCAGGTTAAACAACGATAGGGAGGATAGACAAATGGCCGAAAAAAGCATGCGGGTCGAGATAAAGAGCTGGATGCGAAAACTGCTCAATTCACAAGAATTCATCGTGCTTTTGCCGCTCTTGATATTGTGTGTGGGCGCAACCCTGTACAATCCCAACTTTCTGAGACTGGTGAACTTGGGCGCAATGGCCAGAATTCTTGCACCATGGGGCTTGTTAGCGATTGGGGTTTCGATGATCATCATAACTGGCGAAATTGATATCTCGGTAGGTTCAATGGTTTCGTTGGGTACAGTACTGTTTGCATTTATGATAGATCGGATGGGCATTCCAGTAATCCTGGCGATGCTAATAATCTGCATTGTAACAATGACACTCTCAACAATCAGCGCATTTTGTATCGTTAAGCTTAAGGTACCGGCGTTTTTGACAACCATCGCTATGCTATATATATGTATGGGATTTGCCAGCGCGCTTACGAACGCACGGGCAATTCCTATCTACACATCTGACTTGATCCATCGGACTGGTGCTTTCCAGAGATTTGGACAGATGCAATTTGGGAATGTAAACTGGGCTTTTGTACTATTTGTCGTCCTTGTTATCGTATTCCAGTTTATTCTGAAAAAAACATCCTATGGGCGCAAGGTGTATGCCACGGGTGATAACATAAGAGCAGCAGCTCTGTCCGGTATCAGAGTGGATCGGATCAAGTTCTCGGTATTTTTGATCTCTGGCCTGTTGGTGGGCCTGGCATCCATACTTGTCGTTGGCAGCGAGGGCGTTGGTAGTGCTCGCTATGGCGAGGGGTGGGAATTAAATGTTATAGCTGCAACTGCGATTGGCGGCATTAGTTTGGTAGGTGGCTCGGGAACGATGATTGGTACCATGATTGGAGTTTTTATCATGGCAGTGATTTCAAATTTGATGATCTTAACAAGAGTCAACCAGCACTACCAGGCAATTATTTTGGGTGTCATTATAGCCCTTTCAGTTGTGTTAGATGTGCGCAGACGAAACAAGCTACTCGGCAAGTAAGAGAGGGGTGCTTATATGTTGAAACGTATCAGAAACTTTCCAGAGACGAATATTTTGAGTGCGTTGGTGGTTATGATCGCCATCTTCGGGCTAGCAACGCCGGCGTTCCTCTCTGAGATCAATGTGCTTTCTGTGCTCCGAACACTTGCATTTTATGGGATTGTTGCTGTGGGCCATACGCTGGTAATGATCGGGGGAGACATTGACATTTCAGTTGGCTCGACAGCGGGCTTGGGATCAGTCTTAAGTGCACATCTTATGATGCAGACGAATGTATTTGGAATGCTCGGCACATCGAACGAATGGCTGGGCGTCATCCTGATCATGATACTTACGATGATCATTTGCTCGCTGGTTGGGGTGGTGAACGCCACTCTTGTGGTCATACTCAAAATCCCGCCATTTATCGCAACGATTTCAACGCTGTATGCTGTACGCGGTGTTGTAATGGTCATCTCCAGGGGCCTTACGATTTTCCCATTGCCGCCTTTTTTTGTCGAGTTTTTTGGCCGCACCGAGCTCAGGATTACAGAAGCTGGTGGATTTTCTGTCGCATTTCTGCTCTTTGTGTTCTTTGCAGTATTTCTTGAATACATGCTGCGCCGATCTACCTTTGGGCGCAACCTATATGCTACAGGGAGTAACAGAGAAGTGGCTGAACTTTCAGGAATCAACACCAAACGGGTTCGTTTTATAAATTATATGATTGCGGCCGCACTTGCCGCTTTGGCAGGTATGCTTGTCGCATCGTTCATTGGTAAGGGATATCCGCCCACTGGATTGGGGTGGGAACTCTGGATCGTAGCAGCAACGGTAATCGGAGGTATTTCGCTCAAGGGGGGTGCTGGTTCGATAATTGGAACGGTGATTGGCGTATTTATCATGAATGTGCTCAATAATGGTCTTGTTATGTTGCAGATAAACACATTTTTACAGCATTCTGTTCTCGGTGCAACAATCCTCGTGGCAGTTTATCTTGATATCCGCCGCCGGAGCAAAAAGATTGTCTCATGATTCGCCTTCATAAGATACTCTTTTTGCTCTTTATCTTATTGTTCCTCTGTGGTTGCGCGTCAGAGGACAATTATATGGTCACGTTTGAAGACAGAGTTTTAGATGCGGCAGTTCGCAGTGCACTCGAACTCGAACCAGAGGATGAAATCCTGATATCTGACTTAGAAACGATTACTAATCTTTCTCTGATTCATGCCCTGCCAGTTGATCTGAGCGAGCTCAACATGTTGCCGAACGTGGAAGACCTGTTCATCATCGGCGCGCAGATTGCAGATTTTTCACCAGTGTCAAACTTAACGCAGCTAAGAGAGTTGATGATTACAAACAGTGCCTTAGAGCGACTCGATGGTGTGGGTGAGCTTGTGGCGCTCAGGAGTATAGCAGTTTTTCACACACCTATCAGCGATATTTCAGAGTTATCCGGCCTAAGAGATTTGGAGTCACTGGTGTTGGTCGGCACAAATATAGTAGACATTACACCAATTAGCCAGCTTGAGAGCTTGACAAACCTCTCCGTCCAATTGGGTACGCTGTCGGATATTTCCCCCTTGAGCGGTTTGACGCAGCTGAAGGTGCTTAGCCTCTCAACAAATCTAATCACAGATATTTCACCCATTGCGGGTATGGAATCGCTCGAAAGTTTATTTTTGGGCCAGAACTTAATTCAAGATATCTCTGCGTTGTATAACTTAGAGCATTTGGAGCGGCTATATCTGCGGGGAAATCCGATCGAAAACGCGGCGGTGCTTGATGTGCTTGCCAGCCGAGGTACCGAAATTACAAGATAAGGATGAGTTTGCGTGAAAATATTTGACACATCATACAAAGATGTTGAGGCTGTGGTTTGTGAGACAAGAACTCTACGTGCGGTATTTCTGCCCTTGTACGGCGGGAAGTGCACATCCATGAACGTTTTGGAAAACGGCCGCGAGCTATTGGAGCAGGCCGTTGGCGCACATTATAAAAAGCCTGTATATATGGGCGATTACATTGATGCCGAATGTAGCGCCTTTGACGATATGTTCCCCACAATACTTCCTGCGCACTGTGAGCAGTTTCCCTGGGAAGGAACGCTGATGCCAGATCATGGTGAGGTTTATGCCTTGCCTTGGCAGTATGCGATTGAGAGTGATCGATTGCACATGTGGGTATATTCCCTCCGATTTGCTTATCGATTGGACAAGTGGATCAGCGAGCGTGAAGGCGGGATTTTGATCGAATATCAAGCGCGAAACTTAAGTGAGTACGATTTTGACTTCCTTTACAGTGCTCACTGTATGCTAGCTGCAGAAGAAGGGGCTAGACTTATACTACCCTTTAAACAAAACACGCCGAGCACCATCATATTCAGCGATTTAGAGGAATTGGGAGGTTACGGAGCACCTGCCCTCTGGCCGTGCACAAAAGGGATCGACTTTGCAGAAACACCGCCAAAAGAGACAATGATTGGCTATAAATTCTATTTTGAGGAGCCGATACCGGAGGGTTGGTTTAAGTATGTATATCTTGACGGGACTGCTCTACGTGTATCCTTTAATCCAGAGCAACTGCCGTGGTTTGGACTATGGGTAAACTATGGTGCGTTCAAGAACATGTACAATGTTGCTCCAGAACCCAGCACAGCTCCCTTTGACAGACCTGATGCTGCAAAGAGGCGTGGGAAGGCAAGCGTTCTAAAAGGTGGTGCTACATATGATTGGCATTTCCACTTTTCATACAAATAAAATAAAGGAGGTAGTCAAACATGAACAATGCCGAGTGGCGGGGGTATGATATTGGAACAAGACAGGAAAAAATCCGTTCATGTTATGCTGGTAAGCCTCTTGCGTGTGCAGAAGATATGCCTGTTTTAGTACATACTCCAAATTATTTCGCCTTTGGCGGGAAGCCTCGGTCAGCAAAGTACTGGAGCGACCCTAAAGTGATGTATGACTTTCAGGCGGCAGGATATGAACACCATCTGGCACACGTTGATGACGATGTTGTGCCGTATTTTATGCCTTGGTTTGGTACGGGTGTCTTAGCGAGTGCCTTCGGCTGCGATATGAGAGAGCCGGAAAAGCAAGGTGAGGATCCAGCCATTGCAGGGCCGTGTGTACAAAATGTGCAAGATATCGCGAAGCTGAAGCTACCTGATCCCTATCAGGACAAGTGGATGTCTCGGGTGCTGCAGTTCATGGACTACGCCCGTGAAAAGGGTGATTTACCAGTAGGACCAACTGATTTAAACAGCCCCTTGAGTACCATGGCTCAGATTTGCGGATATGAAAACCTTTTTCTGTGGATGTACGAAGAGCCTAGCGCGGTTCATGAACTGATGGAAATGGTTTGCGAAACATTTACACGCTGGCTTAAGGTACAAAAGAAACATAGCGGAGAACCACTTGATGCAAGCCATGGACTTCAGGGCGTATGGAGCCCTAAGGGGGTAGGCGTATGGATGAGCGATGACGATCTGGTATCTATCAGTGCCAGCTTGTACGAGGAATTCGTTGTGGAACATTACAGTAAAATTTTCACTACTTTTGGCGGGGGCAGTCTCCACTATTGCGGCAAAGGCAATCATCATTTGGAGAATTTTAAGAAAATAAAAGGGCTCAGGGCAATCAACAATTCCCCAATGGGAGATTTCGTGACACTCGCAAAGCTTGTAAAAAATCGACCGAAGGGTGTAGTAATTCAAATCCAGGACAATGTTCCGCTTGATGCCGAAACCTATTATGGGGAGTTGTTCTCCTCCATAGAAAGCTTAGACGGCGTTATGGTGGCGACATGGTCGGTTGACAAAATTGCTATGGAAGCCAATGGTGGCTATACCACCGTTGAGTGGGATGCCACAGAGACAGCCAACAAGACTGTCTGTGCCATACGATCAGCCGTTCGCAGCCGCTTAATGGACGGATGACAAAGGAGTGGTATAATGAATAACTGGAAGATACCCTTAGACGAAGCCTTTTTACGAGAGCGGATCGGTAACATGTCTCAGCTAGCCGGGTTAAAGAGATATATGCTTTTAGACGGAAAAGCAGTCGGTATTGAAGCAGTAGATGTTCGTGCTGGTGGGCTTGAGTTTACGGTTTTGCCAGGCAGAGGGATGGACATCGCTTGGGCTTCATATAAAGGAACCCCTCTTAGCTACATATCAAAAACGGGTATCGTCTCTCCCGCCTATTATGAAAGTGGCGGTATGAATTGGCTTAGAAATTTTTTTGCAGGGCTCTTGACTACTTGTGGTCTGCAAAACGTTGGCGGTCCGTGTGATGAAAACTTGCCAGTAATAGGTGAGTCGCACTTTGGATTACATGGCAGAATCTCCAACTGTGCTTCGGAAAATGTCTCACTCTGCGACGAATGGCAGGATGGGAAATATGTGATGAGTGTTTCTGGTCGGCTCCGCGAAGCGGTTCTTCACGGAGAAAGCCTGACTCTAAGCCGAGAGATTACTACTGTACTTGGTGAAAACCGGTTTTGTATCACTGACAGGGTGAAAAATGAAGGTTGTGTCACTCAGCCGCTCACATTGCTATACCATTTCAATATCGGCTACCCAATTCTTGATGCAGGTAGTCGGTTATCGGCCGCCTCCCATGAAGTAACTGCAATGAGCACATTTTCTGAGCAGAACATCAGGAGCTACAATCGATGTGCAGATCCGACAGCGGGAATAGAGGAGCAATGCTATGCTCATGAGTTTATAAGCAGTGAGGATGGGTCTGTCTCAGCCGCGCTTATCAATGATGCTCTGGAGCTTGGTGTCTATCTCAGTTATCTGAAAGAACAGCTTGCGTGCTTCACGCAATGGAAAATGTTAAAACAAAGTGAATACGTGATGGGACTCGAACCTGGAAACTGTCTGCCTCAGGGGAGGGAAAGACTTCGGGAAAATGGTGCATTGCCACTCATTGAGCCCGGAGAAGTAAAAGAGTTTCGGTTGGTTTTTGGCGTTTTGGATGGTAGGGAACAGATTGAGAATTATGATGGTGGTCTCCCTCGTATACACTCTTAAACGTTAGTTAGGCGTGTTTCAGAAGCAGCAGACAAATCTCATTAGTCTGTCATTGCGGGCTTGACCCGCAATCCCCTGAGGTTGGCTATGTTTAGGGGATCCCGGGTCAAGCCCGGGATGACGCTCGTGTTTGCTAAATCAGCACGTATTTGAAACACGCCGTTAGTTATTTGTGCAAAAAAATATTTTGAGAGGTGTTAATATGCAAACGACAAAAATTGGATTTGTACCATCTACATGGGAATCGTGGGACGGTAATGATTTTACCGGAAAATGGGCGGAAAAGATGCGAGCGCGGTGTCTTGAGGCATTCTCCAAGATTCCCGGCTTGGAAATCATTGTACCATCCCCTGAACTGACCGAATATGGTTGCGTGGGGACTCCGGATGAGGGACGCAAAACACTTACGCTATTCCAAAAGGAAGATGTTTCAGGCGTCATCATCGGGAATATGAACTTTGGCCATGAGGTGTCTATTGGTACCTTTTTGTCTGGCCTGCGCAAAGATATGCCCATCCTGCACTTCGCCACTAGAAGCGGTCCGATTTCCGAATATGGCAATCGTTCTACAGATACTTGGTGTGGTCAGTTTATGACTGCTTCGAGTATAAAGCGTCGTGGTTTTGCCTTTGAGCATATCCGCACCTGCAACCCGGAAGAAAAGTCATTTTCAGTAAAGGTAGAAGCCTTCACTAGGGCCTGTAACGCGATCTCTTGTTTTAAAGGGGCGCGAATTGTACAGATTGGAACGCGTCCAACGGCATTTGAGTCCCAATTTTTTAGTGAGGAGAACATGCAGAGACAGTTCGGACAAATGTTGATCCCGATCGACTTGGCTACCTCCTTTTCCTATATCGATGCAATATCTCCTGAGGCCCCTGAAGTTAAGGCACTTGCCGAAGAAATTAGAAGTGAAGCGGACACAGTGACTGCTGAGTTGCCCAATAGTCTGATCAATCAGGCCCGATACGAGCTGGCCTTGAAACAAATCGCCCATGAGCATGAAGCTTCTGCGATGGCAGTGAGTTGCTGGACACAGCTTCAGACACGTTATGATATTGCTGCATGTTCGACCTTTGCCCGGCTGAACGATCAAGGAATCATTATTGCTTGCGAAGTGGATGTACTGGGTGCTGCTACAATGTTAGCCTTGAATGGCTGCGGTTTAGGTAAGACGCCACCGAATTTCATTGATTGGACAGACTTGCACCCAACCGAGCCGAACACATGGCTAGCTTGGCATTGTGGAGTGGCAGCACCCTCGCTTTGCGACCCTAGCTGCGATAAGCTCCTGACTTCGAATGAGCGTCTTGCGCTCTGGAGCCCCAAGTGTCACGGCACCTTAGAATTCAAGCTGAGGAACGGACCAGTTACTTGTGCGCGGATGGTAGAATATGGTGGTGTTTATAGTCTGTTCTATGGAGTCGGCGAAGTAATAGACATCGGACCTATGAGCCGTGGCGCATATGGCTGGGTGAAGGTAGCCGATGTAATGGACTGGGAAGATAAAATGATCGAAACTGGTGTCATCCATCACGGGGTACTGATCCACGACGAAAAAGTAGCAGAGGCATTGCCCATGTTCTGCAAATTCTTGGGTGTGACTGCCGTGCGGGGTGCATAATATGAACAGTATGAGACAAGTCATTTTAAAAGCACCCTATGAAATTCAAAACCAAAGCGTCCCCATACCAGAGCCTAAAGTTGGAGAGGTCAGGATCAAGATACAGGAGATCGGGGTCTGTGGCTCCGATCTGACGATATACCGCGGTCTGCACCCTTATGTGAGCTATCCGCTGGTCATGGGCCATGAGTTTGCGGGAACTGTAGATAAGCCTGGACCAGGTGTAACAAGTGTTGTCAGGGGCCAGCGGGTAGCAGTGATTCCGCATATTGTGTGCGGAGAATGCACAGCCTGTAAATCGGAGACGTATAATTTCTGCCAGAGCCTGCGGTGTACGGGTGCAGAAGCAGACGGGGCTCACTGTGATTATTTTTGTATCTCTGAAAAGATGCTTGTCCCAATCCCGGAGACTATGAGCTTGGTTGACGCGGCCTTGATGGAGCCTGCCTGTGTAGCCTACCACGCAGCTAAACGCGGTGACATCACAAGTGAGGACTATGTGTTAATCATTGGCGCAGGGCCGATTGGTGTGTTCTGCATGCAGAGCTGCTTAGCCCTAGGGGCAAAACAGGTTTTTGTGGCTGACCTGGATGAGACACGACTAGAGATTGCGTCAAACCTTGGTGCACATGGTGTTATAAACGCCTCTCGCGGGAGCATCGATGAGGGTCTAAAGCGGATGGGTGTAGAAAAAATTGATGTGTTTTATGACTGTGTTGGCGAAAAGGGACATGTGCTCAACAATATTTTGAAGATCGCCCGGCGTGGGGCGCGAGTGGTGGTTGCTGGGGTGTTGCAAAGTGAATATCACATCCCGAATCTGCCAGATTTTGTCCAGCACGAGCTACGACTTTCGGGTACCACGATGTACGTCCCGCTCGATTACAGAGAAATGCTGGAACTTATGGGTAAGGGAATCGTGAAGACCGATGGCATGGTCTCACACACCTTTCTCTTGGAAGATATTCCAAAGGTTTTAAAGATGTTGGACAAGGGAAATGAAAAGACCTTCAAAATTGTGATTCATGTGGCTGACTAAGGGAGGTAAAAGCAATGGCCTTGCTTGGAGTTGACGCTGGGTCGTCCGGCTGTAAAGCAGTAGTTTTCTCAGAAGAGGGTAGACAGCTTTCAGTAGGCAGGAGCTCATATTCTCCCGTGTCTGCAAGAGTTGGCGAGGCAGAGCTTGACCCAGATGTATTTTTTGCATGTTTTGCCAAGGCTGTTAGACTGGCGGTGGGGAAATGCTCACATAAAGTCGAGGCCATGGCCATCAGCTCCCACGGGGAGAGCATTGTGCCAATTGCCCCAAACGGAAATATCGCTGGGAATATGATTATGAACTCGGATAACCGCGCCGTTGCAGAGGCAAAACAGCTTGAGAATATGCTCGGCTGTGAACGACTCTATTCAATCACAGGCTCAGTCCCTCATGCGATGTTCGCGCTTCCAAAGATTGTGTGGCATAAACAAAACGGGTCGCACAAGGCACGTCGGTACTTGAGTCCATCCGATTATCTTCTATTCAGTCTCGGCTTTCCGCCGCTCACCGATTTTTCTCTGGCGTCACGAGTTTTGGCTTTTGACATCCATTCAAAAAAGTGGTCGAAGGAGATACTAGACACAGCAGGTGTTTTGGAAGAGGAGTTGCCAGTTCCGGTGCAAGCGGGTGAAATCGCCGGAAAACTCACCAAGCAGACAGCGGAACCTTTAGGTCTTCCCGAGGGCGTAACTGTGGTGGTCGGTGGTCATGACCAACCGTGCGGAGCCTTGGGTATGGGCGTGATTGCAGAAGGGGATATATCGGTTTCGGCTGGAACATACGAATGTATTACAACAGCATCGAATCAACCACAGAACAGTATAGAAGCATTAAAATTCAGCCTAAACTCCTATTGTCACGTGGTTAGGGACAGTTATGTAACTCTAGCCTTTTTCCCGGCAGCGATTGGCGTAAGTTGGTTTGTAGAGCAGCTTTGTGTGCAGGAAGCACTTCTAGCCAAGGAGCTGGACATAAGTGTTTACGAAGTTTTGGAAAAGGAGCAGGCAAAATTTCCAGGGCCAACAGGGGTATGCATCGTACCTCATTGGGTTGGGGCCTGCAATCCACGCTGGGACGTTTCTGCAACTGGGAAAATATCCGGTCTCACGCCAGCTTGTTCGCGAGCAGAACTCTATAAAGCGTTCTATGAGGGTATCGCTTGTGAACTAGATCTCAACATTAAAGCACTAGAGACGATCATAGGAAATATCCCATCCTTAAAGATCAGTGGCGGCGGTGCACGCTCTGAATTTACTGTCAGATTGCGGGCGAATATTGCCGAGAAACCCTTTGTACTCATTGATTCATCTGAGGTTGTTTGCCAAGGGGCTGCGATGCTCGCCGGAGTAGGAGTTGGTACATATTCGAGTGTCGCCAACGCAGTGGATCAGATGGTGCGTACCGCAAAAGTGATCGCACCAGACGTCATTCTAGCGCAGCAATATCGTAAACAGCGCGATCAATATGCCCGATTAGCAGAATTTTGATAGGGAGGGGTCGCATTATTGCTGATCTAAATAGTAAACAGAGAGTGATAGCTACATTTTCGCATAAAGAACCAGATCGGGTGCCTGTTTCAGAATTATACATCAATTCACCTGTCGCATCCAAAATACTCGGGCGGCTTGCATACACAGGCTGGAGTGGATATATTCGTTGTGAAGTGATGAGCAACATGCTCATGGAAGGCAAGGCGAAAGAGTTCTACATGCAGGAAGTGGTTGACCTTGTAGAGCTTTACGACAAGCTTGAGCTGGACACAATACTCATTGAGCGTCCACCGCTGGCAAATCCCACCATTCCGACAGTATGCGGCAAACACTCATGGAAATACTGCAACGACGAAACCGGCATTTGGAACATTGACCACTACGACCCCAAAACGGACCTCTTTCATGCGAGAGATTCCAACTTCCACCATGGTGGACTGGAGGAGTTTGTGCGATATGTTGAATTGTTGGAACAGGATCCGATTGACATGGACAATTGGGATTGGTCCCAGGCTCAATACATTATTGATAATTGCGCGAAGTATAAGTTTGTTATGGCGGTTGTTGAAATTGATTTTCCTCCCATGAGCATGGGTCCACTTGGCGGGATTTTCCTTGAGGCCTTGGCGTTTGATCCAGATATCTGCGAGAGATATCTCGATTATAGAGTGCGCAAAGGACTGAAATTTATTGAGAAGTACGCTCAAATGGGTGTTGACTGTATTTTTGATGGAGAGGATTTGGCCGGAAATAATGGTCCTCTTATATCACCAAAAAGCTACAGTGAGATCTATGCTCCAAGGTTTTGCGCACTTAGCGAAAAATGCCATGAAAAAGGGTTGCTCTATCTGAGACATACTGATGGAAATATTATGAAATTTGCCGATGAGTTTTTACTGCAATCGGGCTTTGACGGTTATCAGTCAATTGATCCCAGTGCGGGCATGGATAGAGTCTTAATAAAAAAGCTATACGGTGACAAGATTACACTTATGGGTAACGTAGATTGCGGGAAGGTTCTCCATCTAGGAACGGTTGAGGATGTCGTTGCGGAGACAAAGCAGGTGATCAGGGAGTTGTCGCCGGGCGGAGGGCATATCCTCTCGTCAAGCAACACGATCCATAGTGATGTTCCAGTTGAAAACTTCATGGCTATGTTGGAAACTGCAAGAAAGTACGGAGAATATCCAATAAGGATCGACGATTGATCGGAGAAGGCTGACAACAGCTGACAAATAATTGGTAAAAACGCGTAAATATATTGTCAACCTCCAGACTTAATGTTAAAATAAGGTTTGGAGGTTAGAAGATGATAATAGCGCATAGAATCAGACTTTTGCCCACAGAAGAACAAGAAACAAAGCTGTGGCAGTCAGCTGGAACAAAACGATATGTTTGGAATTGGGCACTAAATAAACAGATTGAGCATATGAAAGAAATTGGTAAACTTAACAAAATAGGTGATAAAGCACTCCGAAGAGAATTAACAGCGCTTAAAAGAACTGAAGAACATTCTTGGCTTTATATTGTTAGCAATAATGTTG
>Ga0123355_10005762_pt1 | contig 18209 bp, 7 predicted proteins | sample TergutEmb28metaG_3_FD_89872 | JGI IMG/M metagenome (GOLD analysis project Ga0123355, IMG submission 89872) | Embiratermes neotenicus P1 segment gut microbial communities from Petit-Saut dam, French Guiana - Emb289 P1 | ecosystem: Host-associated > Arthropoda: Insects > Digestive system > Gut ... | reverse complement strand
GGGTGTTTTCTCTTTTATTTTTATTTTTTTTTTTTTTTTTTTTTGTTTTTGGTTCTTTTTAACCCTCATCGTTTTTTTAAAAAAGGGGATAAAAAATCATTTGTTCCCCCCCCCCCCCCCCCCCCATTCAGTCAGTTCTGGCTCGCACTGTGTCTTGCTCTGAAGAATATCAGCGTCGTAATTGTGCTGCTGTCAGTTTTTGCAGTTTAAGCAGCAGTTAGTGTGGATTTAAAATTTTGAAAGTTCTTGTAGAGGGGAACTTACTGGCCAGAGTTAAACGTTTTTTAAAATTTGCTTTCACTCACTGATTTAGTTCAGTCCCCCCCTCCCCCTCCCCCCTCCGAAGGTTCAGTGTACGGCATACAGCCTGACTGTACACACCAGTAAGTGTAACGCTCAGTTGCCTAACTTACAACATCCACGGAGCAGAATCCTTCTTGAGCAGTAGATGGGAAGCTGACAGTCTGTCAAGAAAATTCCCCGCATTTTGTGGAACACGAAGTTTCATTGCCGTTTTTGTAAGATTCCTCCACGTGTCCGTATACGAAGCCAGATGAATCCAGCCCGTGCCATGCCATCCTGTTTCCTGGAGATACATTTTAATATTATGCTCACATGTACGCCTGTGTCCTCAAATTGGTTTGTTTCCTAAAGTTTCCCCACCAAAACCCTGTATGTGTTTTCTCCCCATGCGTGCTAAATACTCAGCCTGTGTTATTTTCCTTGCTTTGTTTACCCTAATGTTTGGTGAGTACAACTCATTAAGCTCGTCATTATCAATCTTGCCGAACGCCTTCAGCCCATTACATTACAGTACCGTAATTCACGTAGTTTTTCCATTGCTTCGTTAAAAGAATAAAAATTTTTAAATACGAAAACTATCGGAGCCAGAATTGTTTTAATGTGGTGTAAAGGACAGGTCAGTGAGTTCGGTAATGTTGTGTTGTATTTGTGTGTTGGGTGTTGGGCCGGAGTGGGAGTGTTATTTGTGACTTCTATCAAAAGTCCTTCCAAAGTAGCCTATAGTTTTTTTTTTTTTTTTTAAACAAGTTTCGAAATAAAAACTGCACTCTTCTGGGTCATTACGCTGCAGAACAATCCAGAAGAACGCAGTTCTCACCGGCGGAATTCTGAAATCACGCAGGTTTCGAAATGGGTGTGCCCCCTCCCCCCTAATTATGTACCTCGTGTTGACAATAACAATGTTATTCGGATGGAAATGTGAAATGCAGGGCAGCAGCGTGGCAACCACACGCTGACGTGTCCTACAGTATTTGTTAATTACTGTTACTGTTACTGGCACAGTAATTTAATATCATAACGGCTTATCGAAATCTTTATGTTATTTATTTAAACGGGGTGTGAAAATTCAGTTTCTGTCTAAATTCACCTTTTCATTGCCTTTATATTTTCGTAAAAATGTTACGCACATAAGGGCTATAAACAAATATTGCATAAAATACTTTTTGCATATTGTAGAATTGTCTTCTTAATGGAAGCTTATAATATTGGCAAAGAAGAGAGCCGTTTTACTGCCAGTTGTGAATTATATTGAATGACTGTGGACTGGGAATCTCCATACGTTCTGTTGCTGTTGAAAATATTACACGACTGAACTTCGAATAAAGCAAGTTTCTTCCTGTTCCTGCTTCCAGAAACGAAGCCTTCAGCGTCAGATTGGAGTGTTTTAATTTTTTAGAAGTCAGGGATAGAAGGTCTTGGCTTCTGTCACTTGTCAGTCTGTTCCGTTTTAAACGTTCAGAATAATCCAATAATTAATCTGCAGTCTAGATTGCTAATTAAACTTAGATTTGCTGTGCCCGTAACATATAAAAAGCAATCGATGTATCGATTTAACGGATTGTCTACAAGTCAGATTTTCCATTCCGTCAGAAGATTTAATCAAGTCGTTGTTCGCAGTAACAAACCGGAACATCTGTAACTGTCATTTAGATGAGACGGCAAGAAGCGGGTGAGACGCTGGAAGGGGGGGGGGGGGGGGGGGGGGGGGGCTAAGCCTGCGTTATGATTTAGAGAATAATGGGCGGTTTTGCCCCCACCCACACCCAACAAAAAAAAACGGAAACAAGTGATACGGTGGTGGGGGGGGGGGGGGGGGGGGGGGGGGGGGGGGGGGGGGGGGGGGGGGGGGCCGGCGGCGGCTCATATCCGGATTACAATTTCAGAAACATCGAGCGAATTGCTCACACACACACACACACACACACACAACTGACGTTACGGAAAACAGCAGCCTCTTGCAATATGTAGTCATCACGAGGCGTTCTTTACGAAGTAAAAAACAAGAACCTCTTAACGTGGAGACTAATTCCGTTCTTCTGTCACCTGCTGGTATCAGCGACTAACCTGTTTGTCGGGTTTTAATTAAATGCGGTGTACTGAAGTCTCCCAGCAACCTAAGTGCCATGACCAGCGGGTAAATCGTACTGCAGTGTAGTGAGGGGCACAGTTCAGTTCCTACCCATAGTGCCCTGTTTCTTGACTCATGATATGGGGATCTCCACGTGATGGCTGTCCTGCAAGTGAGGCTCAGGGCAGTCGTGCTTTACTTAAGGGCGTCATTAAAGTTTTCTGTGTTTTTCGTCCCATTTTGATGAAATTCGGTACTGGAAAGGCAGTGCTTTGCGTGTGAATGTAAGGGAATTACACATTAGCGTGTGTCGTGAAAACTGACGATATTTTGAAAGTAAAGAACTGCTTTGTAAAATGTATGTGCTGAGCTATTTAGTGCACCATTTACAGTGTTGTTGTGTTACATTAATTTTCCCGTGTAACGCTAATGTCCGGTGTTTTTGGTTCTTACATGATGAACCTGCGGTTAGCATTCCGGAATGTGAAAGTGATTGGCTGGGTCTTCGCTGAGTCGTTAGTGTCTGATGTGCCCTGTGCTGCTGCTTGATTTGCCTTGACAGCTGAACACATAACAAGACAGTCGGTCACAGCTGTATTTGGACAGTGTGTACTGCAACATTTTTCGTCTTGACTTATCAGCCGTCATCAGGCACGGATAAACGTTTTGTGTACAGAACACTTGTCTATAACCCTCCCAAGACATTGGAATAATACCTGAAATATCCCTCTCCTTATCTTTCCAGGGCACTCACTGGTCTTTGTAGGGATGCACGCCGACTGTCTGGTGTTCGACAAGGCTGTGCTTTGAATGTGCATGTTTTGTAACCTTTACTCTGTCCGGGATATCACGTGACAGTATGCTACAGTGGCTTTTGTGTGCTGCTGTACGTATCTCCTAGAATCTGTATTAAATACCTTCGTTGTTAAAATATTATGTAGCAATTACCTAAGTATAAAGAATGAAACACCCTCTTACGTACAACTGTCCAATTTTTAGAATAGCGATCCCTGAGGAAAATGCGACTGCGTTTACTGTTTAAATGCGGTGCCTAGTCACATGTTGTAACAATACGTCATCAGTCGGATAGAGTGTAAGTTACTGTACACTGAGACTAGCAGGACAGAGGAATTTAATAAAAATTCGTAAAATGTATTAACACGAATCGTATATAAGAGAAACGGAAGTGTTACAAAATGAGGGAAACTTTGAAACTGTACTGGCTAAAAATTGATCAGGAAATCAAAGCACAGAATTCGAGTGTTCTGTTTTCGTATATAGCCTGACTTGCAATAGGATGCGAAATACCAATCATTATTCTAAACGTATTAGGATTATACCGAAACACAAAAGAAAATCCATTTGTCACCACTGTCAGTGGACAGCATTCAGCAAGAAGAGACGTAAATAAGGAAATGTTAATAGCTTTGAATCGTATTAAAATGTGCTTGTATATTTTAACTTTTTCGACGCATCGTAAGAAGTGTGCTGTAAGCGCTGTTTGAGCTCTTTTTGCTGTATACATGTAAATTGAAGCCTTCTGGAATGGTTATCAATCGATAGGGCATGTCATCCCAAAGGACGCGAATTTTCAAAGTTTTAATGATGTCTCGTTCGTTGTACGTACACAGAGATGGCACAGCCTTGCAGAATCATGTAGGATGCTAAAGGCAGTCGTTAATAAATGTTGCTGTATTTGTATGGTTTGCTAATATTGCGATATACCGTGCCAAGGCTACGGAATGACGTTAACTTGAACTATATTTAAACACCCAGTCCGTACCGCGCAGTAAACACTCCGTCTCGGTTACAAAAACCAGTCAGTCAATGTTGTATAGGAAAATAATGGTTGTTTGTTCTGAGATCCATACATAAATACACTGTGTGGGCAGAACGGAGAATTTTGTAATGTTGAACCCGGTGGTGTGTAAAGTATTAAGTTATTAATATCCGTTTGTCTAATTAACTGACTAATGAGGCTCAAAGAATCAACCACACATCAGAAACTGCAACAACGAACTTCTGGCAATAGGAAACGTCTTTGGACTGGAGTGGTTTTGCTTTGCCGCTGTTACTGCTGCTGTGCTGTACAATATGTGCACATCGTAGGCTAAGATACGCAGCTGCTTGGTCCTCCCTCTTGCTTCGTTTCTCTAGCATTCACCTACCGTCAACAGCAATATATTGCTAAACAGGCTGGGGGCCTCATCCTACTGCTGCATGCGCACACGGCAAGTTATTAGCTAGCGGTTCCAGACGTCCAGATTAATTCTCGTGATTAAATTTCATAGAGCACCGAGTAGTAGGCAACCAGTCAAGCGGGCTGGCTGAGGTACGGTTTGTACAGTCTTTGACAACCACAGATAATTTTCGGTAAAGTTGTTGGTTTGCGTGCCGGTACGACTTCTTTCGGATGTAGAAGTTGCAGTATGGATATTGCGTCAGCGGAGAGGATCGTGCGAGTCGCTGGGAGCTTTGAGAAGTCGTGTTTTGGGGGCAGCGTTTTGCAGTAAAGTGGACCAGCCTTGGTAAATGTATATCCTAATACGTGTTTGGACTTTTATTGCAGTGGTGCTTATCTTGTAGTCATGTTGGACATTGTCCAGCGTTTCAGGTATGTTGGACACACCGCGTTTCGATCAGTGAAGAATGAAGTATAGTACTTGGTTTTAAATAACGTATGGGTCAAGGAGAGATGCGTACATTTTTGATGGGGAGACCTGAGGGAAAGAAAGTACTTGGAAGACATAGACATTGATAGCTTATACTAAACTGTATCTTGAAGAAACTGGATGGAAGCGTGAATTGGACTAATGTGGCTCAGGACAGGGACAATTGGCCGGCTGATGTAAACGCTGCGAACAGCAGTTTCTTGAATAGCTGAGAAATATTCGGTTACCACGAACGACTCTTCTTCGTGGAGCTGGAAATTTAAATAATTATAGGCCCTTGTTGGGTCGGTTCAGAATCCCAAAAAGGAGAGCGAGACAAATCGATCATGAAGATTTATCTGCAGCTCATACGAATGTCAGTTTAGTTGGAAGGTAGGTTAAACTGACGGTGCAACTCTGGAGTTGAATATGCACGTTTATTCAGAAGAACAGCCGAAACTACGAACATTTTGAGGATTGAAATTCAGCTTGCAGTCTTGTGGGTCTGACAGCGTATAGTTACTTAAGGCCAAAGAGACGTTTCGGTGGTGTGCGTGCCACACATTAAGTTTTGCACTCAAACCCACGCTTAAGCGTCACTACCGACGTTTCGGCATAGTATGCTTTTTCCGATATCAGGTTTAAAGGAATGGCATCCCAGGCGATGAATAATGTGAACGCAAAGTGCAACGAGCGCCACCGTCCTGTTTTCGCAGGTGGCATTTGGATTGGTGTATAGTATAGTTCGTTTTTATAGTTCGTCAGCTGGTATAATAAATGTTGTGCGCTTGTATAAGAAATGCACGGAATGGACAACTTTAAAATATTGGCGAGAATTTGTTTCTCACAGAACTTCTGCGTGGTTTCAGCAGAACCTGATCAGACCTTCTGTAAACAGTGTGGAAGGACAGACACGGCGTTGTCGAGCGGTTTCTAGAGATTGTGTACTGGTCACTCTGCAGTAATCAATGTCTAACGCTCACTTCTATCCACAGAGGCTGCCCTCTCCATCGTACCTAGACACTGCAAGACATTCCATAGAGCGGAATAAAACCATTTCGTTGCCGGATTGAAGGCTTCATGTTATGACCTTCCAGATTCTTTTGCAAAAGGACAATGGTATGATTCGAACAGCAGCTGAGTAGCCTGTGGGCGGTTGAGCAGAAAATGGCGCCGTATCTTGGAACGGTGTGAGGATGTGGCCTGCGTGGCACAGTGTACTGGACACACACACACACACACACACGCCCACGCGCGCGCACGCACATTTTTCATTATTTCAGCGTTATACTGCGTTATGTTGGGTGAAATGCAGCTCATTAATTAACAACTTTTGTACAGCTGCAGTGATGTTTACTGTAATAATGCAGACTGTGGCATATTGAGAAGTTTCGTAATGATCTCGCAGTTACACACTGTAACAGATCAGCTGACTTAAATAGTTTTTAATGTAATACTTACGTAATTTTTAATTTGTCCCTTTTACGTTCTTGTCCATGGTAGCCCAGCCTTGCTGCAATACGAGAGATCATTATTAAATTCAAATTTGTTTTTCATAACATAAGCCTTCTGTGTTCGCCTCGCACCGAATTATAAATACAATGCAGTCACTGATGCGTCACTACAAGGTCGCATTAAAGTGTTGACATCTGCAGATGTTTACCGCACAATTTATACGTCCAAAACTGGCGTGCGTTGAGTGAGTGTTAATCGATGTCCTGTAATTATGCCGTCGTAAAAAGCGAATGTTACGATGGTAAACAGTTTTCGGTGAAATCGCTAACAGTTTGGCTGAAAATATGCGTGTGCGAGAAATTGTATTAGATGAATATATATATATATATATATATATATATATAAGGGGAAGAGGCGTGAAACGAAACGGCCCTGGATGGTTTGACATCTCAATTAGGACAGGCGTTCTGCGACAAATTTCAAACCGTCCCTGCCAAATGCCAGTTACACACAATGCCACGAAGTCAATACCTTGGCTCTGTCGAAACGTCGATTATAGTTGGGTGGAATTAATAATACCGGTTTAATTGGTCGTCGTTTATCATCCACGTCATCTGTGCCTGAGGAATACTTTGCCGAAATGATACTCTAGCTGAATGTCACAAGACGACATCCGGTGCACATGCGTTGAAATTGTATCTATTAGTAGCCGTGCCTTTGTCAGGTTTGCACAGCTTCCTAAGGCGATCTGTGGGCAGTTCAATAAAGGACACTGCGTCTGTGGAGAAGATCGCTAAGCGGTATTGAAAATACGTGCCCACACCGACATAATACGTACACATTTAGGTATGTTAAAATGTTCTCATTTTAATCCCTTTAAGGGCAGGTGGTTATTATATTTACCGTCGGGTTTAAGTAACGAAATCCATGTAACAGAAATCGCCTTCAGAAGCTAATATCTACTCAAGAAATTGCCCGCTTTCTATAGAACTTGGAGATTGATAACAGCCCACCAATTGCCGACATCTGAGCCCTATTCCTATAAAAGCCATTTTAATTTAAACCTCCCATCTATGCCTAGGTTTTCCAAAAGGTCTCTCTTCTGCAGGTTTCCCCACCATGCCCTGTATGCATCTTCGTTATCTCCCAAACCTGCCACATGCCCCACCAATATGATCCTCTACCTTATGATCCTAGCAGTATTTGGTGAGTGGTACACTTAGAGCTTAACATTATAAGGTTATAAGTTCTGCTTAGAATGTATTCGTGTAATTTTTATTGATCTCAGAACAAACAGCGATTTTTTCCGTACAAAACATCAAGTGAATGGTTTTTGTAACCGAGGCGGGATGTGTTTACTGCGCGGTACGGACTGAATCTCTAAACATGCCAGGTTTATTTCAATCTTTAAACTGCTGTTACTTATGGGCCGCTGAAACAATTGTAATGCTATAATATTTCATGCTAAATGAGTATTTTATATTCATGTATGATTTATAGTGAGTAAAGTTTTAGTGCAATACGGTATCAAAACACTTTTAACACAGTGTGGTGGTATTTAGTACGTGGTTCTGTATATTTGTAAATCTAAACGTATATTAGGTTGCACCGGGTCACAAAACGTACGGTATGTCGGTGTCAAACTACCCTCGTATTTGCCCATCCTCGTCAATAACTGTGAAGCCCTCCAACTTACCGCGTTATCAGCTGTTGCGGCTGCACTTGTCTGCCTTCCCACATACAGATATCAACCGTGCATGTGTCAGTATCAGCGCTAGTGCAGGGTAGCCACCTTCTGCTGGAATAAGTCCTTTTTACGCGCAGAAGGCCGTTCTGTACAAGAAGTTCACGGAGTCTATTTTTTACTTCTTTCAATAACAAATAAATGTTCTGCGACCGGCTGAATATGTAGAAAGCCATACCATGACGATTTTAATTTTTCGGTGCCAGAGAATAACTTGTCGAATCAAGCTGCTTCTCCCACCCTCCCCCTCCTCCACCTCTTTCTTGTACGTCGATGCCATGCAGCGCACCGCGACGCGACACGAGGCATATCTGTCTCTCAGACAAACTTTTCACAGAGCTGCGGCGGAAGGAGGGCGAAGGGAAGAATGAGCCTCTGTGTAGTTTTTTTTTATCTCTTACTCTCGAGGTAAAATATTAATGAACGCAATCTGTACCCGTTTCAGGTCAAATGCGGCTTCTTCAAATTCATCTTCTAGTACGATTTCTACACCACCGCCTTCATCGTCATCATCATCATCTTCTTCTTCTTCTGATTTCCCCTCTCCCACTGCCAGTGCGGCTGGACCCACGACGCTGTATCTGAAGAAACGGAAGTCGGAAGTTGCTATTCCAGAAACGAGCGGTAAGGTTGGAGGTGGCAAAGGAAAACTGCAACAGCCGCACCAACCCAAAAAGAATTTCCAAGCGCAACAAAAGAAACAAGAAGAAGGGATGCTGGAAGCTGCTGCTGGCGGAGGAGATAGGGAAGGAGACGATGATGGTGTGGGGACAACAGCCAAGAGGCGGAGGAAAGCGTTACGTTTTGGCGGTGACGTTACAGACGAGGGAGATACAAAAGCTGCAGAAGCAGACGCGAGTAGTGCTCAAAAACCACCTGTAGTTCTGCCCCAGAAGAAGCGCGCGTTACCACCGAGTAGCAGTGGCAATGCGGGAACTTCGCCTGTTCGCAGCCCTGCGAGAAAATCTGCTAAGGCAGTTGCTTGTTCCACGACGACGAACAACGCTGCAGGAGCAGACGAGGCGGTGGACGACGAAACGCTGATACGAGAAACTGAAGCAGCTTTGAAAAGTCTCTCCGGAAGTTGGCCCGGACCGCGCAGTTCCTTTTACAATCGTGGTATAACCGAACACGAAGATCGCTTCGAGTCACCAACTTTCGAGAACCTTTTTGAAGAGAAGAAAGTGAATAATAAAATGTCACCGTCCTCATCTTCATCTTCGTCTTCCGGGTGTAGTGAGTCCTCGTCGTGTTCTCTCAAAGATGTTATAACCCTTCGTGGCCAGCAACCAGACAGTAAAAGTACCCGAACAACGACAGATGGTAAAACACCCGGAGGAATGGAGGCTAACACAACGGGATCAACCAATCAACCGACCAAACTTCAGTCTGATGGCAGCGGTAAGGCATCTACACCCACAGTGAAGAACTGCAAAACGAAACCCCAAGACAGAGATGTTTCTCAACAAAAACTTGCTTATCAAGAAGGAAACGAACTGGAGAATCTGCTGAAGATCGAAAATGAATGTGCTACAATTCAGTCCCAAGTAGGAAGCAGTGGAGCTAACTCGCAGCTGCATGACACGAGAAGAAACAATGAAACTAAAGGAGTGAAAGATAAGGCTCCGATATCCGCAGTAAATCCCTCAACAGAAGCAACTCCTTCCTCCAGTAGAAGTATAGAATATGCTGCTGGTTCAAGGTATGAACCCGATTTCAACGAACTTGTTGATGATTCTTCTAACGAACTTGAGATTGATATGTCTGACCCATCCGGAGACAAAGAGGATGAAGATGATTCTGACCTTAGTAACAAGACAGAAGATAGACAGAGACGGAAGGAGCATAATATAAATCTGAAAGACGGAGTTGCCATCTCTAATAATGACCAACAGGCGTCGTCATCTTTCCAAGATCGCCATAGCTTGTTCGGAGCTGCTGCTCAGGAGCAGCGACAATTTCAGCCGAACAAACCCACGTCTGGAAACGCCACAGTTACCGGCACGATGTTATCTTCTGCTGCTACACCATCTCCTTCCCCGTCAGCATCCGTATCCTTCTCCGCGAGTTCCGCATTCCGTGCTGTCGGCACCAGCCAGTCAACGAAAGACACATCAGCATCACCTCGAATGTCCACAGCAACGTCTTCTAGTATTGATCTCCAAGGTTCAGTCGGAGGGGCGATACCTCCAATAGGTCCTTTCCCTGCTTCTGCAACATTCGTCGGATATCCGGAATCAATCGGTCTACAGGGTCATTGTAGTGAAAATGGGGGAGGTCACCAGCACTCCGTGACGTCCTTGGACGAGAAACACACCGCAGCTGCCGTTTGTCTTCTGCAGCTGAAGACAAACACAAAGGAAGAAGATGGTGATAAGAGACAAGAAGTATCTGGAAACGAAACAGCCTCCAGTGCTGGAACAAAGACAGCGTCAATGTCGGTGGCGTCTCCGGATGCCACCTCCAAGCAGTATACAATCCTTCAGCCTGCTGGGGCCGGATCACGAGCAGCCACAGCGATACAAGACGTGGCGCGCGACGGTGTTTTGAGTGTGTCAGCAGTCAGCAGTGGCGGCGTATCTGCTCACCACCAGCAGTCTGTTGGCGTCACGGCGCCGAACGGCGCTGACCCTATTGGCACATCCAAGATGCCGCCTGAGAGGAACTGCTCGTCTGAACTTAACCGCACCGCTGGGCCACTCTCTCCTTCAGGCCTTAACAGGGGTGAGTACGAAACTGCATGCTTGTCACTCACGGTTTACTCGTGAAGGCACACGACTTTAGGGCTGATACAGCAGTGACTTGTAGCGACTGTACACAAGTGTCCGTGGTGTGTTTAAAGGTCCCTTCATTTTCCCATCGCCTGGAAGCGAAATGGAATAGAACTGGTCCGTGGAGACAGTCTACCTTCGGGATTTACGAAATGTTATTCATTTATTGTTAGATTGTGAGAGACATTAATTTAGTAACTATTACGGTGGAAGAAATTCAGCGATTGACTACCTTCTTCGCTGGTGGAAGAGATAAGTTTCATGAACAAAACGTACTATAATCAGAGTCAGCAGCTGAATTTACTTCTACGACAAATGCTCAGAGAGTTTCAAATTTGTTCATTTGAATATCGTATCAAATTTATTTAATTGAGACAAGGTGAGACATGGACTGCACCGCTGCCAAAGCCTAAAAAGTAGCATAATTAAATTGAATTTTACATAAGCCCCATTCTCTAGTACACAACTTTGCAGTAAACAGCATTTATCTAGATTTATAAACAGTATTATTTAATAACCAATCCCTTAATCCAGCGGACAGCAGCATTCCGTCATGTCTTTAATTTGTGATCAGATTTTTAGAGTAAACATTGGATTCCTTATCGTACTTTGTAAATTTCTAATCACTGTTTTTATCTTTTCTCTCTTTTCGCGTATTTATTGGACAGAATGAACGTTCATTCGTATGGAACAAAACACTACATCCTGCAAAATTTTCAGCTTCCAAACAGTACCCTGGTCTCGAAATTTCCACACACACATACCGAAGCACATGTGTGTGTTCGTGTGTGTGCGTGCGTGCGTTCGTGCGAGGTGCGTGCAGATGGTTTATCCTATAAGCTCCATCTATCAGCACCGTCTCCTTTAGAGGTCCCTGTGGTAGCACGTCTGCGGTAGGCTGAAATAGAAATCAAATTTGCATAATTCTCAGCGTTATTAACAGACGTCACGTGTCTGATATCTCAGATAGGCTTGTAAATCATAACTTGAAGAGTCACCCTTTCATTCGAACTTTTTACTTTTACAAAATTCAGTAAGAAATACGTTACTGTTTGTATAACGAATTATTTACTTAGACAAAGTAAATCTGTTAGTTAGCCACTCTGCTGTAACAGTAAGGCTGTCATTCATCCAACTCATTTAGCGTAGAGTGAGGAAAGTCATGATTGGACGGCAGGCCGAGGCGTTGGCAGGATGAAGTTCAAATTATCCTCATTGTCGTTACAGAGAAACCTTTCAGAATCCGAAATACCACTTCATCGCTTGAGAAGCCCCGCGTTCATGTTCATTCCAGTCCAAGCTGTATATCCTAAACCGCGTAGGCTACTGTGAAGGTTACGCTGTAAGCAGGAATCTTCCATGTTTGCAAGGAGTCGTTCTTGAGAAAAGTGTCGCATATGGAAATGTATTCTGGACAGACAGAACTTTGTAGTGAGTTACATTTGACTGCCACTTACAGTGCTCACGTCACTCAAGGGTGCTTGGTGCATTCTTTGCCCGCTACACAAAACTATAAAAAAAAAACACTTCAGTAAATTCTTATTGGAAGCTCTCCGAATGACGTCATATGTCGTCTAGCTTAGTATGAAGTGGATCAGTGTGGAATGTTACTTGATACAGATCAGCAGGCCTAGCGTAGTGATCCAGATATCCAGGTATTCCTTCAGCTTACTCGGTAAAACACTGTTGCTTCCTGTTCCCACAGAGAGTCGCTGTTGTTCTTCTGATTGCCAAATTTGAGGACCGATTGTTATCATTTTACCTTGTTGAATGTTTACTGCGTGGTACGAACTGAATTCATGTGGATGGTGAAGTAGGAACTGGAGACTACTGCTGTGTAATGTACCTGATTATCAGAATGAATTAGGCCGATCCGGTGGCCGCGTGGTCTAAGGCGTGGGTCTGCGGCCGACCGTTTGTTGGTGTTGCGGGTTCGATCTCGTCGGCGACATGGATGTCTGTTTCGTGTGGGTGTTGTGTGTTATCAGGTAGAGGTCTCTGAGACGCTCTGATCGCTCATCCGGAGAACCCTACCGACTGTAGTGTGTCTGAGTGTGATCGTGAAGGCGGCTCTGGCCCACTAGGGGGTGTTGCGCTGTGGACAACAGTTCAGTATGAATTACTTGCTTGTGTGTAATTATGCTGCTTGCGGTGTATTCCTACACACAGCGGGCTGCAGTTTCATTGGCACTGTTGTTCCCAGAAACTTTACACGCGTTTATTTTTTTGCAAAATCAGAAGGACCGCTTATTTGTAAGCGATGTTCGCCCGTAATGTGACGTCATCGACTGAATCGTTTATTGGGTGTTGATGAAATTTAGTGCAAGTATTTCTAGTACAGGGCTGTCCAACAAGCATAATTCTAATCACCACCGGCAGAGTGACACGTGTACTTTCCACACCGTCCTACATTAATTTCTACCGGTATTTTCCATATTTCTTGGCCTGTTTGGATGGCGTTCGTCATAGATGATCAGCATTTAGGATCATTCAGCAAGCGCGAGGTTCTTAGAGATGTGTCCAGTGACACCAAACTTTACGTATAGATAGGCGTACTGGAACGTTTTTCCGTTCTTTATACATTTTTTATCCGAAGTGGGTTCAGTCGGTACAGATAGTGTTCACAAAAATGCGTGGCGTCTTTGAGAGTTTCGTTAAAATGGACGCAATGAAAGTCGTACTTTACGGAAATACGGGCGTGAATTAATTTTTTTTCTGTACTCTTTCTGTTTAGTTGTCCAAAATTGGTAAAGTGTGTTTATTACAATAAGCTTACAAAGCTTTCGGCTTTGTTAACAAGGAATCATCACACCTTCTTCTCTATCTAGACAGTCCAGCGAGATTTAACTTTGCATATAAGACTGAGATCTCATTTTAATAAACATTCGAATAAAACACAGTGGCAATTAATCACATCGAAAAGTCAGTATAATGAATCCGCACAAATTTTGTTGTGCATCTCTGTGTCGTGAAGATCGGCGCAGGAAAGTCTCTCCTGTTGTCGTGACCGTAAGTGAAGTGCCCTTACGGGCATACAGTGAAACCTCACTGCAGTTCGAAGGCGAAGATTGCCTTGATACAGTCACTGAGTGTATCTGCACTCTTTGTGTTTCCATTTAAAGATGGTTACGTAACATAAATGCTTTTGCAGTTGGTGTCGAAAAGCAATTTGCTATTTCTGCTTATGAAGATTTTCGCGATATTTGTGTATGAAGTCTTCGTGCCTGCGCCATGTTATGTACCGAAGGTTATTCCTGCCTCTCAGCAGTGAGACTGGAGCAGCCCTCTCAAAGTCAATATTAACCGATGTTTTACGCAACGCCCGTCAAACATTTGCTGTGATAACAGACGGCACTGCGGAGAGGAACTGCCTCACCAGCTGTACTGGATGCAGCCTTAAGTTTTATATCACATCCTACTGTAAGATCACTTCCGATCTTCTGCAACTTGTCGTTATCCGCTAGTCACTGACGTGTCTTAAGAAACCTTCTAATTATACTTCTAATTGCTGTAAAATAAAACTTTGTTCCCTTGTCGTGTGTGTCCGTAGTAGATAACGAATTATCGTAAGTGAAGATAAAATATACTTCTGCTCCGTCTGTGTCTTGGTCTGGTAAGGCCAACTCCGATGTCGCAAAGAGGACAGGCGTAATGCTGTGGCAGTGTGACGACACTGTATTCACACAGGCGGGCTTCCGTGTGAGGCGTTTTTGCTGTCTGTTACAGCTATTCTTTCCTGTGATACGTACACAAAATAGTGGTGAGTATCGTAATGCAGTGTGTCAGTGTCTGAAGAAGTCTAAACTAAGACACACATTGCGTCTGTGTTGCTTCCTGCGTGCGTTTTGTGATTTAATATTTACATTTCTTCTCGGTTACTCCGAAACCTTCAGAGGAATCGTGGCAGTGCTTGTCAGTAATGGTAATTATAGACACCATAGTGTCATCGTTATTAGTCAAACAGCCTTGTAAAACAAACACAAAGTGAATCACTTGAAGGAACCGGGAGGGGGGAGTGAACCTTAATGCTGTTCTTACACACGACAGTTACGACTGCTCCTCACTTTTTTTGTTCCATTCCCGGCAGGCACAAGAACTTTGTGTTACCGACTCCCCTCACTGGGTGTCAGTGGCTCTTTTCCTTAGAATAGAGCGATATGGGCTCGAATCTGACAACGTACCTCATCTGTTGCCGGGGTTAAGATTATGTGGCGTCATACCTCCACTTCCACGTATGTCGAGCACGGGGCCATTGCTTTGCCACTTTTACCCACACACAGAACAAAATTAACTAATAGACAGCAAAACAGGCAATAGGTTTACTGTCAGCTGACAGGGCACAATAAATGGCGACCTGAACATTTACCTGTTATTGCCGATATACAAGGGTGTCGCAAGTTGTGCAGTACCAAGAAGTAAATACAGCACTGCAAATTTTGTAATCCGTGACATAGTACATAAACTTTACCAAGACTTTTTTACTCTAAAAGTGTCATAAATTTTCACGGTACACACACGTGTGTAATTTCATTGTTGCCCACAGCAAAAGTACAGGCTTCTCTGCTTCGATTTTCGCGAAAACTGCAAGTGATCCGCAGTGTGGAGTGCAGATCACTTACACCGATTTTGTACCCAACCCGGGCAATAAATGTGGAAAGTACAGATATAAATTAATTTACACCTTAAAGTAAAGTGTGGCTGTCACTGCCCAGATCGCCGTGAATCCTGTACGGACCCACTAAGTCTTCACGTACGTCTCGCGTGCCAAATTATATCCTCATGACACGAAAGTGTAGAAAATTCGGGAAGAATTTCATTTACGCCGGTAGGTAAAGCGTGTCTTTCACTGCCCAGATGTTCGTGAAGCTCAAAACTGATCAATAACTTACCTACAGGTCGTGTATAGCCCATTACACCGAAATCAGCCAATCGATACCGAGATTATTTCACTGCCTTGTTGGAGGTGTGACTGGCAAATTCTTCGTAAGAATTTCCATACCCAATTTCATGAAAATCGTTAAATGGTTTAGACAGAAAGACAACTGCGAACGGTTGGACTGACGTAATCTGCACACAAGGCATTGCTTTGCACTGTATTAAAACCCACAGATATAATGGAGTTTTATAGATGTGTTTCTTCTAATTTTAACAGATTGTTTCCCACATAACCTAACGATGTGTAAATAAGTATAGTTGGCTAAATGCTGCTTGTTTGGTTACAAGAGAAGAACGTGGCTGGTTTGTGCTGTAAATTTAAATTGATTTACGGCGTTATCAGTTGTCAGTGTGTCCTTCCAATCGATATAAGTAAAAAATGTGGTATAGATATTCACTACTTAACGACCTATGAGCCATGGTAGCAGTTTAATGTAATATCACCTGTAGTTTGTTGTCACTTACCGAGCGGTAACACGTGACAAGCACGGAGGAGTTCACATCATTCTGATTTGACCGGGACAGTTACTGCTTCCTTTTCACGGATGCATTGCAAGACTGGTACTTAAATTGGCCACCGCGATTCATCCTTGTCTCTCGATTCGACCGTACTTAATCTCCAACACTAATTCGAGCTACGATCGTATAAAACTGATAAACGTCATTTCATAAACTACGAAACAACCCTTCTTGAATCCACACGTCAAACAGTAGGAGATGAGAGAGAGAGAGAGAGAGAGAGAGAGAGAGAGAGAGATGTGAGGATAATACACAGATTGCAGCACGTCACAGAGGGAAGCAAATGAGCCACACTCACTATTAACCGTCTGAATCCCAGTGGTTACTTTATGTAAACCAGATTTGACGTTCTAAATTTCTACGTTCTGCTCACGGAACGCATTTATGCGTTTTATATGGATCTTAAAACAAACAGCGATTATTTACGTGCATAGAGTTAACTGATTGGTCTTTATAACCGAGAGGGAGAATGTTAACTTCGCGGTACGGACTGAGTGTTGAAAAGTAATTGACGTTAATCGTAGTCTTTTAGGACATCAGTTTACTTGAAATTTTAAAACTGTCCACAATTATACATTTGAATATGTAATAAATTAGGACTGTGTGCATTGTTGTACAATAATACTGTCTGGTGTGAGTTATAGGGTGACTATATTGCATTCTTCTTAAAGTCCGAAGAATTTATTAGAGCTTAAATTATAAATCTGTGAAGCCTCACATTTTGCTCTTTGCCTGCATACCATTAGAAGCCACGTCCATGTCTCTCTTCTTCCCACCAGTCCATCAGTTTAGAATAACAAACCTGTGCCGCAACTCGTCAAAGAACCAAAGTTCAACTTTTAAAGCGACTTTTAAGTGACTTCCTAAAAAAATACGCAACATAAGATTCGTTTACTTAATTTAATTGTTTTATGAGTTCTTCTTCAAATTTATCAAATAAAGAATTTAACAAGAAGCAAGATTGCGGGTAAATGGTTGAACGATCAGTGACGTTCTGCATCTTCCCAGAACGAACGACACACAACATTCCAGTTACTGCCTGGCAGTCAGTCGGCACAAAGTGGCTGAATACGACGTCCTAACTATGATTAGTCCAGTAAAGGGGCGTGACAAAGGTGGACCTGACACCCGCGTTATTTGCACCTGCTGTCAAGTAATTCGTAATTTCAACGAACATAAATATTGGCCAGTTGTAGACATAACTAACAGCATGGAGGAGTCGGCGGCTGTTCAGATGGAATGGTGGTCGACTTTAGGGGTTTTGCAGTGTATTTGTTCAGGCGTGCATTTGAAACTTACTGCCGCCATCTTGATTTGTTCAGGTTAATGCTGGAGTGATGTGGTGAAAGAAAATGTGTCGGTCATATTTGATGTTTTGGGGGAATTCAACCAATCACAGACTTGAAAAGGGCAGAAAGAAATTAGTAGTTTTCCCTACCGAAAGGCTGTTGAGATTTGCAGCTGAACCCACTCTGTCACGTTGAATATGGAAGCAGTTCCTCTTTCCCGAAACAGCAAAACTTTACAGGTGTGGGTGGGTGTCAAACCTGAACAAAAACCGCATTGAAGCTGATAGTTCCGCAGCTGCTCAATAATTTCCTAATTCTCTAGGAAACCGGAAATTCCAGTCAAAACGCCTTTCATATACGTGGGTGGATCCAAAATTTTCCGGACTGACGCTGTAAAAACCATAAAACTCACCATAAGGCCTATCGGCCGCCGTCACCCTCGAAGTAGTTCCCTCCCACATGTAGACACCGGTC
>Ga0123355_10005761_pt1 | contig 18210 bp, 9 predicted proteins | sample TergutEmb28metaG_3_FD_89872 | JGI IMG/M metagenome (GOLD analysis project Ga0123355, IMG submission 89872) | Embiratermes neotenicus P1 segment gut microbial communities from Petit-Saut dam, French Guiana - Emb289 P1 | ecosystem: Host-associated > Arthropoda: Insects > Digestive system > Gut ... | reverse complement strand
GTTCCTTGCTAAAGTTATATTACAGTATTCACAATTCAATTCGTATTAGCAAACGAGGTGTTGTGGCAGCATATCATGTTGTGTGGGAATGTGTTGTGGAGCAGTTGCTAGGTGTGCGTCGTATGCTGTCTCTTATTACTCAGCATACGACGCACACCTAGCCACTGATCCACAACACATTCCCACACAACATGATATGCTGCCACAACACCTCGTTTGCAAATATGAATTGAATTGTGAATACTGTAATACTTAGCAAGGAACAAAGCTCCCTGATGATGATCTGACAAGATCGAAACATGTCGGAGTGCTTTAAAGTGTTTTAAAAGTGCTTTATATGAAATTATATGTGCATTCGTTGGTTGATAAATTGAAGCAATTCTAATAGTTACTTCACTGACAAAGTTCTGCTCCTAAATAAAGGTGCTAGTAGTATGTACTCCATCGCTCAGGCTTAAAGGTGGAAGAGCGTGAAAATGATCCATATAGAATAGCATAACTTGGAAACCGATGCACTTTCAAGCTTGCCTACTTTTCCTGAAGCTCACTTTGGACTTTTGAGACAATGCATTGCTTCCCACATCTCCGAGAAATAACGCCTTGCTGTAGCGGCAACTTCTCCGGCAATGCAATCGAGCTGGTAGTCTGTACCTTAGGCGACATCTTTATCACAGCCAGCGCCAAAGGTACACTGCGTCAGGTCATCAGTTTTGACACTGTCTTCTTTGACAAACGTAAAACACGCTACACATCAGCACAAAATTATACGTCATACTATTTTTCCAACAAACTTTTCCACCTGTCGATGATTAATGGCAGACCTATACATAATCTCAAACAATGTTTAATGTTCAAACACACATATCATTTGCACGGCCATCTAAAAAACCCGACTTAGTTTAGTTGCGTTTCCACCGCCTGTTTCAATCCTACCACGCCGTCACCATCCGGATAGACTGTAATTATTGAAACAAAACGCATTAAAATCTTCCGAAGGATTCTGGCGATATGCAAAAATAAATCATACATATCTTCTTCTGTAAAAGCATCTACATTATTCAGTTTACCGGCTTTTGTCTGGGTTTCATACAACATACATCTAATGCAAAATGTTTCAAATAGAAGGTGATCTATATTTATCCACTACAACAAGAACGAGATAACGAAGCATGTATCGTGCCCAAGAAAAATTAAAAATTTGTGTGAGTTTTAGTCAAAAATAGAAGAGGATGAGAACACCTGAAGACCTGGAAAATTATAAGAAAAATGAAAATTTCTCGTAAGTGGGTAGACAGAGTGCGGACTGCGAGAAGATGGCTCAGGACAGTAAATGGCAGACTTCTGAAGAAAATGACGACATTTCGGGTTCCGTAAGAGGAGAGATAGTTCTTGATTAGCTAAGACATTGCCAGTTTTAAAGTTGTAGTTTATAAACGTAAAAATATACAAGCAGTAAAATTTAAGTGAATTAAAATGTATAAGTTTATTACATACGTAGACTTCAGATACGTAACTTCATGCAGATCAGTGTGGAGTGGTCTGGAAGTTGAAACATGCAAAGGATACACACACCTTACCAAAACAATGAGATGTCACGTGAAACAACCGGACTAGCCAAAATTAAAGTTTTTATGTTGTGGAGTGTGACAATTTTTTTTTTCCGGTACTACACAGCGCAGCCAGAATGTTATCACTTGTCGAAAAGCTTAAATTAGTGTGAAGATGTAGCCCTGGGAAGATTACATGAGAAGAGCTACCAATCTAATGACATAATTTACTTAACCACGACACCGTGCCAGATACCAACGTAACTATCACTGCGCTAAATTTTTTTTAGAGTTGAAATCTTTCCGAATATCAGTTACCAAAATATACGTGGTCTTTCCTACAGGCACGAATGTTACAGAAATAACATTGGATAGTTGAACTTTTCTAAAAATCTGTCTACTGCCTGCTGTGACTGCGCTATCACTTAATAGACTTATATCAAACGAGATAGTAACAGTATTTTAAAATGTACAGAAAAAAATTCAGTCTGGTCCAAAACAAGCAGTAAAGCAATAATTTTAATTAGTGTTGTAAGTAAAATGCTTAACACCTTTAAATATTATTAGATCTGAAGAAAGGCTTAAAAATGATCTTCATAACGTAGTTAAATAAACATAAAATGCAATAAACGACGGGGAAAAACTGACACATGACTATGTAATTAAGACCTGCAAACTAATTTCTGATACAGGATATGGAAGTACAGATCAATGTCTTGTAGATTTCAACAATCTTCTGAAGACTTGAGGCTGAATGAAAATAAAAATTCTTTTGTTTCATTATGTTGTACATCCCTGCCACCAGTCTTCGACGCTTGTCGCTATAATATCTGTTCTCATTAATCTCTTCTCATTATAAAAGACACGGTTACAAGAACCAAATCATAATAAATCAGGAAATAAACCTTTTGTACATTTGTGTTATTTGACAAGCCGAGATGAGAAGTCACGGTTAGGCCTAGTTCAAGCACATACATACGTTCCACAAGGTGCTACATGACGGATCACAAATCATACGTACAGTTAACTAAATGATTAAATACGACATGACGTCAGTAGAACTCCCGTCGCCTACTGTCCTTCCAACGTTCTCACCTAGCAGGAAAGTTTTCAGTGTGCTACTTAACGATGGAGTGAGTCGCGAAGACCTCGCGCTGACAGATGTACAAATGCTGATGGAGCACTGCTGGAATGATACTGACAGGCGAAAACCACAGTATTCGGAGAAAACCCCCTGCATGCCACTTTATGCAGCACAAATTCCAGATCAACTGATAGGGGATTGAACCCACGCCTCAGCGGTTATACGCCAGGCTCTAACAGCCTGAGCCATGAAACAGTCCCTAACAGGAATTGTAAATAACTGTCAATTGTAATTTAGGGATTTAATCAGAATGCAATGTTAGCGAATATCATGCATCGCTAAAACAATTTCCGGGATAGCCACAAAACTGAAATCAACCCAATATACTTGCAAAATAAAAATGTATGGCTCATAAATATGAATCAAAATTGCTTTTCAAAACTTAAGCATATTCGCAATATACTCGCAGACTTGTATTCAAATCAATAAGCACTGGTTTCTAGGACAGAGAATTAGTTCTGGGAACTGCTAAGCGTTGAAAACAATGGCAACTGCCGCTTCCTCTTAATGGCTACACACGTGTGACCCTCTATACACTTCTTTCTCCTTATGTAGCCCTTAAAACCGAATGGTTACTAGACGTACCACTAGGTTTAACATTCAAAAATAATTCGTTGTCGTCACAGTTTATTGACATGTTGCCCATTGAACTTGATTTTTATAACTCGGTCGGCGAATGTTTCCTGCGAGGTATGAACTGAATCTTTATGTATAATTCAGATTAATTTCCATCTTTAAAGGGTTGGAATTGATCAACTTATATTTCAGCGTCACACTACTGGACCTCCCGACAGAAGTGAGTGCCTGTCGGTTTACAAAATGGTTTGCTTGCTGCTGGGCCAGAGCAGACACCAGGCGACAAAGAGCGTACTGGCAACTGTTTAATTAAATGTCAATATAGCAAATTGCATTTATTCAGATCTGAGCCACAAACATGCGGGGCAAATTAATTGCAAAATAAGTAGGAATAAATACACAAGGAAAAATAAATACTGGAATCAGAAGACTTTAATATGGAATTGAAACTGAAGGTCTCGGACGGTTTTTATGGTGTTTCTTGAAGTTCCTTGTAAATCTGAGATAGCTTAGTTGGAACAGTGACTAAGCTACAGAATAAACGATGGATAAATCGAAGTTAGACTACTGGCAGGGGATATTTCTCTTATCCACGACGTCTTCACCAGCTCTGGGGCTCTCCCATTCTCCTATCCAATGGATCCCGGGACCTCATTTCTCGGTAGTAATGTGACCGGACGCGTAAAAGTTGACCCAATCACCTCCACCTAGTGCCTGCATTAAGAATGCATGGAGCTATGCTTCCAATGCCACATAAGTCTGCAAGGCGAAATTTTACCTTTACCTTTACCTTTGTACCTCTTCAAATACCGACCGCTATCCGATGTAGAGTCTTAGGCGGCCTGCCACTAATAACGTGGGCCATTATTGCTACACTATTCCAATTAATACGGCAGAAATAACAGCTTTTCATCGTTTTCTTCTTTCTCTCGAGGAAATGCGCTTTACCGAAAATATTCATCTTCCAACTTGCCGTTCTGCAAGAGATTCCTATAATATAAATATCTATTTAAGCTACTTTCCAAGCATAATATTTTCTACTTTGTTTAAGTATGTAAAACTAACAGGAAAGTAAGCCGAAATCATTCATAAAGGGATTCGATTCTCGGAAGAGAAGGGAGCATTTTCGTCGCCATCACTGTGTTGGGTTCAGTCCTGGGACGAAAAACTCTCTTTACATTGGCGTAGAGCAATCGAGACATGAAGCTGGTACTCCTAGTGCCAAGTCGCATGATGATGGAGCATTCTTCCGCCACCTGTTGACACATTCGCGGCATGGTGTATGGGTGCACAAGCAACCTTACCTATAATGATATTTGTAGAAGAATGACATCTGCGCTCTTCTGGGATATTACGCAGCATATAGTGGTAATTTCTTAACGTAGTTTCGAGACAACTCATCTGTCCCATCTTCAAAGGTCGATTCGTCTTGAATTTCTTGACCTTTGAAGATGGAACTGATAAGTTGTCCCGAAACGTCGGTACGGAGTTACTAACATGAGCTGCGTAATATCCCAGAAGAGTGCAGACTTATCTACTTCGCGGCGGGAGCCAGGATTCACGCAGTGTAGGAGAATGTTAATCAACATTATTCACACATCCTTCATGTACCAAAAATTACGATTCTTTGGTAAATTATTCTCTGCCTTACGGTATTTTTGACGAAGTTCGATATTATATAAAACGCAGAAATCGCCATTCATTATTACTTTAAATTCTTTAGGATGAAATAAAATATCAATGAGTAACTTTTGTCAAAATAATTGGATCAGTTCACCAAAGAACATATGTTCCCAAATACTTGCAATCATTGTCTCTTGATCCACTGTTGCTCCGTGCCTGAATATATCGGCTGAATTCGAAAGTATAATCTGAACTACGTACACCAGCTTCAAGCATACTCTCTCTCCCTACTCACCACTAAATAATAAAAAATACATATACTCGTGCACTTCTATGGTTCCGGCTCGGCGCCTGGAGTAAAATAGGATTTCTGAGAGCACTTTGAAATAGCAGTGGGGTGACCAACTGCAAGAGCAATTGCGCCGTTTGATACGTTTCCTTGGAGAAACGATTTCATAAAGTATGCAATGGAACAAATATGTTTGGTGGTTGTAGAGACAACCAACTCAGCTTCCGACACATTTTCGGTTGTTGCCGGATCTCTGCAAGTTGCACCAGCAAACTACAAGCTGTCAGTACTCCCACGTAATAATCGTCATCAGCTTGCTATAGCGGTTATAAACGCCACAGTCTGTTATTAAACTCTCTCTTTCTCTCTTTTTAGAAGCCGAAAAACACTAATGGGCACGGGTAACAGCAACAGAATGCAGAACTCGACTATTGGTTCTAGGCACAGATGCAGGACTCCGACATTTCGTTGCAACAAGGAATTGAAAATTAAACATTTTGTGCATCAAACGCTTGAGATGCGCATAAAATACATAGGGAATTCTGTTCGAGAGCTTTCTAATACCGAAGCGTGGGTGCCAGGATAACTACAATGTGTAATTTACATGTCTCCCTTGACGGTATTTCCACCTTGTCGAAGGCTTAGTTAGCCAAGTGAGAAAGTCTGCGTGCAACAGGTAACTCGAAAACTATGCTGACAACGGAATAGCTGCTGCCAGGGCCACTCCTGCCGGACATGTTTTGAGCGAGGAGTAAGGCGAAGAGATATGCCCTAGTCCTCTAGTTTGGGGATCGGGCCAGAGGCTAACATCCACACCTCATTAAAAATCGACCGTTTGGTTAGCTCGGCTGAAACTTCGGAAAGAGAAAAATAAACTCAGATAGAAAAGGGGAGAATCAAGAGCCAGAGACGGTTGTAGGAAGAATATCGGGAAGGCAATGGCCCGAAAACGAGAATACGAAGTAACGCTGTGTTCGATGGTCTAATTAATGCAGCAGATATCGTAGGATTTGTTAAAGCTCAGACCATCGATAGATAAAAAGAATAGGCTCCTGAAGGGTGGTAAGAAGAATATTAGAATGGAAACCAATGGGGAGCTGACGGACAGGAAGACCAAGTAAAAGACGACTGGGTGATGTGTGTAGCGATATATAGGTGATGAATGTGACTAACTGGAAAGGAATAACGCTGAAGAGGAAGCTTGGGACTATCTGGTTGAGAGAGTCAAAATCCACAAAGGGTTACAAAGCTAATGGAAGAAGAAGAAGAAGAAGAAGAAGAAGAATGACCGAAAGCGGGCTGAAGCGCTTAAATAAGAGGAAGAACTATCTGAAATATTCTACTGAAATGTGAACTGTACAAAATTTGACAAGGGTATTGTTCCTGGATTCAACTAAGCTAATTCTACGCATCAAAATTCTTTTTCGGAAGCTGCAAATGCTTCAGCTAGTCACGAAATTACAGCCGTTTGTGACATATGAAGGCGTGTTGTCGTGCTCACAACAGCCCGTCAACTGACTTGATAAAGAGCTGTAAGAATTGAGTTAAAATCCTCAAGAACTATTTCTGTAACACAAAATTTACTATTATCCTCTCATCTACACCAAGCTCTCCCAAGTACCTCTTCCCTTTCCCTTCTCATTTCGCCCACCAATGAAAATTTCACAATAATATTTTTTTAATACGGTAATATATAAATTTTTCCCAAATAACAATATCCAGGCACCTTCTTCCAACATACTTCTTTATGTGACGGACGAAATTTCACACTCACAAAACCACAGGCACAACAGGACAGGCAAACTGTTTTCAAAACGTAACATTGCGGCGCGTTCACCTAACGTTCTTACCTCCTCGTCTATCCTAATAGTCTGACAGCATTTCGCTCGAAGAGAGCGCTTTTACGGTAATTTAATATCTACGTCAACAACAATAAAGCTTTCCTAAGTTTTCATGTAATGTACCCGATATTTTTGCCCGACTTTAAAAACCTTGATTATCTCGACACATTTCGATAAAAGTCCCGAGTACCAAATGTGACGGAAATCCGCCCTGTGGGGGCCGCGCTGATGTAGACGGAGTAACGGACGAACATGTCTAAGCTAACAGACGTCTTTCGTGGCTATGTGAATGCGCCTAATTACAGACTGTACTTTTTATATTCATGCATACGGATAAGATACACAGGGATCCGAACTAAAACTAGCAAGAATATCACGAATTTAGTCTTGCTACCAAGACGATTAGAATGAAAATTCAATTTTTACTCTTCTTCTCAAATATTTTTAACTACGACGCATTAGCGATGGGATCGTAATAATATGACCGATTGGTTTATTAATACGCTTATGTTAAAACACGCTTGAACGTAGCTGTTGTTGTGTGTGTAGAAAAGCATCAAGACAAAGACAAAAATATGCTACGGCAATTTTGCAAGCATTATCTAACGCGTTAACATAATTCATTAAGGCGTATGGGGGGCCGAAGGTACAGCGCCCGTCATTTTGAACCTCGACAAGGAAATGAGAGGTCAATTTCATGCTCCGGCATCTTTTCCAGCGTCAAAGCGCTCCCGATACCCATGCAAACGGGGGTTGTGTAAATGCCGAGCCGGTCCAGACAACTTGCAGAACAGAAAAGTCTTCTGCCCCTGACAAAAATCAAGCCACTATTCAACATCTGCTAATACTGAGCACCCCCGGCGTCGTGTGGGTTTCCACATTAACAAAGTCAACCCAGATTTTGATGCCGGTCGCTCGGATCATAATGTCGTCAGTTTTGATGTATCTCGCCCTGCCGGCGCGAAACCAGACTTAATTGCTCCACAATATATCAAGCAACTTGTGGAAGCAATCAGAGACGTTCCTGCGACTAGCCCTTAGGACATTTCTACGGACAGATCCGTACTTTCTCTCTTTTCCAGAACGACATTCATGCTCCTGAGTTGTTTATATACACCGAAATTTGTTTCCCCGGAGACCTTCCACCCTTCACATCCTCTTTCTTCCTTTATTGTGATTTAAGAAGAAAAGGAAGAATGATTTTATGAGCCTTCTTTACACATGAATATTAATATACTAGGCTTCAGAAATAACTGTTCCTACTCTACGTGTGTCTACGCGTGTAGCATTTCGACTATTGAACCAGACGACCTGTTTCTACGAAACCTGTTTGGAACATTATGACACTGTAGAACGTGCAAGAGCCATTCTTTGATTCCTCGCAGAAAGTAACAACAGTCTAGCGAAGGGCAAGTGGGCGAAATTCTGAGGCGACAGACGTGCTAACGCTACTTGCTTTGAAATCCTTAAGTGATGTACGATAACATATCGTACAAAAACATGGACGTTGCTTGACGATAAAATTTTTGAGTAATGTGAAATAACAAGATGGCGATCGTTACAAAATTTTATTCTCAAATTTCGCATAATTATATATGCCATATAAACAATGGAAAAATGCGAAGCTCTGATATCATGTGCGAAATTTTTAACCCTTTAGAGGGTAAAAAAAACAATACAAAGACGCAGAAGAAGGATTAAAGAAACGGAAAAGAAAAATGAAAAAGGGGACATTTTAATTAGGAAGCAGAAAGAGAATCTATGTGTTAGAAGGTGTCTATATTTCGCCCGCTCGTCCTTCTCATAGGGAAAATATGGAAATAACAGCGAAGATGAAAACGTTAGAATGGTGAAGTAGCGTCTGAAAACAACGTCCGCGGAATTTCCATTTATGATCAATTCCAAAGTGCACATTTTGGAAAATCAATTTGATTGAATTTAAAAAAGTTAATGTTTATGAATTTAAATAAAGAGGGCTGCACAAGAAGCATGTAGCAGCTATCTGGAATCATTGAATCTGTCTCAGCATTTCTCTAGAGACGGAGGAAAACCATAGGTCTTTGAAATATTTACTACAACATTACAACATTGAAGTCATTTCTGACAACTGCAAGTTTAGTGCTTCTAGATCTCAGTATACACGAGATTCAGTCCTCTTTTGCGCATTCTACGAGGAAACAGAATTTCATAACGTGCACATTACACTGATTCTGTGATTCAAGTAATGCTGCTCTGAATCATGTGAAGAAGTCAACATTCACTTGTAAAATAGGACGTCAGGTTTTTATTTTGCAACGCGGCGCTCAGAAGATACATAACGTAAATGATCTGCAATGTTACAAGCTTTTGTTGCAAGAATCAAAATCTAATAAGTATGGGTTATTAAGCATTTGCTTCTTTCCGAGCACAAACTTCGACAACACAGCATCTCTGGGGTCTAAGTACAAAGCTTCATTATAGTAACTCGCCTCTGCAAATTCCTAGACGTGGATGGCCTAGTTTATGTATAACCGCCAGGCTAAAGGCATGCAAGCTTTTAAAATCGACGGTTACTCTGTGTATTCTCTGCATGTTTTACTGTGATCTCAATGCGGTTCGTCTTTAAAATTGTAATAACAGAACTCAATTAAGATACACTCAATAGGCATTAAATAAAAAAGGGAATTTCCGTTGAGTTTCAACGGGCATTGCCCTGGAAGGGTCTACACTATGAATCACCTTTTCAGTTTGTTTTTACTTTAAGGATGTCAAACTGCTGACTTCAATCAATTGAAACCCACGACAGTGAGCCCAGTCAAGTCCTAGGAAACATTAATTTTACTGAATCTGACCTTCCAATCTCTCCTTCACCGCATTTCAACGGAATTAATTTTGGCCCATTGGAAGGAAAGCTGATTCTGTGAGACACACGTCTCACACATGTTTACTGTTTCATACACTTTTCCGTGAACGTGCGGCTTCTTATGGCAATGGCAAGAGAATGTCTGCTCTGGAAGAGAAGCATCCTACAACAGTAAATCATGTAAATACTTGTTATGTGTCCTGCGACATTCTGTTTCTACACAGATCGGAGAAATGATCTGCAACACTGGTACACAAGCACCAAACACGCCACTGATCTACTGATCTCGGATGCCTCCAATTACTTAACATTCCTAACACTTCTCTATGTCGTGAAACTTAAAACTTCGATATTATGCAATGTCAAGCAAGAGTCAGGCGGATAGCGCAATGTCGTCTGCCAGGTTATGCCCAATCTGAAGAAGATCCTGATAATAATACGATAATTCCTCTTCATTTATTTGAAATGGCGTCCTATCTTCTTCTTCATTGGTCTTTCTTCTTCATTCCTCCACTATTATTACTTACTTATTTCTGTCTATCCGTCTTTCTTTCTTTCTTTTCCATTCTCCTTGTTTCTTTTCCTGTTACTCTACTTTCAGTTTTTATCTCCTTATATTCTGAAATCAAGACACTTCAAAGTTTCGTAATTTATTATTAATTCGTTGAAATTTTTAAATATTCTTTAGCAATGATTCGCGTTCTTCCTGTTTTCTTCCATTTTATAACTTTTAATTTACCTTCTTCTTTCCGTTTTCCATAAATATCTTATATACTAACTGAGACAACAACACTCTGCTTCGTACGATGATCTCATGGAAGACCAGACAACTCTCTACGGGGCGAGATGTGAAGTGGGGACCCCAAATAGGAAGCAGGAGTTTCTTACACCTCACCGCAACATGCCGTCTTTCTTTTGTCTTTCTTCATAACTTCCACTCTCACTCTTTCACAAACCATCCCAAAACAGGCTGATATCGCCCCATTTAGGATGAACTTCTTCCGAAAAATGGACAAATTCTCTTTTGAAATTAAAGTGCCTTTGTTAGTGTTTGTACATATTCCACTTCCAGCTTTTAAAACGAATGACAGATTTTCACCAAACGTGGCTGAAAGTTATGCCAGTGAAGGCCAGCACAACGCTTAAGTCATATATTTCGTGCACTTGGTAATAATTACGCGCCGGATGTGAACATTTTAAAGGGGAAATGACACCGACGACAATAAAATTCAGGGCCCTGAAATGCTATGTAGTAATAGATCTTCGAAAAATATGCACCCAGTAAATTATCAGAGCAGCGAAATTCGGTTGGAAATAAAAGCAGAAATACATAGGTTCCTAGAGCTTCGCACAATTTGCAAATGCTCTTCGTCTGGTTTGCAACTCAAAGTTCATTTCTTGCACATTCATATTTAATGTCTAAAACTAATCAACTGAGAGCACAAGAACTGTCTACACGTTCGCAAATCTTATTGATATCAAAGCTTATTAAACAGCAATTATACTACACTGAATGCCAGAAGGTCCTCGTTAAGGATTTTCCTCCACTACTCTCACATTCTTACTTCATCTTCCTTAGGTCTACAAATTCTCGTCATCACTTCGTTCTCAGACACCCTGGCTATACGCTGTAACCTTACAGTAAGAGACCAAGTGTTACAGCCCCACAGAAACAGGCAAAATGATAGTTCTATAATAGTTACACTTCATGCGGTGTCAGAAGGGCTCGAGCAGCACCAGCGATATAAGATTATGACCGACCAATATGACCGGCGGTGTGCCTTGTATACAAACTTCGAGGTGTATGTGCGGAATGCAGCCACGATCCGTCAGAGAATTTTTGCGTACCTCGTCTCGATCAAAGCTGCTTGCGCCGATGTTGCGCGCGCGCCTCTCTCCCGGGCCGGGAAGCGAGCTAACAGCACGGTTGCTGCAGTTGGACAAACCTTGGACGCCATAGTCTCAATTTTATTGGTACGAAAAAGAAATTGCAGGCGTCGCGTTGCTCCGCGTCGTAACGCTTCTACATATTAGAACTCAGCGCTTCCTTACTCTTCATATTTAAAGCGATATTAAGAAATGTCACATCTCGTTGCCATGAATTCGAATTCCGTAGTTCACAGACAGTAAGGTAGTTGTCTGTCTACCGAATATGATTGGAGGGGGGGGGGGTTGAGTTCAAAATTAATACGGTATATTGCCGAAAAAGCGACAGCTCATTTTTGTACCCAATACAAAACGGTGTAACCACGGTTACTCATCGTCAAATGCAGAAAACAGGACGGACGGCGACCGTTAATTTTTCAGGAAGAGACGGACTACACGGACAGCAAAACGCCTCAGGGCTGACACCATTTATAAGCTGCGGGATCAGCAACTGATCCATGACTTTGCTCTGAGCAACATTCAGGCCATGGCACTTCCGGGATTCTACTGCAAACGTCGATAATATAGGTCGGTCATAACAACAGAGAACTGCAATACCAACCCGCGGCGCTAAAGTGGTGGAGACGTGACGTCATGAAGTGGGATTTCGAACTCCATTATCCGTTACGAGGCGCCTTATAAAAACCAACGAGCTTATGGGAGCAGTTACCGAAAACTAGGGGTGACCAAACTTTCATATCTTCATTGACTCAATACTGGAAGAAATAAATCATTATACCTACTTATAAGAAACGTGATAATGATGATTTCAGTAATGACTGTTATATGCATTAGTGTTATCATCTTCATAAACAATTTTATATCTTCTATATGGATTTAGGCAGTCATTAGTAAGCAGTTATGTAGTTCGCTACATAGTTTCTCATGGAGATTAAGTATGTACCCATTTTCCCTAATAATGCAACTAGAGGTCAGTAATTTCCTTCGTAATTTATTCTCAGACGTGTAACCTATAGGTTTAAATGCACACACGCTAATTAAACTTAGGCCGTCCTCGCTCTGGCCTGTGTCTGTTGTCAAGCCTGACAACTGGCCATGTAGTGACATGGGTATCCACATTGCGGGCGTCACACTACGTTCAAAAGACTGAAATCATAATTAATTTAGTGACAGGAAATATGGCAACAGCAGCGAGCAAACTTAATAAAGGAACACTGTCCTATTAGGAAACACGCCTTTAATTACGTCATACCATTAAATATTCTAATGAGGTCTCATCAGTTTGCAGTCAGAAAACAGGAACTTTAGCCACACCCATAGCAATTGAAGCTTGGGCTGATTCCCCTCTGCTGCGTAACCATGAAACAAAACCGAATAAGACTAAAGCCAATAAAAATAAAAATAAAAAAACAATACTTTTATGTAGACCTGTACTTTCAATTGACCCAACTGCCTTATCAAGTTCTTTTAACACCTAAATTAGAAAAACGCAAACCAACTAGGAAATATGGCACAATTTTCGAGACCAGCTGTTGGGAAAATCAAGTCTGGACCAATGTCCCACATCCGGCAAAGTTTTATTTTATTTCAAACATCAGTTGTTCTGTCCAAGGCTCTAGAAATCGTCACATCATTATCACCATCAACATCACCATCCGTCAAGGTTTAGACCTTGAAAGACCTGTTTCGACCTAGTCAAATAGTCTCTTCAAAGGTTTTCCAAGTCATCTTCGTCCATTTGGTCTATAGTTCAAATTATTTTTGGCATCATGTTGCTCATGTTTTTTACATGTCGTAGCCAATTTGATTTGTATCATCTTAGTTTCTCTTCAACTGGTTCTACTTTCATTTCTTCCCAGATTTCTTCATTTCTTTTGTAGCCAAAAGGTCGCTCCAAGCTGTTCTTCTGAAAAATCTCATCTCGACTAATGTCAATATTTTTCTGTAAGTAACCGAACATAAAAAATACAGAAGCACATGAATAAAGGATAACATTGTCTCAACGAACAATCGTGTGAATAAAGCAGACAAGTTCGTCACAATGTGGAAGTTAGCTCAATAATTCAGACACTTCCTCTAGAAACAGGCGTGTGTCTTAGCATGTAAACAGTGTTTCAGAAAAGGGAAACTGATTCGGCGATGTGAAATTCCCTGAAAAGAGAAAAGTATATGACAGAACAGACTTTCCTTAAAAGCAGGAAATTACAGCACACTACCACCAAAAACAGAGAAATGTCTCAAGAAACGGGCAAGTGCCCCGCGAGAGGAAAAGCTTCACAACAAGCGGAAAAACACTTCAACATATCACTGTGCATCAGAAAACTGGCAACAGGCTTAATAAAGGAAAACCTCACAAAGGTAAAATAACTCAATAGATAAGCAAGTTCCTCGTAAAAAGGGAACCCACCTAACAAAACACAAATTACACCGCCAAACGTCAAAATGCATAAACAAACAACTTCCCCATAAATCAATAAGTTCCTCGGACAAGGTAAAATCTGGAGTGTTGCAGGGTGTAAGTTTCGGTGTAGTGATGTGGCTGCGGGATTATCAGCTGCAGGCATGGAGACTGAATAATTCATCGCTAGCAGTACGGGCCGCAATTAAACTTTCAGATGCTGCGACGCTTACAGGTCGTGGCCTGTTGTCAACACCTGTTGTAAGTAAATTCAGCCTCTACTATTTCACAGGCATCCCGATCGCCTCTGATTTTTCTGCTTCCCACGTTGACAACATAACGGTAAAGAGACGCAAGTACTTGTACTTTCGTTTCTGTGTTACCAACCAGTTATGAATCGGCAGTAACTTTTAAGTTACAAGAGACAAACCAAGACATGTAACTTTTGACAGTCATGTTCTTCAACACCGAAATTGCTGGTGTTCCAGAAAGACATATCTTATTCGTGGCTTAAAAAGAGATCAGCCACGCCGCAGCTGCCCTGAATAGAGTGAAACGTTTCGAGAACAAAGGGCTGAGGAATTCATATGGGCCTAAAAGAGAAGAAGCCATAAAGAAATGGAGAAAATTACATAAAAATAAAGTTCACAATTCCTGTTACTCAGAGGGTGAGCAAGGAACGGTGCCGGCCTACAAAAAATAAGAAATGCACACAGACATATTTTTGAATACCTCAAGGACAGGATCACTCTTCCTGATAAGGGGGTAGAATGGAAGATATTAAAATAAATACTTTATTTGGTTTGATAGCCACTTAATCAACCGGTCGGTCAGTCAGTCATTCAGCTGTAGGCTTACGATTTACAGAAGCTTTTGAAACTGTTACAAATGCTGAATTAGAGACAGCATAAACGGTAACGCTAGGGACCATTTCCAACTCTGAAAATTACCCAACCTAATATACATGGGTACAATAACATGCACTTAAGGTCAAATTTTCTTATTTTATTATTACGTATTGACTCCAAGTGCGTTTCGTTGGAGTTATATGTGTAACTGCGTAATGCTTGGAAGATGGAAAATATTAAAAAGAGTTAAGATACATAAACTTAATTCATGTTACCTGGTAGTTGCCGGGTTTTCGAACCTACTGCGTTCCAAATAGGGGCCACCCACTTTGCTGCTGTTCTAACAAGTCACACGATGTTGCCGTGGCTTATTAAAGTCACCTCTCGAAAGAAATATTTTAAAAAACGAAATTTCATACGATTTTTTTGAGTCAGTAAGATTCGACAATGGCACCTTACCTCTCACATACAAATTAGCTGTATTCAGACAAGAATTAGTTCCTCAAAGGCAATTATTATCTCGCTGTCTGTCTTCCAAATCGACTTGGGGATTTCAGTAGGATGCGGAAAGCATCCTACTGAAGCCTACACCCTTCTCTTTGACGCCTGATACTGCACATTGGTAGAATTAATTACACTAATGCTTCATAACGGTCGGACTCAGTGTTGCTACTGCACTAAATTAATCTAACTCCAAAACAATGACATTCGAGTACAAACTTCTGACAATACACATACACCACGGCGAGTGGATTATAGTGTACCACAGAACAACGGTAATTACATGCTTCGTGATTTTCTTTGGTCCCTAAACGCTACTTTGCAACCGTTCTCTGTCTTTACCTGGTCATCTCTCTTTACAGCAGAAAATATTTTATTAAAAATACTTGACATTTTTGTGGAATATTTTGGCGTTCAGAGGATCAGAACTCCAATAGTAACCAGTTGTCATTTCTATATAATTTACTCGCTGAAGTAACATTCTCGGTCCGAAACGATTTCTCACTAAATATGTCTAAGTCCCTCTTCACAACATCAGTCCTGCCTTCTCCAAAATACTATCTTTCCATTTCACCGTAATCAGAAAGGTTTGTTTTGCAAGAGCAAGACCAAATCTCTTTTCGCAAAGCTCATAAATGGGAGAGTGAACAACAAATTTCGTTTCACTATATTAAAATCAGAAATCCTGAGGAGAACTGAAAATTGTACTGCGAGTGAAATGCTGATGCTATAAGCATTTAGAGATTTTATTTTGTCTGGAAGGAAAAGTGTATCTGCAGAAAGTTTATTACTGAATATTCCAGTGAAATTATTAGCATTTTTGTTTTATATTAGTAGGATTTCCAGATTCGAATCTCGGACGGTAGACTGGCTATACTGACAGAGAATTTCTATTGACTTCCTCCAGGCTAATTCTGTTATAAATACTTCATTCAATCATAATATTTTACCTCCAAAATCTCTTCCAATTCACCGTTCAAGCACACAAATCTACCATTAGACGATGCATGACTCCAGCAGTTCTAAGGTGTCCTTAAAAAGCACACAGGAAAGTTTCGTGTTTTCACCCATTCACGCGAAAGCAAACACAGCACTTCATGCATGTAGGACATGTTCTTTGTTCCCGCTATTTAATGTAACCCAACTACGTGCATTGCTGCGCTGTTTGTTGCAACAACATCTAACAGTCGTTCAAGCCACAGGAAACTGGCCAGTTTCTAATATTTGTTAATTTAGTTACCCATTCCGCCAGCTATTGAGCAAGCTGTTGACGTATATTAGCCAGTCAGCGAACTATGTATCAAATTCTGTAAAACAGTTGAGTTCCCCCATTTGTTTCTGAAAGCAATCAAAGTCTGGAATTACCAGGCAACCAACCAGGCCTGTCAGCTGTCGGTGACACAAAACTCTTCACTCTTAGGTTCCATTTATCTAATCATGAATCCCTTCATAATTATCAGCCACAATGTGATGGACCAGCATACCAGAGTGAGGACCAATCTCTTGCTGCTCCTCAAGATGTCGCCCAGATGCTCCTTTCATCTTCACAATTTATTAAACGGCACTGTCCCAAGTTCTGAGGTTATAAAGCGTCAAATAATATAAGTGGTCGAATTGTTAAGAGTGTGAAAAAAAGGTGTCGCCGCCAGTTCCATGCTGCTGTATCAGCAGCAAACTGGAGAAAGCGAAGGACATCATTCTGTCGCTCACAACAGGTGTTTAGTGGCTCAGATTCGAATCGGACACCAATCAGATACAAGAAAAGGGGTTTAGCTTCGAAGCGGACTGCTATCGAATACAAGCATAGTGGCTTACATTCGAAGAGAACGCCTACCTAATACAAGAAAAGCGGCTTAGGTTTGAAGCGGGCAATTATCGGATACAAGAAACGGAGCTTAGTTTCGAAGCGGACGGCTACCGAATACAACAAGAGGAATTACCGCTCAGTTACTCTGCAGAGTTCATGATTCTGTCTCGTACCCATATTAATGCCATTTTTCATGTCTTACAAGAATTAAATTTTAACAGCATGGCAGTAGATGCGCCCACATATTGGTCATTTTAATCTGTCCACAATACCAACATGGCGGTCGTGTGAAATTCTGACGTTACAGTAAGACCCGTGTCTTCAATGCAGCTTTTTCAACTCTGGTGTATTAGGAGGTCTTTGACAGCAAAATATGTGTGTCGAAGCGTTTTATGAAAATGTCAATTAACAAGACGATCAAGCGTACTAAACGGCTGCGACGTCTCAAAGCGGTGACTAAGTGTAGCATTTGTACGGCGCCATTTACCGGCAGTAGGAAGTGTAGGACGGCTAACGACAGCCTATCAGATGCAACAGCTGCAGTGATCAAGCGCAATGTGTCAGTCAGCCCTAGGGGTTTAGCAGCGCTGGGCACTGCTAATGTAATACGCACCACATCAATCTAAGCTTAGTGCGTCGGTTGAGGCCTCACAAATGCCATAAAATGGCAGACGTGGCAGGAAGAGTCTCTTACACCTGACCCAAAGTTGAAACAAAAAGGTATGCATGCTATATGGTTTTACAATAGGTCCCAATGAAGTCGTCCATTTTCTCAGGTATAGGAAGAAGTGCACCCAGAATGTTTCTTTGGGGGGGGGGGGGGGCCCCGGGGCAATTATAAAATTTTTTTTTGGTTTGGAAAAAATTTTAAAAAAACCATGTAAAATTCTCCGCCCGAAAATTATGT
>Ga0123355_10005760_pt1 | contig 18211 bp, 17 predicted proteins | sample TergutEmb28metaG_3_FD_89872 | JGI IMG/M metagenome (GOLD analysis project Ga0123355, IMG submission 89872) | Embiratermes neotenicus P1 segment gut microbial communities from Petit-Saut dam, French Guiana - Emb289 P1 | ecosystem: Host-associated > Arthropoda: Insects > Digestive system > Gut ... | reverse complement strand
TTTTGGGCGTCATCCAATTGCGGGAATGGCCGCCACATTTGCAGGAGTAGCCGGCGGTTGGGGCGCAAATATTTTCATAAGCACTAATGATCCACTTTTGGCAGGTTTATCTACTTCAGCCGCACAGCTTTTAGACCCTGCTTATGAAGTTTTGGCAGTAAGTAATTGGTATTTTATGATTGCCTCAACATTCTTAATTACCATAGTCGGCACTATAATTACTGACAAAATTATTGAGCCAAGGCTCGCACCTTATGTACCTGATGAGAATGAAATAGCGGAGCAAGTCGAAGGTATTACCGATAGACAAAAACGAGGAATGCGTTTTGCAGGGATATCTGCGTTTGTTTATGTAATCGTTATGTTGATTTTAATATTGCCAACAAACTCACTACTTCGACATCCGGAAACAGGTGCTATCATGCAGTCGCCGTTTATGAGCGGAATTATTTTCTTTATGATGCTTTTATTCCTTATACCTGGTCTTTTTTATGGCATCGGTGCAGGAACTATAAAAAATGATAAAGATATGATTGGGATGATGAACAAGTCAATCGCAAGCATCGCTAGTTTCTTGGTATTATTGTTCTTTGCTGCTCAGTTTACTAACGCGTTTAACGCTTCCAATTTTGCGACCGTCATCGCTATTTCAGGGGCGAATTTTTTTGAGGGGATAGGTTTTACAGGTCTTCCTCTTATTGTTGCCTTTATTATATTCACTTATCTGACCGATCTTTTCATACCGGTGGATACCGCAAAATGGGCGATGATGGCTCCTATCTTTGTACCTATGTTCATGCAGCTTGGTCTATCGCCCGAGCTTACTCAAGCAGTTTATAGAATCGGCGACTCTTGCGCTAATATGATTACGCCTCTGATGCCGTTTTTCGTACTTACAGTAGCCTTCTTCCAAAAGTATGATAAAAAAGCAGGAATCGGAAGCGTTGTATCTACAATGTTGCCGTACTCAGTAATTTTGCTCATATCATGGACAGGACTATTTGCGCTTTGGTACTTCCTCGGACTACCTCTTGGTCCGGGCGGTCCTCTTTTCTATCCATAAAAAGTATAAATAGTCGAGTCGCTTTTTAAAAGTGGCTCGACTATAAAAAATAAAGGAGATGAAATTTATGCAGCCAAAAAGCCATATTATCAAAGCGATTATGCGTGAAAATGGCATAGACGGTATAATCGCATCTTCACCTGAAAACTTTCACTACATATGTGGCTTTGCCGCCCATCAACATACAGTGTCGCGTAATCCTGCATTTGCATCAGCTGTTTTGTCCAATAAGGATTGTGAACCTGTATTTGCTATTACTATGGACTTCGAAGCGGAAACCTTTCTACGCCACAAGACACAAATACATGTACGTACTTATGATACTTGGGTCGGTGTAAAAAGCTTGAAAGAGATTAGAGGCGAAGAACCTACTCTTGACAAGACTTCGCGTATATCTTATTTTGATGTTCTGTGCCAAACAGTCCTAGAGCTTAACCTTTTTAATAAAACCATAGGCATTGAAATGGACTATTTGCCTGTATCTCATCATCAAAAGCTATTAGAGATTTTTGGTGAAGTGAAGTTTGTAAATGTCTCAGATTTGTTTGTAGGCTCTAGAAGCATCAAAACTGCTGAGGAGATAGAAATGTTTCGCCTTTTATGCAAAATTGCCGACGAAGGGTTTTTTGAAGTAAGTAAAATAGCAACTATAGGTATCTCTGAGATGGAACTTAGGCAGTGTTTTCGTACTTATGTCACAGCATCAGGTGTATGCTTGCCAAGCGCATGGTCAATGTTCTCCGTAGGTGAAGGGTCTTCTATGCTAGGGCTTCCAACAAATCGCCTAGCTAAAGATGGTGATATTATCAAACTGGATGGTGGTGTAAGTGCGGAATTTGACTTCTACACCACCGATACATCGAGGTCTTGGATAGTAGGCACAGCAGCACCTGAAATTGTAAGGCTTAAAGACCGACTTTTTGAGGCGCAACGCCTTATGATAGAAGCGGCCAAACCAGGACTTCCTATTAGCGAGTTGTTTCGCATAGGATATGATTATGTAGCTGCGAAGTATCCTTGTTATCGTAGAGGACATTTAGGACACAGTATCAGTATGGGACCTGCTACCGCAGAAGCCCCGTATATTAGTTTGACAGAAACGCGCCTTCTTGAACCTAACATGATACTTGCCGTAGAAGCACCTTGCTACATAAATAAAGTGGGCGGCTTCAACATTGAAGATATGGTGCTTATAACCGAGAAGGGCTGTGAGGTTCTTACGCCAAAAACACCGCATTATTTGTAATTATAAAAAACGCCCTCGGGCGTTTTTTATCACTTTAACTATATAGTCATTATCAAGGGTTCACAATCCCATAACCCCAATCCAAAATCCCACCAAAATCATAAACATTCAAAAATCCCATCTCACTCAAAGTTCTAGCCGCACTATCGCTGCGTCTACCGCTTCTACAGTATACTAAAACCGTTTGCAATTTAGACGAAATAACCTCTTCAGCCCTATCAAGAATCTCATTTTCAGGCAGCAAAACCGCTCCATAAATATGTCCTTCATCAAACTCAGTCTGCGAACGGACATCTAAAATAAGAACATCACCCCTCTGCATCATCTCATACGCAACGGATGGCGATATTTTTACATGCGCATTGTTATGCACCCCTGCGTCACCGACGCTATACCCCGAAGAGGGTCACGCCACTCACCCTTGCATGAAGAAGAACGCAACAATGGCAATATGTATAACAAGCGCAATCGGCACAAGGATTTTAAACTTAGGTTTCTGCGTCTTATGTCTAAAAACTGACATCCCCGCAAGAGACCCGACACTCCCCGCTAAAAATGCGCATGTAATAAGCGTATTCTCGCTTACGCGCCAGCTTCCTTTTGCCGCCTTGAGCTTGTCCAGTCCGTACAGCAGCATTACTATCACATTCCAAATTACCAAAGCTATAATTACTACATAGATCATTTTTTGTAACCCTCCAGCCTCATTTTTTTATATTTTAAAAACTCGCCCTTATCGAGCGCACTTCTTACTTCTTTCATCAGATTATTAAAATAGTGCAAGTTGTGCATAACAGCAAAGCGCATCGCGAGCATCTCTTTTGCTTTAAATAGATGGTGAATGTATGCTCTTGAATGTGTAGCGCATACTGGACACTCGCACTCAAGTGAAATCGGGCTATCGTCATTTTTATACTTCGCATTTAGCAAATTAAGCTTGCCACCGTTTGTATAGACATGTCCATGACGCCCATTCCTCGCAGGGAGCACACAATCGAAGAAGTCTATGCCTCGCTCGATTCCCTCAAGCAGGTTCTCAGGAGTACCTACACCCATTAAATAAGTTGGCTTGTTTTGTGGCAAGTGCGGCACGACTGCCTCAAGTATACGATACATCTCCGCATGACACTCACCGACGGCAAGACCGCCTATAGCATAACCTTCAAGATCCATATCACTTATCACTTTGGCATGTTCAATGCGCATATCTTCATAGACTCCACCTTGGTTTATGCCAAAGAGTATCTGCCCTTTATTCAGAGTATCATCAAGCGCGTTTAGTCTATCCATTTCCTTTACACAACGCTCGAGCCATCTTGTTGTACGTTGTATAGATTCAGACACATATTTTTTCTCCGCAGGATAAGGTATACACTCGTCAAAAGCCATCGCAATAGTCGATGCCAAGTTAGACTGAATCCGCATACTCTCCTCAGGTCCCATAAATATCTTCGCCCCATCAACATGTGATGAGAATTGCACACCCTCCTCCGTAATTTTACGAAGAGCAGCGAGAGAAAATACTTGAAACCCTCCTGAATCCGTGAGAATAGGCTCATCCCAAGACATGAATTTATGAAGTCCGCCCAGCTGCTTTATTAGCTCATCACCAGGGCGAATGTGCAAATGATATGTGTTAGATAAGGCGACCAATGTGCCTATTTGCTTTAAGTCCTCAGCAGCAAGCGCACCTTTAATAGCTGCTTGAGTCGCTACATTCATGAACACGGGAGTTTGAATGACTCCATGCGGGGTATGGAACTCTGCGCGTTTGGCTCTGCCTTCGGCTTTTAATAGTTTATACATTTGGTTCTCCTCTATTTTATTTCAAAATGCTCCTCAAGTATTTTAAGTGTTCCCTCAACCGTACTATCCTCATCACGCATCACACGAAACAGTCCATACTTCTCAGCCCTATCAGCCATTTCCCTAGCCCCTATCCTAAACAGTTCATTCTGCGTCTCAAATTTCTTTTCAGGCTCTTTTAATGATTTGATGCACTCTGTAAAGTCTTTATGGTCATCGCGTTCATAATAATCGCGAATTATAAGCTCCCCTGGAGCTAATAAACATGCCACTCTACTATAATCCGAAATCTCCAACAAAAGCTCAAAGTCTTCTATCCAAACATCAGCCACGACCTTTTTATCTCGCGACAATTTAATAAGCTCTATGAGTGAAAATTGCAAATGCTCATTTGAGCCATGATTATCTTTTTTATCCGCAAGGAACTCTTCAGCCGACCGACTAAAGTATGTCTCCCAATCGATTTCACGCCTTTGGGTTGAGTTCGGTTGGTACTTCTCATCAATGATGGAACGCCAAATCTTAAAATGATCCTCATTCCAATTATCGTTATAGTGAACAAAGCCATACTTCTCAGACAGAGCCTTTGCCATTGTCGTTTTACCGCCGCATGCTGTACCTACTAGGAAACATACGTTTTTTAGGCTGTGTTTTAGTATGTTGTTGGCTATCTGCATAGACTCTGCCCTCTTTTTAAGATTTGATACTTTGTCATTTTAACACATTTATCAACATTTGCCAATAAAAGTATGCTAGCATTATTTTTCTATCGAAAACAGAGCAGTTTTTATCGCATGTATCTGCGCAGTATCAAATAGCGGAATGTCGGTATCTTTTTGCTGCACCAATAATCCTATTTCCGTACAGCCAAGGATTACGCCCTGCGCGCCCATATTCACAGTATCATCAATTATTTTTAGAAACCTCTCGCGTGAAGCATCTGAGACAATCCCTAGACATAGCTCATTATAAATTGTATCGTTTATAAACCGTCTATCTTCTTCGCCAGGAATAATCACATCAATATTATTTAAAGTCAATTTGGATTTATAGAAGTCTTGCTCCATTGTATATTTTGTCCCTAATAAGGTGACTTTTTTAATTTGACTTTCTTTTAACTGTTGCGCCGTCATTTCTGCAATATGTAAAATGGGGATGGAAATTGTACTTGCAATATCGTCAGCTACTTTGTGCATCGTATTAGTGCATATCACAATAAAGTCTGCTCCAGCTGCTTCAAGTTTTTGCGCTACATCTGAGAGTATCTTTGAACTTTTACCCCAATCCCCTGCTGATTGACATTCTTCTATTTCTTGAAAATCAACACTGTATAGTAAAATCTTAGCAGAGTGCAATCCACCTAACTTAGTGTTTATTATCCTGTTTATGATTTGATAATATACAACGGTGCTTTCCCAGCTCATTCCACCTATAAGACCTATAGTTTTCAATCGGCTCACCTTCCCTATTAAGAAAAAATATATATGCTTATGCCACAATTAACTCATAAGACAAAAGAGAGATGCTACGAACACCTCTCTTGCGCCGCATAACTGTTTAAAAGAGACTAGGCTTGTAAGTCGCCAAACCATCGCGTGGGGTGACTATTTTTATTGTATAGTTATTTATAATTATGTTTATGTCAGATTATCAGAAAAACCATCAAAACACAACACCTATTTCCTCTCCTTGTCTTCTCCCTCTACTTGTGTTATTGTTATAACATAGATTTAATAACTAGTTATAGAAAGCTTAGGTGAATTCCCATGGACTTAAAATTCATAGCCACTACAACATTCGGACTAGAATCCATAGTAAAGCGCGAACTCGAGCGCATAAATGCAAAAAACATCGCCCTCTCTGACGGCAGGATAGACTTTTCAGGAGATTATCATACGCTCGCACGGGCTAACATGTGGCTGCGTAGTGCGGATCGCATCATGATTAACTTTGGAGAATTTGAAGCAACAAGCTTTGAAGAACTCTTTCAAGGTGTTAAAGCCCTGCCTTGGGGTGACTTGCTTGAAGCCGATGCTAACTTTATAGTGACTGGAAAGTCGGTCAAAAGTCAGCTTTTCTCCGTCTCAGACTGTCAAGCAATAACAAAAAAAGCTATCGTCGAGAAACTTAAACAAAAATACAATATAGATTGGTTCGAAGAAACGGGAACGGAGTATAAGATTCAAGTCGGTATTTTAAAAGATGTCGTAACAATTGCCATAGACACAACAGGCCCTGGGCTTAATAAGCGCGGCTATAGAGAGACTTCCGTTTCCGCGCCGCTTAAAGAAACGCTCGCGCATGCTCTTATTGACCTTAGCTATTGGAACAAGAGCAGAATTTTAGCCGATACCATGTGCGGCTCCGGTACAATTCCTATTGAAGCTGCTATGGTGGCAAAAAATATAGCCCCAGGACTCACGCGCAAGTTCCAAGCGGAGAGTTGGAATTTTATTGATTCGTCAGTTTGGAAAGATGTGCGCCAAGAAGCATACGCGGAGATAAATGCAGACCTCAACACGACTCAAATATACGGCTCGGACATTGACCCAAGGGCTATCGAGCAAGCTCAGGTCAATGCAGAACTTGCGGGTGTAGGCGATATTATAGACTTTCGCGTTCGTGAAGCAAAAGACTTCGTAGCTCCTGGAGAATATGGCATACTTATCTCAAATCCGCCATATGGTGCAAGAATCGGTAATTTTGACGAGATAAAAGAGATGTATGCAGGGTTCAAGCGCTTTATGGATGCCAACCCTTCATGGTCTTTATATGTGATGACTACGGATGAGGAGATTGAGCAGTATTTGAAGCGTCGGGCAACTAAGAAGAGAAAACTTTATAATGGAAATATTAAGACTGACTATTATCAGTTTGTTGGACCTAGACCGCCTCGAGGATAGTATGTATAGTAAAATAAACCGTGATGAAGAATATAAACATCGCTTGCTTGACTTTATCAAGCATGAGTATGAAGTTGATGCAATCTCTATCACATCTGCAAAGCGCGGGTTTTACGGCGAGACATGGAGGCTTGATACATCTAATTCCGCATACTTCCTTAAACTGGTTTATGCTCACGAGTATAAACCAGTTTATGAACGGAGCTTCCCTGTAGTCCAGCATCTTTGCGACCACGGAATCGACTTTATCTCTAGAATAGTTACGACCACTTCAAACAATCTATACTCTCACTTCGATGGTGCAACTATCGGCGTATTTGATTGGATTGAAGGCGAGAATACAGAAAACGACGCTACAAAAATTGATGAATACAAGATGCTTGCAAAAGTGTATACAGTTCCTTCTTGTGATATTTCTATGCCAAGTGAGAACTTCACGAATAAACATGCAGGTGACTTTTTTGAAAAATGGAAAAGACTCAATGATAAACAAACTTTATCTTTACTTGAGAGAAATCGTTTAAAAATCGAACATAGAGCAAAAAGGCTCGATGTCTTTTCTAAGCTTTGCTGTAGAGATACAAGTGGTTTTTTCATCACTCATGGTGATGCTGGTGGTAATTTTCTTGTAGGTCATGAGTCGAACTTTATTGTTGACTGGGATAGTGTGAAGCTCGCACCGCCAGAACGCGACGCATGGTTTTGTGTGCACTTAAATTGGGCTATGGTTGCTTTTCATGATGCTCTGAAACAGAATAATATTAACTATGAGTTGCGCCCTGAACGATTTGCTTATTATTGTTATTGGTTTTTCTTTTATTATCTGAATGCATTTCTTGATGCTCATGCTGAAGTTGGGATAGAAGCTGAAGCAATTGAGGAGTTTATTGATGGTTGGATGGCTAATAATGTTGAGTGGGCTGATGGTGTGAGATGAGATACTAATCCATATATGTAGTTGACGCTGTCCTTAGCGTTCCTTAACTCCTGATGGAATGCCGAGAATAGCGCCCCTACAAAGTATTATCTATTTTACAACAACCAATCCAACCACTCGCATCCATCATGGTAAGCCGTGATGAAGAATATAAACCCCAACGCTTTGCCTTGTGTTGCTAACTCACGCTAGATTTGTTCATGCTTCTATGGTATAGCTTAATGTTGTGTATCAGACAAATACGCCTATTAAGCGTATTCTTATTAAGACGAATACAAAAGGGGTTATCATTATGAATAGCAAGCGTACCAAAATTATAGTTGATATTTTAATGACAGTTTTTCTTATCCTGTCATTCATAAGGTGGGATGGCATCGGTGGGGCTACTTATCACATTATTGTGGGTAGTGCTTGTACTTTGTTTTTTGCCGTTCACATTTTCATACACAGAAAATGGATTAAAGCTGTAACCAAATCCTGCTTTACAGGGAAGTTGAATAAGACACTAAAAGGGAAATACATAATAAATATGCTCCTGTTAGTGGTATGGAGTATTTCAATTATTACAGGTTTCTTCGCAATAGCCCCATTTTTTAATGACTTGGGCGGCTCTGGAATAGGTCGCTTGCACGGCATTACGGCAAGAGTTGGATTAGGGCTTATTGTTGTTCACATTATCCAACATATACCGCAAATCAAGTCATACATTGGGATTGGTAAACGTGCGATTTGAGTATAATCGGGATTGGGGTTACTATACATCTGTTGATGGTAAAAGCTAAAAAACCAATGCAGTACACAATTTTTAATGGAGCGGGTGAACAAAATGCCAATGATGCCATACTCGAAAAAACCTGCCACTAGCTATCTTCTCTATACCCTTTATGCTGTTATCATGGCAGCAAGTTATGGCTTGCTTACTTATTTTAGCATTTTTGCTCGTGGTGCAGAGGGCTTTGCTTTGCGTACCTATATATGGAATCTTGCATTGATAATGCTTGTATTGCTAATTGATAGGCTGTATCTTGTCAAACTGAAAAAGAACGCTGAGAAAAGAAAAGCAGCAAACCTAAAACCTAAGGTATTGCATTTTGTATCGTTCAAGGCTTCACTTTATCTGTTTTATATGTTCGCCTTGACTGTTTCACGATTGATGTTGCTTTTGGATATTGGGGAAATAGAAGCGGCTTACAGTTTTAGGAACTATCTGCTCTCTATAGAGTATGGTTTAATACTCTTAGTTGCCGCTGACAAGTTTATTGACCAGTTTATAAAGGATAAAAAGCAAATGAGGGAACTAGCGGAAAACTAGTGAAAAATCACCACCACGTGCTTAACTTATCCTTTTTTTTAATACTGTGTCGAAAAAAACTCCACTTTCAGCATGTAAATAATATATCAACAAGCGCATTGCTTTTGTTAGTAATTAGTATGGCATTTAAGTCGGCTCAGTTTTAGTTGATCAGTAAACAAAGTACACACTATTGAAATCTATTTGTTAGCTTTTTTGAATCGGTTTAGTACAAAAGTGGACAACAGATTTAGCGATAACACTATTATGATTAGTATGCTTGCCGTCGCATACGCTTCTCCGATATGTCCGTGTTGGTATCCTAACACAAAAATAGCTGTTGCAAGGGTTGAACCTTCCGAAAAAAATCCAATCGGCATCGGTCCTAAAAAGCCACCCATAGTAAACATTACCGCGGCCGAATCTGAAAGCATTCTTCCTACGGATAATATTACCATCGTTAATATACCAGGAATCGCCGATGGTAAAAGTAGCTTGAAAGTAGTTCTTGCCTTGCCTATCCCCAGCGCATAAGCCCCTTCTCTGTAACTCGCAGGAACCGACCGCAGAGCTTCCTGCGTCGCACGTGCGGTAAGCGGTATAATCATTAAAGATATTGTTAGGCAGCCTGCTAAAATAGATATTCCGAATCCCATAAAATTCACAAAAACAACTACGCCGAAAAGACCGATAATCACACTAGGTATTCCACTTAGAGTGTCAATTGCAATTTCAATTGTTTGTGTAATTCTGCTTTTACTTTGTTTTTTAGTATATTCAGTTAAGAATATAGCAGTGCAGATTCCTATGGGAAATGAGATTGTTGCCGTTAAAGCAATATACATTAAAGTCGTAACAATAGCTGGAGCTATCGTATCAAACCCGCCGGTATACGCTCCAGTCAAAAATTGTGGGCGCAAGTGAGGTATGCCGTTAATTAAAATCAGCAAAATGATAGAAGCAAGTACAAATATTGCAATCAATATTGATATTATACTGAAAAGCTTACTTGCCCCGGTATAGCGTGCTATGGTATTGTCCCACACCTTAGAAAATAAACCTTGCTTTTTCTTTGTGGAATTTTTAGTAATATTGTACAGGGCAAAAACACTCAGTACCAGTATAAATAAAACAAGCGCCGATCCTATTAGTGCGCCCAATTGCAGATCACCAGCGCCTTCTATCTCTATAGCCACATTACCCGGAATAGTCCTTATGCTTCTAAACAAGCCTGTGGGATAAGCTATGGCATTGCCCGCAAGCATTACCGCTGTTAAAGTTTCCCCTAGGGCTCTACCAATACCCAATAGAAGGGCGGCCATTACACCATTTTTAGCGGACGGCACTTCTGCAGCAAAAACCGCTCTTTCATGAGGTAAACCCATAGCAACCGCACTTGTGTACAAACTTTTATCAACGTTTTCTATACTTGTCTTGGTAAGCGCCGTTACGGTGGGAACTATCATAAGCCCCAATACAATTGACAATGCAAGTACTCCAGTGCCTTCTCCGCTCGGACTGACAAAACTCAGTATCGGCAATATTATCATCATACCGAAAAATCCATAAACGATGGATGGAATCGCTGCAAGAAGATTAATAAGCTGGCTTATGTAAGGATTTGCTTTTTTAGGACAAAAACGTGCAAGATAAGTCCCTGCGAAAAAACCTATGACTCCGCCAAAAAAAAGCGCGCCAACAGCAGATGCAAATGTAGAAACTATAAGTGGCATTATTCCATAGCTGCCGACAATTTCTCCGACAAATGTGTCGTTTACATTACTATTCCATGCGGGACCAAACAAAAAGTTAAATATGCCTATTCTTCCGATGGCCGAAGCACTTCCGCTGATGAGAAAAACAAATATAGAAACAATAGTCACGACAGAAAAAAAAGCAGCAGATATAAAGACAAATTTCAAAGAGTTTTCTTTTATTGATGCTTTTTTTAGTGCAGAAGAGAATGTGCTCATAATATTATCCTTTCGATGAGCCGCAGTAGTAGTGACCGAAAGATATCGGCAGGCGCAAGCCTGTTTTCGCCAACGGCGAAAACCATGAGGGCGGCGTGATAGCTCCGATTCCCAAGCGAAGCGAGGGAACTCTTCCATATAAAAACCTGTTTAAAATTGTCCGTTTATGTACTTTATAAATTCTTCGTTTTGGGGATTCGAAAAAATCTGATCGGTATCGCCAAACTCCAGGCATTCACCCGACAGGAAAAACGCTGCTTTGTCCGAGAGCCTTGATGCCTGCTGTATATTATGTGTCACTAATAAAACCGAATAATCTCTCTTAAGCTCCGTGCACAGTTCCTCTATTATGACAGTAGATGTCGGGTCTAATGCGCTTGTCGGCTCATCCATAAGTAAAATTTCGGGGTCTATCGCTATTGCTCTTGCTATGCATAAGCGCTGTTGCTGACCCCTTGAGAGCTCAGCAGCCGGCTTATTGAGTCTGTCCTTTACCTCATTCCACAGTCCTGCTCTGTGCAATGATTCGGAAACAATCTCATCCAAATCGGATTTTTTTCTCGTTCCGTGTCCACGTGGTCCAAAGGCAACGTTATCGTAAACGCTCATTGGAAAAACATTAGGTTTTTGAAAAACCATTCCCACCTTTTTTCTCAATATATTTACATTGATGCCTTTGTATATATCAACGTCATTTATTATTACTCTGCCTTCGATTTTACAGCCGGGCACCAGGTCATTCATTCTGTTAAGGCAATTTAAGAAAGTCGACTTGCCGCAGCCTGACGGTCCCATAAACGCCGTTACTTCTTTTTCGGCGATGTCTAAATTGATATTATTCAGTGCCTGAAAATCATCGTAAAAGAGATTAAGCCCTTCTACTTTGATAATTGTTTTATTTCCCATTGCAGCACCTTTCAGCTCCTCAGTAAGCGTACTATTTTCCATATTAGCTCCTTTTGCGTCCCAGAATATTATTTTCTTTGACATAATTATTTGGCTTTCAAGCATATGTATCGGGCGAGAATGCTATGTAAAGACCAAGCGGTGTCCTGAAGAGCGCTGAGTCCGACCTCAGTACCTCGCACCGCACACCAACTCTAACGCATTCTCATGCGTATACATATTATTGCATTATTGAAAGAGAATTGTCAAGATGTTGTATTATGAAAGAGGATTGTCAAAATATTGTATTATGAAATAACCCACCAAAACAAAGCCTAAAAATACTTCGTTGAAAAAACATCGACTTTCAGCATGTAAATAATATATAAACAAGATTAAATTTTCACAGTAGCAATAATTATTTACATGGTTAACTATTATGAATCAAAAGGAGACCATCATGAAAATTAGAACAATTATACTTGACTGGGCAGGCGCACGTCTGTAGACTTCGGATCTTTTCCCCCTGTTGATGCTTTTATGAGTGCTTTTGAGGCTATGGGATTAACCCTACTGCCGATGAAACCAGGGCACCTATGGGTCTTGCTAAACGCACTCACATAGCTACAATGCTTATGAGTGAGCGTCCTACCGCTGAGTGGGTAGAGAAGCATGGCAAGCTCCACACCGAAGCCGATATCAATGCTATATACAAAAAGTTTGAACCTGCATTATTTGGTGTTTTAAAGAATTATGCAAATCCGCTTCTCGGTGTGCTTGAATCAGTTGCATGGATAAAAAATAAAGGTATAAAAATAGGTTCCACAACAGGCTACACTCGCCAAATGATGGATATCGTAGCTCCGCTTGCATGCTCTTGATGGAGCGCTGAGGACAGCACCCCCACAAAACATTGCCTATTTTACAACAACCAATCCAACCATTCATGCCCATCGGGATACGCCGCATCAATCGAGTCCAAAAGCCACTTTTTACTCTCCTCCGAAAGTATTGGCATAATCGCATTAAAGTCGCCCTCTGTCTTTACTCTCACAACAGGATGCTCAGAAGAAAACTTATCCGACTTGTAAAACAGTATGATTTCAGGCGCAAGATAGGGAATGTCATCACGATATAAAATCGCCTTATCCAGCGGTCGAATTATCTTGGGGTTTTCCTGCACCACAAAATCATTACCCACCCTTGCATCAATCTCTAGTTCGATAAACTCTATTTCATCCTGCACAAGCCATTTACGGGTTTGATACGTATATATCTCTCCCGCCTCTCCTTGCAAGCGGTCAAGTTTATGCAGTACGTTCGGCAAACAGCCCGACTTTATTGCCCATATATTTCTACAATCGCTCCAGTAGCTGTCCGTGATATCCTCTATTTTATAAAACAAATGCTGTGTTATTACCCTGCCTTCTTCCATAAATCTGCCATAAATAGACCAACCGTTATTTATTAGAAAGTTAATGACGCACTGCTTATCTGTCTCATATATTACAATGTCAAAATCCCCATGTGCACGAAGTTCCTTCCCCGCAAATATGTCAAGACCATAACCACCACATATGGCGTAGTCAAATCCTGCTGTCTTGAACAAGTCGTGGGCTTGTAGAATCACTTTGTTCATTGCTCTATCACCTCGTGTTTTTTGTTTGTATAGTCGTTTGCCTTGTTAATTCATTTTAGTCAATATCCTCTTGACTGTCAATCTATAGCAAACTATCCTATAAAAAAGCGATCATCCAAACGGACAATCGCTTTTTAAGTCATTATAATTTGATATTCCCCTACATCGTCTTGTCCCTAGCCAAAAGTACGCCCACTGTCGAGTTAATCATTACATATACCATTTCGTCCATTACTTTAGGAGTTAATGAGTTGCGCGTTTTTAAGTTCTTGCCTTTATTCGCAAGGTGTGAAACAAAGAACGTTCCATCGCCCGGATATGATTCTTCGCCCTCTGAGCTAATGTCTAAATACAAATCCATCATCGGGTGAACTTTGCGCAGAGATATTGTCCCTTGATTAACAGGAGTCGAAATCTTTGTCATAAGCTCAATCGGCTTACCTACTTCTTTACCGTCCGCATCTACAAGTTTCGCCTTTGTTGCGAAGTTGCCTACGTCTATGAACGCGAAACGTTGGAAATTTTTTCTGCCCTTGCTCTTTTTCATCATGATATATTTGCCAAGTCCGTTTACAGACTTCCAAATAGCCCTGTTTGCTTTTTTAATATCTACATATTCGCCCACGAAGTCAGAGATTTTCTCTTTAACCATTTTGCCGAATAGCTCACTGCCTCCGCCTACTATCAATATAGTGTCAAGTGCCGATTTATTTACGCCTCTCACTTTTATCAGCGTATCTAAGTATCTCTTAAAGATGTTCGCAATATTCTCCGCTTTATCATTAAATACGGAGTTGACAATATCCGAAATATCAAAAACTTTCTGCCCTATTCTTATCATATTTCTTTTCATTTCAAACTCGCCGCCACAGCTGCACATCTTGCTAGTTACAGAAGCTGCACCACAGTCAGGACACACGCCTAAAGGGAAACGCACAACATTAGATATAAGTGCTGTCTCGATATATCCGCAGCCATATTTTCTCTCAACTTCTTGCGCGATATCAGTAAAGGCGTCATTCGTTCCAATGTTAAATTGTCTCTCTGAGTCAGGAATAACATCAAAGCCCTGTATAGAAGCCATATCCGTAGTACCCGAACCGATATCAATAACGATATTAACCGAATTCACGTATGTCTTTTTGTTAAGCTCGCCATTGTCGTCGATAGCCTCATCAAGAAGCGCCGTCACAGCATCAGGCATAACATCAACACCCACGATATTATAATTTACTGTCCTGCCATCAAACTGGTCTGAACAGAACTTTACATTTCTTTTTGAAATTAAATTTTTTCTCAAAAGTTCGATATTTTCAGGTGTATACTCATCAGGAGATATAACTATGCCAAGATGTATGTCCAGACTGTCGTCTTTGCCATAGTCTTCTTGTGCCACATTCATCTGAGCATCGTCTGCTTCGATATTTGAGCTTAGTGCGACATTTGAAATATCAAGATCATCTAAAATATCCAAGCGCTCTAATATGTCTTTTTCAACTTTAGCTTCTTCCGTGGATGCCTTTTGTGTAGGCTCTGCTACTCTAACATTCTCTAGTTCCATCTCGAGTTCTTCGTTTTGAAAACCTATTTCGTTCCAAATATCAAAATTGTCTTTTTCAGTGTCCATAGCGCGTTCTCCTTATCTTTACGTATTCAAAGCAAACATGATACCTTTATGTAACATTTTTACCTATTCGTGAGGATTTAATAAGCACCCACAGAAAGAATATTCCAAATATTGCTACATTTATTTCAAAATTGGATAAGCGCATATCCAACCACATGTGGTATCTAGACTCATCCTACTAATTCAGATTATACATTACCTCAGGCATATTTGCAATCATATTTTCTGTTTTTTATTGCTTTTGTCGAAATTTATCGAACGATTAGTTGCTTTCACTCGAGACTTTGCCTACCTCGCGATAATAAGCAAGCAATAAATCAACCATACGCCCATAACTCTGCACACCATCCTCTTGCTGATTTAGACGTAAATATGCGTCATTGACTCTGGTCGAAGCATCCGCCGCAGGACCTTGAAACGTTTGCCAGTACGCACGGGCTGCCGCAAAGTCTCTACGGAGCTGCTCAGGAAGAAGTGCAAACAGTTCATTATATTCCTGTGTGTTCACCGCTCTGCGCAAGGCATTAAGTGTATAAGTGAGTGCCACATAAACCGCGCTGTAGTTAAAATCTATACAATCTACATCACGACTCGCAAGGTACGCTATAAAATTAGCCTCATCTTCTCGCATATGTCCTGCTACATGCGCAAGCTCATGTGTGATAACAAAAGGAATCGACTGACTCGGCATGTCCGCATTATAATTAGCCTCCATCGTCCATGGGGAGAAGAATCCGCCTATATTCAAGTTCGACAACAGTGTCCGTGATAAAAGCAACCCTTTAGCCCGTGGAAAGTAGCTTTCCAGTCCGCCGTGTAAATCGTTAAGCTCGCTCATCGCCTGGCGTGCAGTGTCGTATATAGCATCTCTATCCAGCACAAAATGACCATCGGCATCCGTCTTAATTTGCGGCGCAAGTATCTCCGCTCGCTCCACCAAAATCATATATAGTTGTATCAACTCATCAACCGACGAACCCTGCACGGTAATCCCTACATGGTACGCATATGACTCCCGATTATAGTTGACTCCAGCACACAGTACAAAAAAAAGGATGATTATCGCTGTTATGTTTATTATGTGACGTACAGTTTTCACTCCGTGCGATTTTATACCATACCAAAGTCTTGCTCGCCCTCTTGATGTGCCTAAATTCACAATAACAAACAACACACCACAAACAACGCAAAGCACAGCTAGAATCAGCACAACTTCAAACAACGAAAAAGGAAACAGCCCTGTCAACCTCCCCATCGTCGCAGGAAAGACTGGGTAAACATGACTTGCATACCAAGCGGCAAAGTTTTGGCTTGCATGAGCAAAATAAGATAGAAGCAAGCTCGCAATTATTATAATTGGTCCTATCAGCCACCGAATATATTTTTGTTCTCTGTTCATATTTATTTGCTCCTTTGGGTTTGTGCCGATTACTTATTAAGTTGTGCAGCTCCTATAACTCCCGCATCATTGCCAAGTTTGGCTATGGCAAATTTGGTCTTTATCTCGCTTAGATATGTGACGTTGTTGATGCGTTTCTCTATCTGCGAGATAAGCGCACTCCCCTGCCCACTTATTCCACCGCCAATTACGATGACTTCTGGTTGGAGGATGTTTACGATATTGATTAAACCTATACATAGGTAGTAGATATATCGCTCCACAACCACCTTTGCTGTTTCATTTCCTGTTGCTGCCGCATCGAATGCGGTTTTGGCAGTTATTTTGTCTAAGTCTCCATTGACAAGGGTATTTATCATACTCTTCGGGTTACTTTTGACTGCCTTTATCGTATCGCGAACCAACGCACTCGCCGAGGCATATGCCTCCCAGCAACCTTTCAGCCCACAATTGCACGGCTCGCCATCCATACAAATAATATGATGACCAACCTCACCCGCTCCAAAAAACGAGCCTGAATAAATAGAGCCATCTACAATAATCCCACCTCCGATTCCCGTGCCTAGCGTGATAGTGACTGAATTAGTACTGCCCTTAGCCGCGCCGAATAGGCTCTCACCAAGGGCAGCACAGTTAGCGTCATTGTCGATGTGCATGGGGTAGCCTAGCTCTGCTTTTAACATGTCGCCGAGAGGAACATTAAGAAAGCCAAGATTTGCAGCATTAATGACTGTGCCGCACACTGGGTCTACAATTCCCGCACTGCCTATACCGATTGAGTTAATGTCGTGTGCATCGCTGATTAAACTTTTACACAGTGTAATAATGTCCGCGATAATCAGCCTATTCTCCCTTTCGGGGAGAGCAGGGGTTGATTTTTTTGTTATAATTTTGCCATGGGCGTCCACTACGCCGCCTATTATGGTCGTTCCGCCTATGTCTATTCCGATGTTGTACATGAGTATGAGTTTCTCCAGTTTTTGATTTTTTTCTTATATGGGTTATGATACTATAGATGATTAGAATGTGCAAGGTTTGCATAAAACAACGTACATATGTAATTCTACAAAAATATGGACGACCGAATCGGTCGTCCGCATGAGCGCTCATTGGCGTCTAGTGTATCGACTCCACAATCAAAATCTTCATCTCTAAACTAATACTCGCAAAACTTTCAATAGATTCAAAGCTTGTCATTGAATAAACGATTCCATCCCTAAGCCATATCAATTCACGCTGCTTCATCACCTCAGCCCCTTGGCGCGGCTCAATGACTCCCTCTCCATCAGCTATAACGTTCTCGATAAGCACAGTCTCTGTATCTCCTATTATAATTTTAGATATAGGGGCTGTTGTAACAACTTCAAAGTATCCACCTTCCCCCACGTACCACTGGGCTAAAGAAAACGCTTGATACCAATTTGCCGAACCTAAAGGAGCTA
>Ga0123355_10005759_pt1 | contig 18211 bp, 12 predicted proteins | sample TergutEmb28metaG_3_FD_89872 | JGI IMG/M metagenome (GOLD analysis project Ga0123355, IMG submission 89872) | Embiratermes neotenicus P1 segment gut microbial communities from Petit-Saut dam, French Guiana - Emb289 P1 | ecosystem: Host-associated > Arthropoda: Insects > Digestive system > Gut ... | reverse complement strand
ATCATAAACATCAATGATTGGACCCTTTGATCCGTTCCGTCTCCAGAGTTACAGCTGCTCGCGCCAACGCTTCTTCGGTCTTCCAATTGTTCTCCTTCCTTGTGGTCTGTAGTGGTATGATTTCAAAGGGATACGGTTTTGTGGCCTTCTTTGCAAATGTGAAAGCCAGTTCCGTCTGTATTCATCTATCTTGTCTAGTATGCCTGTAATCCGCAATTCGCGGCGTATGTAGTCATTTGTTGTGTGGTCGAAAAGGGTGTAGCCTGCCAGAGGTCTCAGTAACTTCATTTCTGCCGCTTCAATTCTTCGTCTTTGTAAGGCTGTTACAGTCCAATTTTCTGACTCATATAAAAATGTAGGTAAAACTAGTGTGTTGTGTGTTGTATACGAACTATTTATAACCTAACCTAACCTAACCTACCTACAGATTTATGTCAAGCGTTATCAATTTCAATACGATTGCCAGTTCATTAAACCAAGCCAATAACAAGTTGGTCTACTATTGGTATTTCGTTGCACTCACACTTGAAAAAAGGTGAATATTTAATACCTGTTGCCTTCCTTCGTTTTTATTACTGTATGTGAAACAGAAAGATGACACTTTTATTGGTGTATGTGAAACAGAAAGATGACACTTTTATTAGTGTGTGTGAAACAGAAAGATGACACTTTTATTAGTGTATGTGAAACAGAAAGATTAAACTTTTATTAGTGTATGTGAAACAGAAAGATGACACTTTTATTAGTGTATGTGAAACAGAAAGATGACACTTTTATTTCTTGCCACTTTTACCCTTTAACCACACAGCCTTCGTCTTTAGCGCCACAATACATGCTGTGCGTAATATCTGAAAATATTTAAACGAAAATTTTAACATTTCAGAGCAAATCTGTAATACATGTTGTGCTTATCAGAATTTTTTTTCTTGAGCCGCTATTGAAAACCTGATTCTTTCAGCTTCGTATTAATTGTATTTAGGATCAACACAAACCACAATTAAATTTCTTCAACCACTTAAGGCAGACCTACATTTCAAATTAATTTTAATTAACTCTGTTTAAGCTTCTGATCTTATTCTTGTAAAGAGCTTATTCTGCCTTAGGTTCACATTTTAACTTAAATTAGAGGTAATATTTTTTCAGCTCATATACGTTGACAAACTGTTACTGGTAATATTAAATAAATGAAAACTCAAACTTCAATGTTAATGACACTCAAAATTAAATATTGGATTTTTTTGTGCGCTGCGACCCAACAGCGAGCCTTGACCTCCTCGTGCTTAAAGTTTTTAGGCAACACACAACGACACGCTTCTCTGGACGAGCGATCAGCTCGTCGCAGATACCCTCTATTTGATCACACACAACCTCACAACAGACAAACCTCTATGCCCCCGGCTGAATTCGAACCCACAATCTCAGCAGGTGAGCGGCTGCTGACCTACGCCTTAGTCCTTGCGGCCACTGGGACCGGCAATGAAAAAAATAACAGACTTAGTATATTAGTAATAGTTCTATAAGGTTGCTCAGTAACTGAATTGCCGTATCAAGTTATCAGAAATTTGAGTGAGTCATGAATCCTGCATTCTTTAATGAGATGTCGTATAGTCAGGTCGAATTTCGGTTAGCACTCTAGTGAATATACGGATAGTACTGTCACAAAGGGGCAGGGCTGTCTGCATGCATGCGGCTAAAGAGCTTAAAAGGCACCAAAGTTTCAGTATGAATTAGCTTCCAACTTTGCCTGCAACAATTTATCTGTCTGCCGTAGCAATGCTTGTTCTATCAAGTTACCCTTCCAGAAGTTTCCAGGGTCATGGCATACATATTCAGTGCTACTGTAATATCCCTCATGGGATGTCATATATAAAAGTGGGACAGGGGAAAGCTTGAAGCTTTATCCATGGAAATCGCAGGGATTGGAACTTCAAATTTTAAAATACGACGGTCTTCATTTCAAAGCTGTCTACAATAGACTGGAACGTGTAAGTAGCTCTTTGATGGCCGCGTCATATTTTACCCGGCCTCTCCTTCTTCTTTGAGAATAATGTTTAATTACACGCTGGCTGGCTGGCTGGGATTGCGTAGGCGGTGTAACGACTAGCTACGGGAAGGTGCTGGAATCGGGCCTCACTGGGAAAGGGATTTTGCTGACCCGTACAGACCCCCCGAGGCCTACCCAGACTGCTCTAAAAGGGATACCAGGTGTATTTCTCGGCGTTAAAACGGTCTGGGAGCGACGCTGAGTGGCCACTCCTCTAGTGCCAGCGTCAAGTATGGTTAGATATAGAATTCTACCACCCTTCTATGCCTATTCGGAATGTTACGGGGCAGCCTATAGCCCTAGGATATTTAATCTCAATTCTTTTTCACCACGCTTTTTAGTCGCTTTCGCAAAATTGTGAAAAGCCACTATTAGTTTCGTCATGTATGTCAGTCCATCCTTTCGTCCGCCCATTCGTTCGTCCGTCCCTTTGTCCGCATGAAACAACTCGGTTCCCACTGAAGAGATTTTAATGAAATTTGATATTTGAATATTTTCCGAGAATCTTTCCAGAAAATTCACATTCCACTAAAATCTACTTTACGTGAAGAACTATATACGTTTTTTATCATATCTCGCGCGATTAGGTTTTATAAACAGAAATGTTTCAGGCGAAATTGTAGAAAAAATCAAAACACACATTTTATATTCAATAACGTTTTCCGAAAATCGTGTCTCTTATGAGGTAATGTGGGAAAATAGAATAGACGCGGACAGGCCACATGTGTCAGACCATGTAATGCTGCGTATAAAAATGCTTGCCGGGATAAACACGACAAGGATAAAGACACATACATTCTTTATTAAAGAAAGCCGTGAGTAAACGAATATTATTTTGCTTCAAGGCAGCGTTCCTAAGTACGAGAGAACAAATTAGTTGGAATATAATTTGTTTTAAAAACTGGTAAGTGCAATGTGCATAATTCTGTTTCCTGTTTATACAAATTGTGAGTCAAGAGAAATATTAAGTAAAATTTATGTACGTCTGTATGGTTGACTGTGGTTAGTGTATGTAATTGCAGTAATCATCTCGATGTTACTAGGACATGAGCATGGGTTGATTCCAGTCAGCTGGAAATAATGAATGGATTATTCAAGTTCTAGATAAAGAGACAGATGTGCAGACAGATCGATAACCAATACACAAACTAATTGTCTGCGAAATATTGTTTGTAAATCAACCATTACAAAATATTTCGAAGGCGTTCAACTCTTGAGGTTAGAATAATGCATGTGAAAAACACACACACATAATCAACGTAGATATATAAATAATTTTTGGAAGGCAGGCTTCAGTATACAACATGGAATTCGTTGTTTTATTACAAAATGATATGTGATTTGTCCTAGTAATGTTATAATGTAGACATCTTACTGTGTCAGGTTCTCATGTAAAGCGGAATGAACTGTCCGATTATTTTCAAAGTTTGTGAGGAAAAATAACTCTTGGACAAAAATACGACCGAGCAGTATGAGATCCATGTTCAGAAGTTGGAGACAAAAATCGAGACAGAATTCTTCTTCTCTCTCTGTCTCTCTCTGTCTCTCTCTCTCTCTCCTGTATCATTTAAATTTGTCCTTTTTACGATAATTGACTGCGGCCTAGCGGCTAAAGTGGCGAATTTGTAAACATAAAGTGGTCAGTTCGCGTCTTGCTTTCGCAGTTTGTTTTCACTTATTGCTCTCACGACTCTTCAAATTTATAATTTTTTCTTTTTAAATTTATAATTTGAGTTTATTAAATTTGCATTGTTTTTATTCTTTTTATTTTCAATTTCTGGTCCCGGGACCGCGCGATCTAAGGCGTAGTCCTGCGTCCGCTCGTCTGCTGAGATTGTGGGTTCGACACCCGCCGGTGGCATGAATATATGTTGGTTGTGATTGTTGTGTGTTTTAGGTAGAGTTCTCGGCGATGAGCTGATCACTCGCCCAGAGGAGTCCTACTGACTGTGGTGTGTCGTTGTGTGTGATCTAGAAACCCTGGGGTCACGCCAAAAACAAACGAACATTTATTTTCCATTATGTAAGAACACAGTCTTTGTACTGTGTCACGTTCGTTGGCAGATTGATTCTCCTAAAAAATGAAGTGCACGATCGGGTATTCTAAGATTCGTTTCAAACTTTGTGAGAATAAAGATTTTCTGACAAAGAAAAATGATCGAGCAGTAACATCCAACGTTTAAAAACTGCAGACAAAATCGACAGAGAAGTTTTCTCTCCTCTGTCCATTACTCTCTTCACTTCTCCGTGTCCTCGGGGTTACGTTGGAATCAAAAAGTTGCGAGTTCGTGTGTCTTTGTCACCAGCAATTTTAGGACTGTTCGCAAAACTGCGAAAGCTATTAACTTCGTCCTATCTGTCTGTCTGTCTGTCTGTCTGTCCATCCGTCCGTCCGCATGCAACAACGCGGCTCAAACTGGACAGATTTTCATGAAATTTTGCTTTTGGATATTTTTATAAAATATATCTTAAAATGCAAGCTTCATTAAAATCTGACAAGAATAAAGAATACTTTACATGAATACCAATATACATTTTTATTATAGCTTTCTCAGTTCTTCTTAGAATGAGAAATTTTTCGGAGAAATTTTGTAGAGAAAATCAAAATACATATTTTGTATTCAATAACGTTTTTAGAAAATCGTACCTTTTATGAGATAATATGGAAAAGTACTGAAGAGCCGGGGAGGCCACATATGAAAATATGACGCATGCGCATTGTATGCTGGATACCAAAGGCTACAAACACACACTATCAGAATACTTAACACTTATTTCTTTTCCACTGCAACAGTGGTTGCACGAAAGCGCCTCAATGTTGCTTTGTACGTACATTGCCTGTCTTGTTTATTTTTCACATAGATGTCTTCAGCAATTATTTGTGATACGTTACTGAAACAGGGGTTGTTTACCCACTTACTGAAACCGAATTATCTTTTATTAACATTTTCTTGAGCAGTTACATTAGTTTCTTTCTCATCCGGTCTATTGTTTGGAGGGGGGTTGAGGTGGCTTGGAAAACCCAGGAATCTCAGATCATGGTGTATGTAACATATGCAAAATCATCACAAGTAAGTGTAACTTCTTAAAGAGTAGATAGTTTGCCTAACAATATATAATAATAATAAATTAGTAAACGCCTCGCTTCTCATAGTACGGGTTCTTTCGACCTTCGACATAGTGGCATGAGACTACCATCGCATTAAGTGGGGGAAGGCCGAAAGCCCGAAGGATTATCTGACTACATACCCTAGACATTTCTAGCCTTCAGTATTAAAAACAGTCCTAAACTTCATCCTGTCTTGGCAAAGGGTGCCGGGTTATAGTAGGCTGTGAGACGGACAGGCCGGGGTTTGATTCCCAGTAGAGGAAACGAAATTTTCTCTTTTTCAAAACGTCCAGACTGGCCCTGGGGCCCATCCAGGCCCGAAGTCGATGAATAAAGCAGGCGGTTTGCAAAGTGTGTCTTTCTTGTTTCTACTCTCCGTCAGAAAATACATCAAAACAACGCACAATACGGACAGCAAAATGCATTTTTCGCTCAGTGTTTTGCATTATTTGCCCTTTTGTTCACATTTTTCGACACCAAATTGCTATAGAGAGAGCAAAATACGACAGTAGTCGGAAGACATGAAGGAAGCTAGACGAGACAGCTTAGTACGAGTAGATTTAGTCTACAGGTTGAGGACCAATCAATCGAGCTTCGATTCCCGGCAGCAGGAGCAAGTGATGTTCCCTGTCTCTAAATCATGAAGGGCAGATCTGGCGCCTGTCGGGTTCCTATTAAGTGCTCACCGGTCCCCTTATCCTGGGATACGGCTGCAGTGTTACGAAGTTCACCACCCACTTGTATCTAACGTCAAGGTTAATAATGCATGTAACTATACACATATTCCTTCATGATGTGGATTTTAAGCCCTTTAAAGACCAGGATTAACCTAAATTATATTTAAAGTTATAATTGTACATTGGGTTCTAAAAACGCGGGGAATTTCTTCAGCAGCTGAGCACTTTCTGAAGAAGGTCTTTGGTCTGTGGAGTTATATATTATATTTCTTTATTCTAGCACATAATACATGAAACTTAGTAAATGTCCTGGCACCGTATTTGGGAATGAAATTGTCTGGCATAAAAGCTTTTGTCTGATTTTTAAGCATAAAAATTGTGTGAAGAAACGGATGCGTTCTGAACACAACCTAATAATTGTTTCAACAACAAATATGGGTGTATTTTGGTAAGAAAATCACAAAAAAACAAGAATGTTTTTCTCGTAATGTTTTTAGATATTTACTGCATTTTAAATGTTTCAGTAAAACTTGTAGAAATGAAGGGGCCTTTTTTTTATGGGTTAGTAAAATGATTCGTTGTTTCTAAAAAGGGGATTTGAATTTCGAATTTATCTTTATGTTACACTGGATAGACACAAAGGAAAACTAATTTCGCAGAAAAATATGAGAAGGAATATTTCAATTACCAAAATTCAACAAAGTTCCTTTTGTAATTAGTCCACTAAACATGTGCTTATGATGTCAGATCCAACCTCGCCTACTTGGTTTCACTTCTCCTTTGTTTTGTGAACCGGAGATTCATGTTAATTGCAGACTATAAATATGTATATAAATATGTATCCATAGCAACGAAACTGGAGGAATTTCCGTTTAACAGATGGAAAATGTACAATATAGAAGCCACTCACTGAATGCTTCTTGCATTTTTTTTAATACGGGATATAAAAACAAATTAAAATCTGCGGAAGCGTCCGGTGGGGGGGGGGGGTGTATTCCTATACATTTTGTCCCTATCGATTTCTCATCGGAAGGGGATAATCCAATCCAACAAGGAATCCAATAGTTCCAGTGTGGTAGTTCCTGTGGACTACTGTGCAGTGCGTGACCTCTGTGAGTTTTTCAACCAAACAACATATGCCCACGTTTGGAAGGTTTCTGTATTAGTAGCTGCCTGTCTGCTTGTTAGTTCCTGGCACTCACACTCTTCTGAAGAGCTGCTCAATAGAAGACCTGGTTATCAAAAAAAAAAAAAAATTGACTTCATCCATTTGGACATGACCCTGTACAGGGACAGGGTAGCAGCAGGATAGCAAGATGGAGAAGAAATTAACGGTGAAATGGAAGAAGACATGGAAGAATAATAAAAAGAGAAAATGTATAGAAGAAGGCGAAGACAGAATTTAAAAATGATAAGGAGAAAAAAAAAAGAAGTATATAAGGAGGGGATAAAGAATGTAAAAGCAAATGGATAGAAGATGTGTACGACGGTGCAGGAAATGAAAAGTTGTAAGGGGGCTCTTCGCAATATGTGAAGGAAAAGAGCAAAAGAAGCAGAAGCATAGGTACCTTATAGAAGGATTATGTAAAAGCTCTAAAGGCCCACAAATCTGGGGACCACGAGCCTATTGCAACAAATAATTTTTTCACCCTAAATGATAATCACTCACTATTAGTGCGAATTCGAACATATTCGTTTCAATTCATTTCGTACGAATACGCTTCAGCGTTGCCAAATGTAGCGCCATTGTAGCACATAAGAAGTCTGGTTACAGTGCGCAAAATTAATGTCATGTTGCATGCGACTGTGTTTTGTTAGATATCATGTTGAGGTTTAAATTTTGTTGTCCATTTCTCGACCTAATTGTCACGACAATGTGACTGCCGTCACCCGTGCGTCCTAAAACCAGCCTCTAATCCCCAACGAGATACCAAGCTAACAGATTCTGCCAGCTACTGCATAGCTTGTCTGTTATCGCTGACCTCAGCACTGTCGCTGACACGGGATGCCGCGACAGATCAGACTTCTACGCGATAGAACTGTCGGGCTCTGGTTTCAGATACAAGAAACATTCAATATAACACAATACGATGATCCTGTAAAAAAAAAACGCTAAGTACGAATTGACCAACGCTTATTACGAAGGTTCTCTTTGCAAAACTTACGTAATCGATAGTCACCCTAGGACAGGCCATGAAGGCCTAGGGGAGAGTAGAAGTGTAAATCTGCTCTCGCTTTAACCTCGGCGTTTGATGGGGTATACCCCTACTGCTCCTCTGGCCCTTCGCGGCCTGTTTTAGGGTAAACTTTACTGTTATTGATGTGGTGCTTAATTAAATATGGTTCAAATTTACCTCAATCCTGTCTCGTGAAAGCCACTAGAACTCGTAATGGATCTGGTTTGTGTAATGTAGCAGCCGAAAGTTCCATTTGACTGTCACAGGCAGATATAGTGCTGTATGTCCCATTTAACCCTTACTGTCGGATACAGTGCCGATTGTTCCATTTTACTGTCAGAATCAGGAATAGTGTTGTAATATTCCATTCGACAGTCAGACATAGTGCCAAAGGTCCCATTTGTCTGTTACAGTCAAGCATAATTCTAGGATGTCCCATTTAACTGTTACAGACAGACATCGTGCCAAAGGTCTCATTTGTCTGTTATGGTCAAGCATATTTCTAGGATATCCCATTTAACTGTTACATAGTGCCAAAGGTCCCATTTGTCCGTTACAGTCAAACATAATTCTAGGATGTCCCATTTGGCTGTTACAAACAGACATGGTACCAAATGTCTCATTTGACTGTTACAGGCAGACATTGTACCGGAACTTGCGCCATGTTATGAGTCGGAGGATGAAACAATGGGACGTCGCAACAAGGTGGCCAGCGATTTGCATCTACAGCGCAACAAGAGAGGTACCCGACTGTATTCGAAGGATGATTTCCGAGAACATTACTGCATCACAAGTAAACAGCTTGACGTGCTCGAGCGAGCGCGAGGCTCTGGGCTCTTCGGGTGTCTTTCAAACTACCACGTGAGTTCTATGTATGCATGCCACTGCACAGATACTTCTACCAAAGTACTTTTCAGCCCCGTACTCTCCTCTAAAGGTGGTTCGCGGTGGCGCAGTTGGTTGAGGTACTGCGCTAAAAGCCGGAAGGTGGAGGGTTCGATTCCCGATGGTGTCACTGGAATTTCTCAGAGACACACTCCTTCCGGCAGCACTTTGACCCTGGGGTTGACTCAGCCTCTAACAGAAATGAGTACCAGGAATATTTCCTGGGGAGTAAAGGCGGCCGGTGCGTACGGCTGACAACCTTACCACCTTCATGTGCCGATTGTCTTGAAATGTGGGATTCTCATTCTCCTGGAACCCCAGGGCCTGTCCAGACCTGTGATGGGTTTGCTTTACCCTTTTACTGTACTCTAAAGTATATCCATGAGCAGCGATCTACCCTAGTAAGCAGCTGGACTCTCTAAAGGCCTTGTGGGTTTCCTTGCTGCACGCCACTGCTCCCACAATAAAATTATTGTTAGAATTACATTTTACTGCAAGAAGATTAGCCACCAGCGGTGCTGTAGTAGCACAGGTCACATAAAATCTCCAAGCACTTTGTCTCTTTACTCACGCTACTGTACTCAAGTAGTCAAATTATTTGTTAGCCCTGCATTATGCTGCAAGGAGGAGGTATACCAAAGGCAGCGTATCAGCAGCAGGAAGCTTGATGGAAAGTACTGGGAAATGACAATGAACCAGGGATCCAAGCACGAGAATTCATGAAGTTCAAAAAATTTCGCAACATTTATTGTTTATTCGCAGTTCATGAACGTAGTTGATGCATATAGCAAAGAATATAAAGAAATGTTAATTTACTTGTATACAAAATTCTAAATTTAGCAGATGTTTTTTTCGATATGTTTACAACAGACATTAAGACGGATTTGGCGTCTAACTCACACGACCTTTTCATGCCCGATGACAAGTATAATTCTATGTATGATAATAGGACACATATTTGCATTGTATGGAATGCTCACCTGTACCGCTGTTTGCTTTCTCCATTTCTTCAGAGCAGGAAATTTGATACAGACATTTTTCTCAATGGGAGGCTTGAATTTTCCCATTTCAAGTTTACAGATTTTTTTGTGAACACAAAGACTAGTGAAAACTGCTTAAAGCCCTGGTGACATCCATACTCTAAACGAGAATACAAATTTGCCCGCTGTTTGTGTCCTCTTGATCTACCTAATTTTTTGTATATTCAAGTCCATTACATAGACGTGAGTGCTCCATATTGTTGCAAGCCACTTTCAACACAGGGACCATACTTTTGCACACCCCTGTCAGACTATTAAAGCCCTGTCATTTTGCGAAGTACCCCATACAGAATATTTTGTGAAACGCGGTCTTGAATATTGATACTTGGGTCTAGTATATCCTGTCCATCTAGGCACTGTTCACACCCGTTTTAGCTCTACATAATGGTGCGCATATCAGATGAATTAATGGACAGCTATCTGCATTTGACCACGAGTCTGGTCAGTTAGAGAGTGTAAACTCGATGTCCACATGAATGTCAAGGCATGACGACCAGCGTTGTTTACAGGCATTCTCAGCAGTTATCTGTCCGCAATAAAAAAATCCAATTCAAAATTCATAAAGTTTTTAATTTTTTTGTATTAGCTACAGGACAATTTGTATCTGGTAGCTACTTAAAAACAGTTCATAAGAACCGACTAACCCCATCTTCGGAGTGTAAGAGAAATCGCCGCGAGATCTTCTATTGTCGCCCCAGTTCCTTAGCATCATGCAACGTAACATAAAACAGAATTATTAATTTAAAATTCGCAATATATCTTCCAAAAAAGTTACTACCCACATACCCGAGGAAGGAGTCCCGTATACCGGTAGACAAAACACATCTTCTCTGTTCTACACCAGATATAAGGGTTACATGGTCGTGGATTTCTTCTGCAACTAAGCAGTTCGTCTTGCACATCGTGTGTAATTGTTACTCTGCCGTGTTTGTGTCTTCTGTAATAGATACTGACATTTCCTCCACACCAGTTTTAATGGGCATACCACCATGTTTCTGTCTTCTGTTACAATTTAAACCAACAAAATGCACACATTTCTTTATAATTACAATAATGTTTTAATAAGCATAAACTTCTACATGTTTCTGACCTCCCCGACTCATCCTCAGGGAGTGAACAGTCATATTAAAGAACCGTTTGATCTTATTATCCTCTCCAATATGCGGAACTGTCGTACATTCTTCTATGTACGGAATATAGGTCCGGATAAGTGCACTGAAAGTATAATATAATTATAAGTATTATATTATATAAAATTATAATTATTATAATTATAATTTTATAATTATATTATACTTCAGTGCACATATCCGACACTATAAGCCATACATAGATAAAAGAACAACAGTTCCACATATTGGAGAGGATAATAAGATCTAATGACTGTTTTATACAACTGCGCACCCCCTGAGGATGTGCCACTGAGGCCAGAAACATGTAGAAGTTTATGCGTATTACAATATTATTGCAATTATAACGAATGTATGCATTTTGTTGGTTCGGATTGTAACATTTTATCATAATACACGGCATGGGTAATGTAAAATTTTTGTCTGCTGTAATCAGATGTGACCATTATACCGCCATGACTCGGTCGCCACTGCTACTTAAATCGCGAAGTCTGGTTGCAGGACAGTTCATGCCGGTCACGGAACTCTCTGCTGTCTGTCTGCGTGAAGCGCAAAGTGCCGAGCGACGAAAATCTCCACGAACTGTGCCGCCGCCCCGCTGCAGTGTACGCGCCGCTCCCTCGCTGGCCACGGTACCCGCCTCCAGCACCCCCGCCTCCCGATATCTGCCACTACGACGATGACCTCGAATGCTCCTACTTCCGTCGCCGTCCCAGGGTTCTCTGCAGTGCTACGGCAGCCGCAGCGGACCCCACTAGGTTTACTTGGATGACGGAGGACGAGGAAGCGACTAGAATGGTGAGTGGTGCCTCCAGACTTGGGCTATTGTATGAGAATATCTGGATCTAAAAGACAGGAAGTAGCAGGAAGCTGAAGACAATTGCATACTGTGGAGCTTGATAAATTGTACTTACTTACTTACTCCATGCTGCAGAGTCCTTGAGAAGCTAACTGGTTTCCAGCTAGTCAAGAAATTCCCCGCATTTCACGGAACCCGAAAGTTCATTACCGCACTCACAAGTGTCCGCCACCTGTCCCTATCCTGGCCCAGCCCAATCCAGTCCACATACCCACATCCCACCTCCTGGAGATCCATCCTAATATTACCCACCCATCTACGCCTAGGTCTCCCCAGTGGTCTCTTTCCCTCCGGTTTCCACACCAAGACCCTATACACCAAGACCCTTGATAAATTGTACTCTTCAAAAGTATGATTACGAGTAAGATCGCGAATACAAGTGAGGCAAGACGTGCATGGCATGTAACACGCGTGAGAGAAACGATAAAGGCACAGGGATATTTGGTCGGGAAACGTGAAGGGAAAAATTTTCATGAAAGACAAAGGCATATAGGTAACGATACTATTAAAAGTGATCTTCAGAAAATAGGGCAACGGGGTGCTGTTTGGATATGTGACTTGAAGATATGGAACAGCGTTGCGCGTTTTTAGATACAAATACTGAACTATAGTATCTAAGATTGTCACGACTGTATCAAAATTAGGGTATTCTGGAAAGTTGTTCCTTGTTGTTTGGCAAATAACCACGTGTCTATCAAATTGCATGGCGTCATATCAAATGAGACTATACTGCTATCGGTGTTGAATGTTCTGTCTCCACACACAGCAGAGAATTTCTTAAGTACGTGAAAATTTTAATGGGCTCTGCTCCACTCATTTGATAGATCTGAGATCTTGATGCTATCAAATAACTAATTTCGTCCCTAATAAAAAGGGGAAAGAAGAAAAACTGGATCGAAGGTATAAGGAAGGCCATGAACGAAAGAAACCTAAATGAAGGCCAGTAGGAAGATGGGAAGCAATGGAGTCTAGGTGTCGGACAACGTAGAACGACGTTTTGAAACCGATATATACATACATAAAAGGGGGAAATAGTAATGTCAATATAAGATTCGTATTGTTATAAATTATTTATTTACACAATCGCAACTAGCTTCGGCTTTAGGCCATTTTTAGGCAAAATCGTAATTTAAAAACATCAAGCGCTGCATGATCCTAAGGTCTTTCTTATTAAATTTATGTATAAAATATACTTAGCTGGAATTAGTGTGTATTTATAAAATAGAATGTATAAAACTATTAAGTATAAGTTATGAGAACAGTAAATTCTCAAGGCTTATAAAGTAATTTTTAGTTGGTTTTCAGTACACGAAGTCAATCTTATGTGTAGACATACTTAGCTGCAAATTTCTGTATGTAAGTTTCATTTGATAGTTCCTATGGTTTTCTATGTTCTTTGTATAGTGTTCTCAGTATTAAAACACGTAGCCGTTACAAACTGAAGAAAGCATGATGTCCTTTTTTGGGTGTTTTTAAGCCAGCACTTGTTTTGTAGATCCAGCTAAAGTCGTCACTACGAACTTTTCTTTCTTTCCTTCCTTCTTTCTTTCTTTCTTTCTTTCTTTCTTTCCATTTCTTACTTACATTACACAAAAAAGAGACCGTGCCAAAATTCAGGCTGTTGGCTGCCGGTTTTTCACAGCGTAGACCCATGGCACTCAACACGCGATGTGATACACAGAATGGCACAAGGACAGGTTTTTATCCTAGGGCTGTGATTTCCACTGTCAGCTATCAGCCCTCTAAAGCTCCATCAACAGCTGGTACAGAAGGCTACGTCGCAACATAACCCAGTCACACCCCACTGCTAAATGACCCACAGTTGTGAAGGTTGAGGTATTGACAGAGATGACTGTGAAAAACATGCACAAAAGCCTTTGTTTTACGCCCTAATTTTATAAAAGTGGACGTGAATAAAAAAAACGTAAATCAAAAATAATATACCTATCAGACATATGGGGCTAAGCCATCCCAAGGACGCTAAACCGAAAATGGTAGGGAGTATAATAAGACGTGTTGCAAATTGGTTAGGGGTGTTACAGCAGAAGGGCGGAAAACAAGGTCTACATACTCTCTTCTGAGCTGTGACGTCCGAGTGTTTTCGTCAGTTACGTAGTCAATCAGTCTCTCTTGGTTCGCCAGTCGTTATGTTGTATTTGGTACTCAAGACCTACACTGCTGCCCCTGTATACCGACGGGGAATGATGGGTTTCTGTATATAACCTTTGTTCGTGGCCCTAAGTGCTATTAATTCTGTGTATTGCTTCACAGCACTCTGATACTTGTAATTAAGCCCTTATAAATAACGAGTTCGTTTAGTTTAATTAGTACGTCTGCGACTACGCCACCCACGGCTCGAAAAGAACATGTATTCCGTTGTCTGTCGAAGTCACGCGGCAGGCGAGCCGAAGTGACCCGACTCTGTGCGCAGAATAGACTGTGCACTTGACATTCAGAACGTCATGTCCGCCATGGGGGTATTTTCGATGCCATGGCCGCAACAGTGTCAGTTGTATAGATAGTTCATTAGTAGGCTAATTACTCAGCGAGGTTGTCTCTTATTTTCGTCCGGTTATCAGGTGCCCTTCCGTCAACTAATCACTTATTAGTCAGGGAGTCAAACATTTGTAGCACGTCTAACAAGCGTAGAGTTAACACAGTCCACACTGCGAAGGCATAAGGGGGAGCGGAGGGAAAACTCCACTTATTCTTAACCTCGGTACTAAATGAAGGTGAATGGTCAGCCTCACGCCTCGGCCGCTGTACTCCCGGGAAAAGAACCCCAGTTACCCATTGAAGAGGAGCCCCGGGAGAGGGACAGAGTCGGTCTGCATGATTTTGAGATGTACCACGAGATTTAACGTCCATAACGCTCAGTTTTCACAACAACGTGTATTTGTGCGCGCGTTGCGCATAATAAGCGCAACTGGCAGCAAATTATCACCATTATACGATATCAACAATCTGGTCTTTGTGATGGGGATGTAAAGTTTCCTGTGAGTTAGCTACTGATCTTTTAAATAAAGTCGAACCCGATTATAACGACATCGGTTTATGCGAAACCTCGTCTATACCGTCAGATATTCTGCGACACCAATTAATTCCTCACTGTTTAACCACAAACTTGTACTGCTCGGTTAGAACACCACTCGTTAATAGCAACACAAAACCCTTTTCATGAGGTATACCGAGTTCCTCTGTATTATGTATATAAATTGCAGGTTCTATTGGGGTTATTTATTTAGACGATGATGTACTCAGTTAATGAGCAGGTCGAACGCTCTCATACTAATATTTGAAACCTGCCAGATGGAATCAATCTCACTTGTGTGGTGCGTGTCGTTTTCCTATTGATGACGGCTCATCATCGCGCACGCCCACGTATCAGAAACCTCAGACATGTTCCATTCATGTTTACCGAATCCACAAACTGCCTACCCATTATGTATTGATTGGCATTTAGCAATCTTCATGTAGCTATATCTGATAGCTGAAGTACTAAGCATACATTTGACACGCTGTTAGCAATCCTGTGGTTTCAATGGACTCGTTTAACGTCCGTTCTAACACCGGGTGCCTAAAGTAGCATTCATTTATTTGTTTTTACTTCAGGACGCTTTCAGAAATTTATATTACATAGCGTAGGACATTAGGACGATTAGTGAATAATGGAGTGGGAAAAGTGTAGACAGAATTGGACATTGTGTAATTTGAAGTGAGGTTCTGGCACATTCTTGGAGGACCTGAGAAAAACCACCAACGTCTTTCATGACAATCGGTCTCCAAAGAGCGATTTGAAATTGGGAACTCATAAATAAGAAACAAAAGTGGTAATCATTTAAGTGGGGCATCAGACAAAAGATATGTCATCTTCTTCATCATTATCATCTTCATCACCCTCCGTTTAAAAGGCCTAAAACCGTTCCTTTCATCTTTCTGCCGTACGCTGTTTAGCGACTCACATCTGGTTATCAGACATCATTCCCAAATTTTCCATCTCTTTATTTGTGATTTTTTTTATTACCGCACGGTTATGAAGCCCTTTGAGTCTTCATAAACAAAATGTTGTACTTCTTGTCACTGGCTCTATTTCCACTGACTCCCTCTACACATTATAAATCTTGAACGATATTATGAAATTATATTTTCATGCCATCAATTTGTAAAGTTCTTGAAAGCAGCTTGACAGGATACGCGGTGGTATTACAGGCACAGAACGTTTCACCAGCAAAGTCTGAGGTTGCAATAGCGACCGAAGCATGGTAGCCTAGACTGCTACATAAAGACAGAATTTTTCGTGTCACTACCATCTGGCGGACATATTCATAACTATAATACTTGCCTTCTTCAGAGGGATAGAATAATGACAGAATTTCAATGCTTAGCTTTCTATTGGTACATTTTACGTCAGAACTCTGTATTATCTTTATGACGTTAATGGACCCTCACTCTTTGTGTGAGAAAATACATTTCTGCTGTCCATACCCACTTTGTGTTATCTGTACGTCCAAATGTCTTATCCATGAAAGAACTCAGTTACCTGAATTGATGTAAATAATTTTAGTAACGTTTGCTTTAGGAATTTTGTTAGTGCTTCCCTACTGGTATTCCAACAAAATTACCGTACCCTTTTTAGGTGATAATTATTTAACAAATTTTTCTGCTAAAGGTTCACATACCGATAATGACTTTGGTCTGTGAGAATTACCATCAGCAGTGGCACGAATTATAAGTACTTACTTACTCCATGGAGCAGAGTCTGTCTTGAGAAGCTAACCGGTCTTCAGTAAGTCAAGAAATTCCACGCATTTTATGGAACCCGAAGGTTTATTTCCTCATTCACAAGTGCCCGCCGCCTGCCCCTATCATGAGCCAGTTCGATCCAGTCCTTATCCCCACATCGCACTTCCTGAAGATCCATCTTAATATTATCCTCCCATCTACGCCTGGGTCTTCCTAGTGGTCTGTTTTCCTCAACGTTTTCTCACCAAAACCCTGTATGTACCTCTCCCCATACGTGCTACATGACCATTCCACCTCATTCTTCTTCATTTGATCACCCGAATAATATTTGGTTAGGAGTACAGATCATTAAGCTCTTCGTTATGTAGTTTTCTCCATTCCCATGGTGCCTCTTCCCTCTGAGGCCCAAATATTCTCCTCAACACCCTATTCTCAAACACCCTCAGCCTACGTTCCTCCCTCAATGTTCCACACACAGGCATTCTAATTAGTAGGATTTTATAACACATAAACTTGACCACGTGTTTATATATATATATATATTTATTTATTTATCGAATATCGGCGATATCTCAGTCAGCCAAGTGGCAAGGTCACGTGCTGGACACTCGGGAAATTGTGATTCGACTACAAACAGCTTCCGGACCGGCACTGTGGCCCACCCAGCATTTTGCTAAATTTAGAAACGTGCTGAACTATATTTCCACACCCCCTATAATTTGGCATAGAGCAGTGCTTAGATAAACATTGCAATAACTTCGCCTTTTTTATTGTACATATACTTATTTATTTGCTGAAATAGTTCAGCTAACCAACTGATGCATCTTATTCGACAATTTGCCTACCAACCAAGCAAAGTTGTATTCGAAAAATAATACAATATAATAGGGCCGTTGAATGTAACTTGCCTTTGCAAGTTGCTAGGTGCATTTGTAAAATTACAAAAACGACTACCAATTTCGTCGTGTCTGTCTGTTCGTCCGTCTGGCAACAACTCGGCTCCCACTGGAAGATTTTCATGAAGTTTAATATTTGAATATTTTTCGAAAGATTGTCGAGAAAATTCTAGTTTTTTATATATTTTATCAGCAATCAGAAGGAATACAGTCTATAATTATACAAAGTCTATGATTATACAAAGTACGCTACGATAACATGGATTACTATGACCTGGTAGGGTATTCATCCGGCGATGTCACATCAGGTGCGTTGTAAATCGAAAGGCCAGCATCTTTTTCGTCTCCTAGTGTTTATAGGTTGTAGTAGTGGCTCTAATAGTGGATTGGGATGGGCTTCCAGGTAGTTGTGATGTATATTGATTCTTTCATGGATGACGTCACTTACGTAAAGGGTGTTGAAGTCTGTATGTAGACCATGATTTGTTACATACCAGGGTGCATTTGTTATGGCTCTGAGAATTTTGGGTTGGGATCTCTGCATGATCACTATGTTGGACTTGCTAGCGCAACCCCACAGTTCTATTCCGTAGCTCCATATACAAGTTGTGTAAAGAGAAAAAAAAAAAAAAAAAAAAAAAAAAAACCTTT
>Ga0123355_10005758_pt1 | contig 18212 bp, 7 predicted proteins | sample TergutEmb28metaG_3_FD_89872 | JGI IMG/M metagenome (GOLD analysis project Ga0123355, IMG submission 89872) | Embiratermes neotenicus P1 segment gut microbial communities from Petit-Saut dam, French Guiana - Emb289 P1 | ecosystem: Host-associated > Arthropoda: Insects > Digestive system > Gut ... | reverse complement strand
ATATATTTGTTCTCATTTCAATATTGGGCAAAAAGGGGGAGGTGGGGGGGGTTTTTCCCCCCCCCTTACTCCCCCGGGGGAAAAACCCCCCCCCCCCCCCCCCCGGCACCAATTTCATTAGTTGGCTCGGCCCAACACCTCGTCTGAAGATTTTCAAGTAGAAAAAAATCGCTTGTACCCTCCCAAGGACGGTGACAATTTATCTTAACAACACGATGCGGACAAAACTATAACGCAATTTCTTCCCTACCTCGAGAAAAAAGGGACCCATTAACTATTCCGTCAGATAATCATTCAGTACTTAAACTACGTAATAGTCTAACATTTGCCGTGTTTAAGCAAGTCCTTAATTAGACCAGGGAGCAATCTGTCCGAAGTAAATTTGGAATCCACAAAAGGAAGCCCTCGGACTGATGTGTAGTGTCAGTGAAAAGTCTCGAAGAAAGGGTTCGCCACATTACCAGACGGAAAGGGAATTTCACTGCGGCTACAGAAGCATCAATACGTTCGCTACAAAACCCTCTTGTGGAGGAGCAGCATTTAGAAATAATCAGGCAACATGCAAGAGGCTAGTCCGTTTATTGCATGCTTCCACTTCTAAAACATGCGCGCTCGATTATGTTCAATAGTTATCCGACACATTACATTGCAAGACCTTATATCAAATTAGATTTCGTATCATAGAGACGACGGAATGCTGCACAGACATCCCGCGTGACTTAACTTGGGAATACTTATACATAAATCAGTAAAAATTTAAATCTGCTATAGAATGCTTTTCGCAGAGCAATACTCCGTTACACTAACATTCCAGAAAGAAGCCTTTATCCGTTACTGGCAATAACTAATATTAAATAAAATCCACTGGAACTTTGAAGATTGTAGCACGTAACGGAACGGCGTGACGCGGCGAAACACGATGACGTGCACTGTTCTGAGTAGAGGTTCAAGAAAGATAAAACCGTGCCCAAAAAGAGACGGAATGCTTATACAGCAGGAGACAGCATCATGGTTACGGAACTGACGCGTTTTCATTTAAAGGCATCTACACTTCCGTTGCTATACCTACCCTCTATGTGTTGCAAATATTTGACAAAATATTAAATGCGTACGAAGTATGATACGAAGGTAATGTCCTTACACAGTGACCAGAAATTATACATTTTAAGCCAGATCTTCAATAACTTGCTAGCATTCCAGTCCATTCACTCCGTAGTCAGTCTCACGCCCGGTCCACATCCTCTTCCAAAGCGAGTGCTCCACAGAATGCCATCAAGTGCTTCTTCTTTCAATTCAGTTTCCTCTCTTTTCCTTATGGTCATCCAGTAGCTGCTTAGATCTTCTCCCTCGTTCTCCCGTCACCTCTATCCTTCCCTCTAGCCTTCCTTCAATAACGTGCTTCAGAAGGCAGTTCCAACGCAAGATGTGATCAATCCCATTATCCTTCCATCTTTGTATTGTATATAGGTTATTCCTCTCCTCTTTGACTCCTTATAACACTTCTTCATTTCTAACATGATCGGTGCGACTGATCTTCCCCATTCTTCTCCAGTACCATACTCCCGTTGCTGAAGCATAAATACCTCAAGCAAACAGAGAAATATGAAAGTAATAAAACGAAAGTGCGCACACCATGAAGGTCGATGGGGGGTGGGGTAGGGTTTGGGGTGCGGATGGGGATGGGGATGGGGATGGGACTGCAGTATACGCAGAACCACACATTCCTAAAACTCAGCAGTAAATAAGGGTGAGCCGTCAGCTTTAGACACCCAGACCACATGCCAACCAAACCCCTAACCGGCGCACAGTCGCCAGTATCCAGTGAACAGGAGGCCGAATAAACCCCACAGTCGGTATGAAAGATTTGAAGAAGAGAAGAATCTCTTTGTCTCTTCCGGGAATCGAACCACAATTCCCCGAACATCTATCCCTTAACCCTCGTTATTTCAAAGACTGCGCAAAGCATTAGAAGTGAAACATGAAAGCTCTTGTGATGACCCTTCGGGTTCCATACAAGGTGACTGTCAGCTTCTCAGTAAGCACTCTGCTCCACGCAGTGACGTAATCGTGCAATTAGACATACAAATACATGTAAAATGTATTAGGGCCAAACTTCTCCTACTTGAGGGTGACGCCATATAATTCTGAATTACACGTCATACAGCACTATGAAGCGAAAAGCGCAGGCATTACGGTAAGTGGTCAAGGGCTGGATGCCTGCCGTGCTATTCTGGTAGCAGGAAGGTATCTTGGCCAATACGAAAGATCGTTTCTGAAACCCACCAGTTCCATTCAAAATGCTTACCGTGGTCTTATCCGGGGGATGTGCCTAATCTAGTAGGATAGCAGAGCTGCTCTTTCACCCTCAACATACCGACATCTGAGCTGCAGCCCAAATAAGCATGAACAGCACCGTTAGTTCGGACCACAAACACAAACATAAGGCAGCATATCAGTGGAAAAAAACACAAACATAACAGTACGACAGGACTGTGGTGGGTAAACCTGAATGGAAGAAGACCATCATAGGACCGTTGCAGAGATTGGAGGAAAATATTAGTATACATGTACTGTGAAGAAGTACGGTTAGAAGACTATGGGTTGTACTCATTTGGCTCAGAATAAAGACAGGTGGCGGATTTTTGTGAAAAGGGTTATTAAACTTAGGATTCTGTTAAATGCGGGTCACTTACTGGCAAGAAGATTTACCACTATAGTCTCCTGAAGGGCAATGGGCTGAAGTGTTGGTTAATTAGTAATTCTACAACGTACGTCGGAAAACGAACGACGAAAAGTTGCTGACATGCAGGGGAAAATGTTATATACAATATAAAAAAAAAGTCGTGGAAAATCAATTTTGAAAGCTCATTAGGCTACGGGCGAACAACGAGGGTTTCGAATCCCAGCAGGGGCTGGAGATGAAACCATTCTGCACAAAGGTCGCGACCAGTACTGCGGACCACCCATCCTCCTGTACAGTGGATGCCGGGATTCTGTCCCGGGGCTACAGCAGCCGACGCGTGACGCTGACCACTCAACTCCACCTAGAGCGGACGTTAAGAATGAGTGAAGATATACTTTTACTACCTTTGTATGTCTTCTTGGAGCGGAGAGAGACAGCTTTGCCTTCGCCTCTCACATTTTACCCATTTCGTATCAATTCGCTGACCGAACAGAGGTGGTCACGGAACTAAAGATGTTTTGAGAATCCACCATCGCCATCCTCTTCATCTTGCGGTACGTACCGACGTAAGAACATTCAGTGAGACATCGTTCAGTTTGAAGAAGACCACTCCACCGCATTAGAGCCCGTATCCGTTTTGTACTGTACGTCTTTCTTCGGTGTCCGCTTTGAAAGTTGACCGAGTATCTAGTACATAAGACACCTGCCAGTCAATTAACCAACTAATTATCTCCATGAAGCAGTGTCCTTCCTGAGAAGCTAAGGGGTACTCAGCTAGTCAAGAAATTCCCCGCATTTTATGGAACCCGAAGGTTCATTACCGCATTCACGAACCCACACCAATCCAGTCCATGTTTCCCCATCCCACTTCTTGAAGATCCATTTTAATACTATCCTCCTATCTAGGCCCAGGCATTCCAATTGGTCTCATTCCATCAGGTCTAACTAAATAAAACCTGTCCGCACCTCTATCGTCCCCCGTACGTGACACATTCGCCACCCATCTCATTCTTATTGATATGATCTCCCGAATGATGTTTGGTGAGGAATGTAGAGGATAAAGCTACCAGGTAATCGAAAAAGAACAAATATCACATGCTCGCTATCATGAAGAAAGTTATTGCTCTTCAGCAGTTATGTTCACGGCACAGATGGTAGATGATGAACGCATATCATGTTTTCTTAATAATATGTGAAAAATGACTGTTACCAGTCTGAATTCCAATGTAGGACATACACGACAATACGCATTTCACACAAACATAAGGGCTAAGTAAACATCATCATCAGCACCATCACAACAACAACAACAACATCAACCATCAACCATTACCACTACACAATTACATTTTAATACTCCTTCAGAATATGCATCCCGTTATGCTATCGATCCAGTACATATTTCACAGCATACATAACCAAAGAATTTTTTTAGATTTATTTAAGCCACAAGTTTCGGCTTGATATAAGCCATCATCAGGCCTTTGTTTTCAAGGACATGCAACGTGCAGACAGGTGTGAGAGCTCACCACTTACAAATTGAACAAAAATAGTAGAAAGAAATGAAATACTTTTTTAAAAAAAGTATTAAAATATATTTTTTAATATATTACCGCTCACGTTTTTCGTTTCTATACATTTTTTTAAAACCTACTGTGTTTCTTTCCACTATTTTTATGCGTTTTGTAAAGGAGATCTTATGTCTACGTGTAGTTAAGAAGTCCTTACTGAAAATTCCTAAAAGAAAAGTTATGATGATGGCTTATTCAAGCGGAACCTTGTTGCCTAAACAAATTTTAAAACATTTACGTACTTTGGTTGCGTATGACTGTATACTGAGAAATATACAATGTATTTTTATATTTCACTTGTATTTTCACCTGAATAATCTTCAGTAATACTGTACATCAATTGCTTGTTGTTTAAATGTTTGCCATTTACTCACACGATACGCTGCTTATGTCTATACCATACTCTAGTTGCCTGATGACGGCTGCCACAATATGTCAGAGCATAAAAACTAAGCTTTGTGCGGAAGCAGGAAACAAAACTTGTGTGTACAGTTTTGGAGCGTTTATCGAAATCAGAATCTCTTAGTTTTACGTTCATTCCCAAGTATCAGCGTCCATAATACTTTTGGAATTTCGATACCACTCAGTATATCAGACCGACACCAAATTTTGTCCAACTACTTTGATTTCGGCTGAATGTCAGTCAATTTTCAGAATTGTTTTGCATTTAAATGTACATTTACGTACTCCTTTTTAAACCACCAGATTTCGCCTAGACATTGTACGTTAGACTTTCATTGCACTTGTATTACGTACCTTACGTAAGCTTCACTCACATTAGACAATTTTAAGACCCGCCCTAAATACGGGTCCAAACATCCTTATGTTACCGCATATCCACCGCTATAGTCTGTGCCGCGCACACATATGTTTGTGTCGAATTCTACGTAACCCATATAACTCTGGACACAGGACGCCAGATGGTACGTTGAAACTTTACTTTGTTAAACTATCTGCAGTGAATATGAACATCGAACGCAAACACAGATTAGCTTACACAGAAGTGCGAGTGGTAGTTGCTACTGACGGCTGTTGGGGCACGTGCATAAGAAATGGAACACAGACTGAATGCCGTATGTAGCAGAATGACACATACAAACATGGGAGCTGCACTGATCAGGAAGACATGAAAAAGTTTTACGAATAAAACAGTTCTTTTAATACGAGAAATAAAGACTGACCATGTCTGATCGCGTTGTGCTGGTGTCGCACTGACTACTGCAGGAAGACAGACACCTGCCGCAGCTTCAGTGTTTCTTTTGGGAGTGCCATGTGGAACACAACTTCGCGCAGGTAAAATCGCTTTTAACGTCTCCAGTACAATGAATTTTGGTAACACTACTACGTACTGAGTATTGACACGAGTTCCTCAACATTACCATACAGATTTTTTAATCACGTGCATTTCCTTATGTTCAGTATTGTCAAAACACGACCAGACCGACACCACACAACGTACATCAGAACAAAAGAGCCTGGATTTTATATCCGTGCGTTAAAATATGTCTAATTACTGCCTATGGTGTTAATGATTTTAATATTAAACTGTTATATGGCGAGCAGCGGCCTTCTCAAACAGCGAAAAGGCATTACACTCGACTTACTTTTATGACAACAAAACCTTCTATGATATTTATGAATCATATCAAACATATGTTGTGTTCAGCTCATACCTAGGCTCCTTAAAAATGCAGACTTTAAAAATTACAGTGCATAGACGCTACCGGCACTGAAACTTAACTTAGGCGAGTTCTGAAGTTCTGAAGGAGGCGCCGACGAAAAGAGATTTTCTAGGACACTACATCGATCGTATCGACCAATAACACGTCACTGACGTTTCAGAAGATCGTTCTGTTTCCATCACCAGGTTCTAGCAGTAATTAGACTTGCATTGCTAAACACTGAAGATGGACGTATATCGCTCCTCCGAAACTTCGGTAACTGTTTAATATTCGTAACAGCGTAACATCCCGGACACTTGAATCCATAAATTTAAGTTGCTTAAACATATGTTGAGACGCGAATTCGATTTTGGAATATATTAAATTCAAAGACGTGAGATACACATAACCAATATTCGAGTAAAGTTTTATTAATAGTACGCGAATTACTTACTGAAGTGAAGAGAGTAAAGGGCGTAATACACAAACTATCGAACCCACTAAACATGTTAGTACAATCACAGAATTCCAAGTAAAAGTCACTGTTGTTATTCAAATACTGTACCAGTAAAATTTCACGGTAAAGGCCAATCCAGAACATGCATACAAGGGGAGCTAGGGTACAGCTCAATGCATACTCAGCCTCGGAATTCGATGGGGATTGGTGGTTTATGCCACGCCTAAGCAACGCCCCGGCCTCTTTACCCCCAGGACACAGCCCCAGTGCCCATTATAAATAAAGTCGGGTGGGACCCACGGCCGGCATGGACAAGAGGAGACATCCTGCCCCCACCGGAATTCAAACCCCGGACAGTCCGATCCGTAGCAAGAAGCTGTACAGACTACGCCGTCCTGGCCCCCAGTAGCATGTATACGTCTTCCAACAATGAAATGTATAAAAAATGTAATACACTATTGCAAGCCAGTCGATCCCAGTGCCCGCGCGGACTAAGGCGCAGGTCTGCGACCGCTCGTTTGTTGGGACTGCGGGTTCGAATCCCGCAGGGGGTATGAATGTTTGTTTATTTGTGTTGTGTGTTGTCAGGGAGAGGTCGCTGCTTCGGGCCAAACTCTCATCCAGGGAAGTCTTACCGACTGTATGTTAGTGACTGTGGTCAAGTGCAACAATAATCCTTTACACTTAACAGTAAGTGGGTACAAAAAGGACAGACTAAGAAAGAAGAAAAAAAGGTATTGCAAGCGGACTAACTGTGATTCTCATTGCGCAGTCGTCCTCGCTTTTCAGTCCACCTCTTTCCTACGTATACAGAACCCTTAATGAACTGCCTTGTTAACCAGTAACATGCAAAACCGCTAAAGCACGTTACTATGTATGTTTCTCAAGAGGAACATATCCAAGCCAAAATTTCTCAAACTCACTCAACTAAATATTGCTGCTATGCCCTTTTGTTTACGGACCCTGCATATTTCCCCATTCTTTAAATCACTATTAATTAATGAACCCCATTGAAGTACTTTTGATAATTTTCGTAATTTCACCCTCACCTTTGTTGTATTTTCCTTTAAAAACTTCTTTTTGTTTCTGAACTTTTATTGGCCTATCTATTCCCTTGTTCGGGCTCCCCCCTTGTGTTGCAAGAAAAACACAACTACAAAAGACAATACAAAGAAACAAACGAATGGGAAGGAATGAATAACACACAACAGTAACTAAATATAACCGCAACGGCAGTGAAATAAGAACTCCAAATGCATAATAATGAAAAAATAAATAAAGCTGCAACTGGAAAATAAAGCCCAGAATCAACGAAACGAAATTACGATATTACTGCCGTAAGAATAATATTACATATCGCAAACACCATGAGAAACAGTTGTCAGCGTGGAGATACGAGAAACAATAGAACCACGAACAGGATTAAACAGATGCACAACAAACAGCATGACTACAATGCATAAAAGAACAAGTTAAATTAAGTCGTAAGAACAGAAACCGGTACGTGCCTGTGTTCTGATATACAGGATTTTAATTACGATGTTTTAATTACGTTTTTCCATCTACAGTGCATCTTTACAGGCGATTTAAAATGAATTGTAGGTTAGGATAAAGAAGCCATTACACTGACTCGTGGAATTCTCCATAGGACATACAAGAATGAAACAAATAAAACAACAGCAATGCGAAGAGCATATTATTTTCATATAAGAAAAAAAATATATAATTCATACAACTATGTATGAATAATATAAAAATCCCTATGAAAATATGTACTACAGGCGATGCAGCAAATGCAGCATTGTCTGTATGCAGACGTGCAGAGCAAGCCGCGACAATACATACAAGTATAACAGCATGAGGTGAAAAGTCACGGAACATGCGACGAACTGCACAGCAAGTATTCATGCCGTACTGTGTACTAACGGACTCTAAAATACGATATTCCGATTAGAAGGAAGAACAGTATTAGTCGATTTTCAATACAAGGTTGTAACGAATAAAGGTTAATCTTTGAATTGCCGGAACAAGAATCTCCAGGCACACGGCAGATGTTTTGCTCGACTGTGCTGGGTTTACATGCGTACTACTGAAAAATTTTAAACCGCAGCAGAGTCCCGATCATCTGACCTAAACGGGAACGACTGGTAGTCTGATTACCGACAATGTCAGACAATACAAAAATTCATCAAAATTCCGGCCTAGGGGAGTTTCTGAATCACATCCAAGCACCCTCCTGGTTCTGAAACGAAACTGGTAAATCAGTAGGGGTAGGTTTTTAAAAGCTTTTAGTTTATGGTTACCAGCAGCAGTGCTGCAGGCTACAAAACTGTAAACAGGACGTCGTATGGGTACGTTGATTAAAGCGAAAAGTCGGTTAACCGAAGGTCGGATATTCGAGACTATGTTATAACAATTTGCACAAAAATGAGTAGAAAGAATTCCATGTCATTCTGTATTCCATATATCATCAATTCAAATACAAAGTGCAACATTTAAATAACTTGCAAGAATTTACTCTTGTTGTCGAGCTAATTAACAAAACAAATTATATTCGACGAAAAGGGAAATAAGATGTTAAGACAAACCGCATACTTACGGAATTTATTACACACAAAAATTAATGTAACCATTCATGTTACACTTCACACAATACAATTCCCGGTTCGCTTCCATATAATACGATAAAAGTTTTATTTATGGGTTTATTAAGCGCCTTTAGTAACTCAAGTAACATTAATAAATTTAATTACTATAAGCAAACAGTTTGATGTCTTCCCTCTAAGTGTGACCGGCACAATAATATACACTGTTATGTTGGCTTGAAGCAATAAAAAAGAAGTTAAAATTCCAACAACCCTTAATAACTTCTCAACTAATCTCGTTAAAACTCTAGAAGAGTTCCCATCATTAAAAGCGATATTTATGGGAGTCAATCTTACCCAAATTACTCACTGCAGTGAAAAGGGGAGACTTCCAATTATCACTGCAAAACTGATCGTAGTGAAAAGAATGCAGTTCTACTTGTGAGTCATTTTAATCCACACTACAGACAGCAATGGAAGTAACTCAGTGCTATTTGTAACTCAATTTCACCCGCAGTACGTGACGGAGCAAAAAAAAAAAAATATACACACGAGCCAGACACCTACACTATTCCAACTAAACGACAAAGACTTGATTCTGTTTTCTGCCTTTCTCACCCGCGGAACTCAACGCAGTGAAAAGTACTTCAGTTCATAACACAGAGAACAGAACGTAATTCTGTGCATAAGCCACTTTCACTTACACTGTATAACACATTGTAAATAACTTATTTCTACGTGTCAGCCAATTTCCTTTCTATTGCGCAGCACAGTGTAAGAAACGTAACTCTGCGTGTACTCCGATTTCACTTACACTGTGTAATACAGTCAATATAACTTAACTCTGCATGTAAGTCAATTTCACTTACACTGTATAACACAGCCAATGTAATTTAACTCTGCGTGTAAACCAATTTTACTTACACTGTATAACGCAGCCAAAATAACTTAAATCTGCGTGTAAGCCAATTTAATTTACACTGTGTAATACAGCCAATATAACGTAACTCTGCGTGTAAGCCAATTTCACTTACACTGTGTAATACAGCCAATATAACGTAACTCTGCGTGTAAGCCAATTTCACTTACACTGTGTAATACAGCCAATATAACGTAACTCTGCGTGTAAACCAATTTCACTTACACTGTGTAATACAGCCAATATAACGTAACTCTGCGTGTAAGCCAATTTCACTTACATTGTGTAATACAGCCAATATAACGTAACTCTGCGTGTAAGCCAATTTCACTTACACTGTGTAATACAGCCAATATAACTTAACTCTGCGTGTAAGCCAATTTTATGTACACTGTATAACGCAGCCAAAATAACTTAAATCTGTGTGTAAGTCAATTTCACTTACACTGTATAACACAGTCAATATAACAGTCTGCGTGTAAGCCAATTTCACTTACACTGTGTAATACAGCCAATATAACTTAACTCTGCATGTAAGTCAATTTCACTTACACTCTATAACACAGCCAATGTAACTTAACTCTGCGTGTAAGCCAATTTCACTTACACTCTGTAATACAGCAAATATAACTTAACTCTGTGTGTAAGTCAATTTCACTTACACTGTATAACACAGCCAATATAACAGTCTGCGTGTAAGCCAGTTTCACTTACACTGTATAATACAACGAAAATAACTTAATTCTGCTTATAAGCAAATTTCACTTACAGTGTTTATACGGCGGAAAAAAAAAAAACTTAATTCTGCGTGTAAGCCAATATCGTTCAAGCTATTAAATGCAGGCTTCTTTCTATTTGTCCGTAGATTTTACTGACCATAATGAAAGCAGCAAAAATCACTTCATTCCATGTTTCAATAAATTTCAAACAAATAAATGAACGCATCATAAAGAACTCAAATTTGACTTCAGGGTCTTACCCGCACTCAACAGCTCAGCGACAATGCCCATAGTTTTGGCATCAGTTTCTTGGGGTCGCCTCATACTAACGCGTAAATGTACGCCTACAAACATACATACAAACATACACACCGCGGCAAACGCATTCCCCGTGAATTATGCCATCCACGGGATACAGTCTACTGATCAACATATGAACTTAAAGGTCATATTATTATCCACTCTAACGACCAAGAATTTTCGCCAATGAAGATCGAAATTTGACCATGAAATACTAACTATTAATGACAAAAAAAAAGCATATATTCCTTCAGGTTATAAGAGTGGGTTATCACATTTAGTGCCCCATGCCAGGATCCGTAAAATTACGACGTTCAGAACAACGTATCACTGCCTTGAACTTGAACAGGCTACATTCTGTAGCCATTTCCACGTTTTATGGCGAGGACTTGATAGAATGAGAAGAGCGGTCATGTGATAGGTAGGGGGAGAGGAGTAGTGCACAAACAAAGTGTTTTGGTTGGGAAACGTGATGGAAAGAAACCGATTGAAAAACTAAGGAAAATATAGGGTCTACCAAGAAGAGCGCAAGATTTAAAGTGCGCGCCATTGTCGTTCTGTTAGGTTGGCGGCACCAAAATTTAACATCTATCATTTTCATTTTTGCGATTAGTAGTCATGGAACGCTACACTAAGAAACAACGCGTTATTTACTTTTTGAATAAATGACGCGTTTTACTATAAAAGTAATCTTGCGCTCTTGTTGGGACACCCCATACTAAAATGGGTCTTGAAGACATAGGATGGAGTTGAAGAAGGGATTGTTCTGACTCAGGACAGGGACAAGTGGCGGGAACGTCTCAATACAGTAATCAACCCTTGTGTTCCGTAATATACCCTGAATTATTTGACTAGATGAAAAACTGTCAGCTCCTCAACCAAGACTCTGCTCCATGGAGTTTGTTAGGTACGTTAATTTAGTTATATATGTATACTATTAGTTATTTCAAGACACTTGTACTCCAGTACACAAGTAACAGGCCAATTATTTCGGCGCCCACGAAGAGCCTTATACATCTACAAGATTCATTCCGTTCGTCCCAGTGCACTTGACAAACCGCCCAACGTGACACACATCATTCTTTCTACCCATTCCGTAGAAGCAGTGTTGTATCCGAACGTACCTACAGAATCAATACAAAGCCAGGTCGATAAGTCGATTTGCCCTTATTTCGTAGTCTGCGAATACTGAGTTGGATTGAATTCTATTAGCCTACAGACAGGAACCAGCTTTGTGAGAAAATGCATTACAGCTCATAAATAATCACTGTTCTTCATGCTTCTGCGAGCCGGGAATTTGCTTCGGCGGAGGATCGTTTCGGCCAAATTAACAGTACCGGCATCATTAGCTGATCACACACAACAGTACTTTAATTCGAAAAAATGAATGGATTTTGCAAGCCAGGCGCGTGTCCCATTCACATTTGGCGGAAGACCGTACTAACCAAGTAATTATATGGCTGACTGATGGAATAACTAAGAAAACAACGAAACAGACTAACAATTAGGTTTTCCATTACCTACACAACTCACACAATCAAAACAATACTCTTAGCTTCTTCAGGCTGTCTTTTAATTTAAACTTTCCATCAAAACCTCCAATCCTGGCCAAAAGGAATGTGATCCGTTGTTCAATCAAAGGTATTAGATAGGACAGGTCTTGATAAAAGCGATTTCAAGGGACAAATACTAATTCATGTTTTGTATAAGTGAGTGGAACATCATATTAACAACTGAAAAACTTGTTAAAATATACGTTGGCACTGCATTTTAATATTCCGTGTTTTAAATGCTTGTACTTGTTGATGAAGCTAGCTTCACAAGCTGTAACTATTTTTTAGAATTCATTCCGTTTTGGATGAATTCTACCAAAAAAAAAAAAGTGATGTACTTTTACGGTCGGCAACAGGCACTAAACGTTCTCCGCAACGAACAAACCGCATGCGTTTTCCTTCCCGCAGTGGTGAGCTATATTCATGTTGCGAAATACCGGCACAGATTTTACTGGGGGCATAGTTTGCCACCCCACCAGTGGTGGCCTAACAACCGACAGAACTCGTGTAGTATACTTTTTTTTTTTTAAAATAAAATTGTCTTCGTTCAGTCACCTTCAAATCGAGAAGTTCCCTGACACATGTTGGAACCACCCCGAGTTGAACTGCAACAGAAAGTCTAAAAATTCTAAAAAGATCATAAATGGGTTTACAAAATCTAAACATATAGACGCGGTATAGCATTGCGGATCACAAATCTTCTGCCCCGCTCCCCAAATTCAAAAAAGGCAAACTAGTCCCTGTCCACGCTATGAAGGTACACAGGGAAAGTATAGGTATATTGTTTAACCTCGGCAGTAGACGGGGTGAGTGGTGAACATCACGCCCCGGCCGCTCTATCCCCGGGAAAGATCCCGCTACCCATTGAATAGGAGGCTGGGTGGGTCCCAGAGCCGCTCTGGTCGATTCAGATAAGAGATATCTCTGCCCCTGTCGGGTTTCGAGCCCCGGATCGTCCAACTCGTAGCCTAATCACTATACCGAATACGGTCTCCTGTATCTAATACCCCCTCTCCCCCTCCATTTCCACAGTAAAATTGTAAAGATCTTGCATTACACTCCGTGCTTACGTTCGTAACGTAACGCCCTCATCGCTTTACTGGCCAAAAAAAAAACCCAATGGACAGAGGCTGTGAGGACCCCAAAGCTACTAGCGACGCAATTGTCAAAACAATAAACTTCCAGGTAGGTCGAGATTCCAACCCTCATTCTGCTGCATTCCGGCCTGTATATCAGACCATACATGACCCTCTGAAGACTGATTTACCTTGAATTATACTCGTACGTAAAGATTCACACCGTACAGCGTTGCAAGCACTGACCACCTCCGTTACAAAAAGCCAAGAAGGTAGTTGTGTGCAGGGAACAAACTGACGCTGTTGTGCGACTCAGAAACACAAACACACACACACACAAACACATTTTGTAAGCTGAAAGTAAGGTATATGAATGGGAAACCTTGTAGTTCATATAGTAATCACCAAGCTTTAAAGGGTTAACAGTGGAAATCGATTCACATGTAATTACAGTACCCATCATAAAATCCAAAAAGTAAGAAAAAATGTGGAAGGTAAAATAACACACAAAATTATATCTTTAATTTTCGACTAAATGCACCTACACAAATGAATATATGCACTGTTCACTACATTTCCCCTACATGTTACGGCGCTCACTGCGCCATCCTCAGGGAGAACTCTCATCACTTTTCACACCATCTGCTACTGTAACGTTGTCATGATAACGCAGCAAAGTCCGGCAATGTGGCAGCTGCAAATGCAAGTAGAACATACATCCACAGGGGCAGACAGACATTTGACTTTTACCCAATTCAAGCACTTGGCAGTGACACTAAAGTAACTCACACTACGGATGAAAGACTCTCCATAGAGTAGCACTTTACAGAATCACATACGGTGCTCGCTTTATACTTGTACCAAGAACTGCGTGGGAAAGGAACCAAGTGTTCTAATTAAGAGCTTCCCCCACTTTCGCGACTCTATGAACCTCAACTGCGCATTTAACTAAGAAATTCTACCGCGAAGCGAAAGCATGGTTGGTAATTAAATAAGTCGTTAAAGAAACTTTTTAGCATCTCGTGGTCATAAGAATGTTAATCTGAAGATTTATTTTACGGAATTAACAAAAATCAGTCTTTATCAAGCATCTAGATACAATCTGAAAATCTGCTTCCTTATTGCGAAATACAGAAAAGGTTCCTTGAAATCAGCTGATACTGAACTGGCCCAATAAACTTTGCTGAGATATGCATAATTGTAACATCTTTAAAACAAGGATAATATAAACATATTTATCTCTAATACACATGACCATTATAACGTAGGCTACGAGTTATACAAACTTTCGTACTCTATTCAATTACCAGAGACAGAGGCAGTGTTCACTGAAAGTGACGTAAAACAAGTCGGGTTATATACGCATAGAACAACAGTTCTGGTACATTAGCTTTGATACACCCTATACATATACAAATAGCTAATGCTAGCTCTTGATTCTCTCTCAAAAATAGCATAAACTGATGATGACAAAATATCGGTAATTGCGCGTGTCTTTCGGCTTTCTACAAACACGTCACAACCGATATCGTGTAAACTAAAAATAAATAATTCAGATTACACAGAACAGTTCGTTAGGTCCTGCTGCTAGGCGGAGAAGCAACTATGGCGAGTGAGACTTCCATTGAAAATCACCTGTTCCAAACAACTAAAGCATGTATCTCAAGTAAGCTACGAAACTCTTTCCCAAACACAATTTAATCTGTCATGATACAGAAACTTCTGCTTATGGAAATTTCGAAATACGCATCAGGTAAATTCATATTTTGTATCATCCACGCTGTTGTTCTAAAGACAGGAAACCCGAAACTTCAGCTGTGTGGCACACAAACCCCTTCACACCCGATCACAATAGATGCTTCCAGTATTATTCCCAAATGCACTGGTCGCCAACTGGGAGCTCTACTCTACCGAACCAAAGCAGAAGAGCGCTGGCTTCCACACACACACTAGAACTTTGTTGTTTTGTCATTGTTTGGGGACGGAGCCGTAACCAGCAGACCTGCTTCCACAGCTCCTGACTTTTAGAAACTCACAATCAATGGACAACCAACCCCATGAGATGGGAAGACAGGAACACAGACTTTCCAGATTATGGATCTGTATCATGCCTCACGGAGTCTTATAGTGTTTAAGAGTTCAAACTGTGCACCTACAAGCAGGCTCATGGAGCAATACTGTAGACTACACACAGCACATAGGCGGTGTAACATGCAGCACTAACGGGTACGCGAGAATAAAGTTCTCCCTGTCTACTCCAGGAATACATACAGGAGCAGCAGCGGTGTAGCGCCACTTAACTTCGCAGCTAGACGGAGGTGAGTGGTCAACATCACGCCCCGGAAGCTTTACCCGCGAAGACAGAGTGGGCGGCAAAGCCGGTCTGGACGATATGAAGCAGAGAAAAACATCTTGCCGCTGTCGATATGCAAACCCAGGACCATCCAGCCCGTAGCCCCGTCACTATAACGACAACACAATCCCGGCCCCTTTAAAGGTAACGGTCTGTTCTTAAAATCTAAGGTCGTCTTGGCATCTTCCCGGAGGGACTGATAGAACTACAAAGAACACCATCAGGATAGCCAGTATCCTGCTCACATGAGAACCCAGGACCTCCAAATATAAAGAACAAGCACTAACCATTAGACCACGATGTTCAGTGCCTTGGGCTCTTATTATTAATGGGTGGGATCTTCCATTAGGAAAGGCTGGAGCAGACTATTCCAGTGTTGATTGTAATTCAATTTCGGAGTTACCCCTTGGAGCAGTCGAGATCCCATGTAAAAGTAGGTCAGAATCCATTTTTTCCTGCTCTAATTGAATGGTAATAAATGTCCAGGCAGTCACCCACAATGTCATTAGTCCCACAACAATAAAATTTACTGAATAGATTACAAAAAAAAAAATGGGATCTACATAATGAGAATCAAGTCCTGTCTCTGTGAATTGTGGTGGTTCATACCGCACATAACAGGAACCTGCAGTTCAAACATACCGTAATTCACATTTAACACAGATATACTGGCCCAACTAAGAATCTGCTGCACTTGCTGCATCTCATATACATGCAACTGACATTGCTATGTAGCTGCCGCAGCAATGCACTACATTACTTCATTTCCACGGTTCTCAGACAACGGACCGCCAATGCGTTTCGCGTGGCTCGCATACAAACATTTTCTGCGATAGTGTATCGTTCTGCAAAATAACAACAGTTACCGCCCAAACTAAACATTTAATTTTAATGAAAATATTTAAAAATCACACACCGACACCGTTGTTAAGGGAATTATTGATTTCTCACATTAAAATACAGTATTACACAACACATATACAAGTTTTCCAGATTCAGACTTTCGACTGTCTAAAAAAGCCACCTTTTCTGACAACAGCCGTCCAGTGAAACTTATCCTTGCATGTAGAACCGAGATCTCAATACTCTACAATATTCGTCATAACATTTTATTGACGTAAATATATAAACTATGGACAAAATTACGGAGTACAGACAGGATGTAACGGCAATGCCAATATACATTTTAACCAAGAATATATGCCATAAATTAACGCAAAATTTTGCAAAAATGACCCATTTATATTCCGCAATTTTACCATATTTAGTACATTTGTTTCAAAAAAGTTTTTTGACGAATACTGTAAAGGAATGAGATCTCAATCGCATATGCAAGGAAACAATGCACTTGACGGCTCTTGATAAAGAAGGTCTGATGATGGCTTGTTAACAAAGCTGAAAGTAAAAATCTGGAAAACTTGTGTATGTGTTGTGTAAGAATATTACATTTGAATAAAACACAGCGGGGATGAATCACCTTAAAGTTACTGATTAGGTACAGTAAGTGCAGCAGCTTTCAACAGGTAGCAGGTTAGTAGAAACGTTAATATATTACCACAAAACTCCACCCCGTCGACAAGGAATGATACATCCCGCCCCAGGTGTCGAAACGTCGAGAATTTGCATTAAGACTCTTAGTATTATGAGATGTTACGCCGCGTAGACTGGCAAACAAAGGCGCAGTGCCTTCATGTTCAGGGTCAAACAGTCCACGAAAAGTCACACACTTTTCTAGAGTCCTTAAACCTTGAGAAACACGCTCCTTCTAAAGGTCGGTAGCCAATTACCAGTCGATATGGCGTCACACCAGAACACTTGAACCATCGGAAACGCCGCTGTGAGAAGCTCAAATCTCGTATCCACCTTAATGGGACGTCCCGTTCAAGAAAGCGTTTACACAGAATGAAATATAACAGATGACGTGCAACTTCCAGGCGAACTACGAGTGCCCGTCCGCATGTTCCATCGACCGTAAACTGCGAACGTTACCTCACCGTGAACTATTTATTCAAACAAGTTGCGATGGCCCAGCTTCTAACATCCAGCGGCAAGTAGTGGATCCAAAGCACATATAAGGGGTACAACTTGGGTCCTTGCTGAAAATACGCAAATAAACACGGCCATGTCTTGAATTACTAAGACTTCGGATGACCGTACGTCGCGGCCGAATTGGTCACATCTTGCTTGCATTCGGGAGGTCTCGGGTTCAAACCTAGACACGGGACCTTACTAGCTGGACTAAGGATGTTGGTGTCCAGCCCCCCCCCCCCCCGCCGCCGGTTGCGAATCTCGGGCGGCCTCCCCCCCCTCCCCTTCCGTTTTTTCGTTTGGCTAT
>Ga0123355_10005757_pt1 | contig 18214 bp, 15 predicted proteins | sample TergutEmb28metaG_3_FD_89872 | JGI IMG/M metagenome (GOLD analysis project Ga0123355, IMG submission 89872) | Embiratermes neotenicus P1 segment gut microbial communities from Petit-Saut dam, French Guiana - Emb289 P1 | ecosystem: Host-associated > Arthropoda: Insects > Digestive system > Gut ... | reverse complement strand
TTGAAATTGCTCGTTGAAATGAGCTTGCTACAGTGAGCATTTCTTCAAATATGGTGCAACTGTAGATATTCATGGAGAAGTTTAGGAGACTTCTTGATAATTGCGGTAACAATTTGAGACATACTTGAATGGATGCTACTATGGAGTGTGCACTTTTTGATGCACGCTTTTTGGGTGAAATTTTGAGCTTAACGTAATAAGTGAGCTTGAAAAATAGTTTGATTGAGCAAAGTGTCCTCAATCAAATATCCATCTCGGGAGAGGAGGTGTTCGTATGAAGAGAAACAATTCTATATTTGTAAGTAAATCTAAAGGAGAACTAAACATGAAGAGAACAATAGTAATTCTCGCTTTGGTGACTGCCTTCGTCTTCGCTTTTGGGACAGTCGCTCAGGCACAATGGAGAGGCTTTACGCCAATCCGTACGCAAGCGGAGCTAGATGCAGGGATGCTTCATAATTTCCTAACGTTCAATGAAGCACGTTACGAAATGGATAGAAATGATGCTCCAGCTGCATTGCAAGGCACTGCTCATGGTGGTTATGTAACTACAACCACAAAGTGTGCTACTTGTCATAGTGCGCATACTGCTCCTGCAGTTTGGGACGGTGCTCGCGTAAATGATGGCTCTGGTCGTAGTCAAAATGCAAACAGAGTAAACCAATTCTTCCTGACGGCAGGTGCTGACGGTTGTGAATCATGCCACGTTGCTGGCGGAACTCAATCATCTCGTCTACTTGTCGAATGGGGACCAGATGGTGGTGGACCACACGCAGCGCCTCGTCGCGGTTGTGCACTTTGCCACAATTCAGGTATTCACGGTCTAGGCAGTTCGGAATTTAACGTTATGAACACATTCCTACTGGGTAATACGCGTGCTCGTAATCTTCCTGGTTCTGGATCGCTTAATCCTAACGTGAACCGCGATCAACAGATCCGTGCCGAACTTGGAACAACTGCAGAAAATGCAAGACTTCAACGTGCAGGTATGCTTGATGTGCCAGCGGCGTCACCTTCGTTCACTGCAGGTACTCCGGATCCCATCAATACATGGTGGTACAACGGTGCTCCTGGACTCGGTGCGATAGGACAGACTCCACCAGCAATTGGTGATAGTGGCGCAGCTCGTGAGGCGTATGGTGCGGCTCGCTCGCTCGCAACAGCCTTTACTTGTGGTGAATCTGGATGTCACATGAATTCTGCTATGTTTAACCTCAATTGGGGTATGGGCTTTGAGCGTCGTGCTCAGGTTGCTAATGTAGCAGGTCCTACTCATGCAACTCTTGATGAGGGTGAACGCACAGGTACATCTGCAAGCACCATCGGTGGTGCAACAGTGACAGGTCACGTTATGCCATCAATGCGCGGAACTGGTGTGAACAATGCTGGTGCCGGTAATGCTTGTGGTCCTTGTCATGGTGGTAATCCTGCTGGATTCCCAACTGCATCTTCGACCAGAAATGCAGCTGATACAGCTTACATAGCAGACGTATCACGTCGTGCATTCGGCTGTGACCAATGTCACGACATGGTTGGTGTAGCTACTAACAGTACTGCATGGCCGCATGGTAACCGCGGCATTCTTGTTTACGAATGGGAAGCTGACGGTAGTCAAGTACAAAGTATGATGGCAGCTGGAAATCTTTGGATGTATGCAGGAAACATTGCACGCGCTGCTGGCGCCCCCAACACTACAGGCAACCCAGGTAGTGCTTCACAAGCATTCCGTGGTGAGACTAGTGTCAATCCATTCTTTGCAGACCAAAGCTGGACAGTGATGACTGGTGTAGCAAGTGGTCGTTATGGTATTCCAAATAATGATGGTGCTACATACTTTGAGCATCCAGACTACAGTGCTTACGCGCCTCCGGGCAGCACAGGTCTTATTGATGGATCTTGCTTGAAATGTCACGTGCCACTTGATGCGGCATCATTCGCAAATACTCCAGTACCTTCTATTGGAGCAGACGCGATACGTCACACATGGAGCCAAGGTGGACCTGCGAATCCAACTTGGAACGGAGTTATCCCAAGTGGTTCACAACGCTTGTTCCTCTACAGATAATATCTAAAAGAGTTTCAACTTTTGAAATTATCTAAAGTCAAGAGAGCGCCTCAATCGAGGCGCTCTCTTTTTGATCAAGCTCTCTGATTTGCTTGCACATGCCTATGCAATTTACTTGAGTAAAATCAGTGGTAATGATACGATTATCCAGTATAAATGTGACTAGTTTTTCTATCACGGGGAGGAATCTATGAGTGCTGAGCAAAAAGATGAAAAGCTTAAGCCTGCAAATGATAGAGGTTCAAATACAGGGACAGGCGCAAAGGCTGCAAGCTTGGGCTCTGAAAAGAATAGATCCAGAAGAGCAGACAACGATCCCTATATACGGAATTTATTCGGTATTGCAGCTCTTGTAATTATAGGAGCTCTGCTTACTATGATATCTGCGTACTTAACAGGGGTTATATCTTTTGACCAGGATCGAGCGACAAATATTGATGAGTTTACCGTTGCTCGCTCAGTGGCATATGCTGACACAGAAAGAACAGCAGGTGCTCTGAGTCAACTTGCCATAGCTCAGATAGCCAATGGCCAATTCATTGAAGCAGAAACAACCATTCAGGAGGCGTTTGCACTTAATTCTATCGATGAAGAGCGCAATCAGGGTCCTCTTTTCGCATATGCCAAATTGGCAAATGCCCAGAGCAATTACGAAGTGGCTATTCAGCGCTACGAACAAGTGATGGCAAACTTGCTTGCTGATTGGACGCGCGTTTTTGAAAGTGATATAGAGCCCAATTGGGCTCAAGCCTTTGGCATACACCCCAATTACTACGAGTCCGCCATCGCCCTATCTTTTCTTTATCGCGAAAGAGGAGATTACGAGAAGCAGCTTGAAGTACTTGATATCGCTGTAGAGGGTATGCCTACCTTAGCAGATGTTTTCGTCTACCGAGGCCAAGCAAGGTTAGCTCAGGGCGATAATGAAGGCGCTATTGAAGATTTTAACGAGGCTCTAAGGTTTATTCCCGATGACGGAGATGCATTAAGAGGCTTGGAGCAGGCTGGGGGAACAGTAAATGATGGAGAAGAGTAGAGATATGAGTCAGACAAATGAGGCAGTATCGCCAGAGGAGAAGGTTTCTTCGCCAGACGTAGCATCTAAAACAAGTCTAGACCTTGAAAATGCGACAGTTTTGCGTGCAACTAGTTCAAATACCGATGATAAGGCGATTAGGCGTACGCGCACAGTTGCAACTATCATCCTTATCATTCTGATACTGCTTATTTTGGCTGCGTGCACGATGATGTTTTCGCTACTGAGGCCTGGAGGAATTGGAGTAGGAACACAGCATGCGGGCATCACATGGGTAAGGTCGATTTACGGACATGGAACAACGCTTGATGGCATGATTAACCCTAGCTCGGTAACTTTCGCTGCCGATGGCAATTCTCTTTGGGTAACTGACAGTTCTCGACATAGAGTGGTTCAGTACGATATCAATGGTCGATTGTTGCGTATCGTAAATGCTGATCGGCAGGAAAATGAATTAATCTTCCCTACGCGCATAACGGTTTCTCCTCAAGGATGGTTCTATATTGCCGAAGCAACCTATAATAGAGTCCAAATATTCGACGAGAATTTTGAGCACCAAACAACTATCCCTATAGAAAATCCAACTGCTGTTGCTGCCAACAATGACATGTTGCTCATTGGAAGTAGGCGTGGTTTTGCAGCCTTTACCTATGACGGTGGGCCTATTGGAATGCATGATGCGGCTTCCGAGGATGAAATCAATCGCTTTGACTATGTGCATTCTCTTGCCATAGATGATAACAATAATATGTTTGTTCTGGATTCGTTTGGAAATAGATTTGTAAAGTATGATTCAGACGGTGTACCTCAGTATGAAGTACTGCTAGGACATCCAGGCAATGAAGGAATACGCGGAGGAATGGATGCAGATGCTGCAGAGCTTGCGGCTGATTTTCCTGCAAACCTGCAATTGCCACAGGGCTTGACCTTGGATGGAAATGGACGTCTTTATATTATTGATATGTTTGATTTTTCCGTAGCCGTGTTTAATGTTGATGATGGCAGCTTCATTAAAAAGGTGGGAACACAGGGTCTTCAAGATGGTAGCTTCCACAATCCCAATTGCATTGAGTATAATCCGCAAATGGACATGTTTGCTAGCGCAGAAGCTACATTAGGGCGTGTACAACTCTTTGTTATTGATGGTTCTGGCGGGGATCCATTTTCGCAGTTGCGCAGACAGCTCAACGACCTTTTGAGGGCTTGTTGCATACCTCTGATAATTATCCTCATCATCATAGCTGCCTATCTTATCTCGCGTTATCTGTCTAAGAAGCGTCGTGAAAAAGAGCTGACAGCCGCCTTGGTAGAACCCGGAGATACAAGTGAAGGAGCGGCTGATGCTGTCGATACTGATTCGACAAAAGAGCAACAGACCTAAATGAGCCATGTTTAAGAATAAATCTTCTACACCTATAAAGCTTGCTGTCTGGATATTGGCAGGACTGTTACTGCTTTTATTAATACCTGCAGGGATAGGGGTAGTGTGGGCACCTAGCTGCTCGAGCTGTCATCTGCAGCAAGTTGAGAAACAGGCAGATTCTGTTCACAGTAGGAATACGTGCATTTCCTGTCATGCTTTGCCGGGAACCTTTGCCCAGATGAGCTTTAGACAAAGAGTCTGGTACACCATGGCAATTCCCCTTACGCCAGGACAGGATGCGACACGTGTGACTCAGAGTGATTCTTGCATGAGCTGTCATGACTCGGGGCGCAGAAATATTACGGAAGGCGTAGTCGAAAATAGAGGCTTGCGCGTCAACCACGATGAGTGCATGCAGGGACTACGTTGTTCAGTCTGCCACGGCTCAGTTGGTCATGCAGGGACTACGGAGTGGCAATCACGCTATGCTATGGAGTCGTGTATGACCTGTCATTCTGCAGATTTGGCGGATGCAACAACGGTGTCTTGCGACACCTGCCATGTGGGAAATATGACCGAAAGCAGGAATCCCTATTCGGTATTTGCTGCAGTACACGGACCAAATCTGATTTACACTCATGGCGTGGGTGATTGGAATACTTGCGCACCTTGTCACAGTCAGCAAATGTGTGCTGCCTGCCACGGTGAAATGGTGCCTCATGACCAATTCATAATTAGGGATCATTCGCAGGTTGCCAATGATCCAGATAATCAGTGCGCAAGTTGTCACCAGAATCAAAGCTTTTGTGATACTTGCCACGGAATGGAAATACCGCACCCTAATGATTTCCTAATCAATCATGCTGCAGAAACTGATAGATTGGGCGAAGATTCATGTTATATTTGCCACTTGACACGTGACTGCACCACTTGTCATAACGGGCACGTACATCCTGGTGGACCTCGGATGTGGTTTGAGCCAAGGATGGTGACTAGCCCATGATGGACTTTATTCGAGATATTTTTTCCATTCAATGGTGGGATAATCTACTTGCACAGTTGACCTTTGCTGAATTTGAAGCGCGATGGGCTTTGATTCAACAGGCAATTGCTAATCCACAGCAGCATCCTCTGGTTGCAATGCTTGCTCTCGCCATAGTATTGGTATTTATCCTTATTGTGATTTTGACCATTGCAATGGTTTATTTTGGACGCGTCCAAAAGCAAAGTGAAGAATATGAACTGCTTGATGAAGATGAAAATGTAGTTCGTACCGTTGATAAAAAGACGGCAGAGACCCTACTTGATCAAGCGCAGGGCATCGATACGAGCGCTAAGGTAAATTATGCAGGAATTTTGGTAGTGATATGCTCAATTCTATTTGTGACCTTGGGATTGGGCTTTTCGACACGAACCGAAGCATTCTGTACGGTATGCCACAACTCTCCCCATGCAGAGCTTGAAGAGTGGCCCCTTGTTGCGGCTCACGAAGAGCTCACTTGCGTGAACTGTCATGAGCCGGGAAATATGGCTCAGGGAGTCACCCTTAATCTGTTCCCGCGTGCGGCGCATTCTGTCTATGGGATTTTTGTTGACATTAACGATCCCGCTGCAAGCAATGCTACCGCTTATGGAACAGTAACCCAGGCAAGCTGCGAGGGCTGTCATAGTCGAGATGCGCTAATGAGGACACTTGTGGTACACAGGCCCGATCAGGTAAATGTTCGCGTGTCGCACATTGAGCCACTTGAAGCAGGAATGTCTTGCACGCAATGCCATATGTTTAGCGAAAACCAAGAGGCTCAACTGGTTCAAACGGGCATGCAGACTTGTGTAAGCTGTCACAATGGCTCAAGGGCGTCAATTGCCTGTGCAAGCTGCCACCTTGCAGACTCACCTGCTGACACTATCCAGCGAGATATGACCAGTCTATTTTGGTCGAGGCAACTTATTTTTGATCGTCCCGATGCAAGCTGCTATGACTGTCACGACACACGTAGCTGTGATGCCTGTCATGGAACCAGGGTTCCTCATACGCCTGAGTATACGATGCAAGTCCATGTTCCTGGTGGTGAAATGATTCACGCTTATGATTATTGGCGTATTGGCAATATGTGTTATAACTGTCACTATACGGGGAATGCGTCAGCTGCAGGTCCTTGTTCTGCCTGTCATGGTGCTGATTATATGCCCCCAGCGCGCAGATATCTAACGCCTAGGCAGCAGTACATTCAGCAGCAAGATGATATTGAATTAGAGCGAGCCATAAGGGAAAGGGATGGCCTTCTAGAAGAGGGTGAAGAGCACGACATTACAGCTCCTATGCCTTCTGCGCGTCAGGGTGGAACGTGGAACCCCTTTAGTCCTACGCCACGCAGAGCGCTGACACCTGCCCAACAACAGATTTTGCGAAACAATAATATTGACCTCAGTCTTCCCTAAAGCTTGTCCAGTGGAGTTCTGTACATAGAAAGGTAGTGAGGAAAATGAGTAGAGTGAAAAGGTTAGTCAGCATTTTATGTGCTTTGGTCATGACGCTTGCACTTGTTTTTGCCCTAACTGCTTGCAATCAAGAGGATCCTGATGTTGCAGAACCTATTGCTGCACCAGAGGAAATTGCGCAGGATGAGGCTCAGGCTGAACCAGCTCCGCTAACAGAACTTGTTGTCGAAGACCTTGTTGTGGGCGAAGGTCCTGAGGTGACTACAGGGGATACTGTAATTATTGAATGGGCTGGCTTCTACATTGATGGCATGCTATTCAATTCTTCTGCTATGGCAGATCAACCCTACATATTTACGGTTGGCGAAGGTGCTGTGATTGAAGGTTGGGACGAAGGCGTTATTGGCATGCAAGTTGGGGGAGAGCGCAGTCTGTTAGTTCCCTCTGATATGGCCTTCGGCGAAGAGGGCGCACATCCTATGGTAGAGCCCAATCAAGATTTAAGATTTGAAATTACGCTTATAGAAATTGAGTAAAGGGTGAATAAGACATCCGCTTTGGAAGGAATTTTACTTCTGCCACTATGAAGGCAAGTGTAGAAAATAAAGATAAGAATCGCGCAGCCATTGAGCTGCGCGATGTCAGTTTGAGCTATCGAACTGCCCAAAAAGAAACCTTGGCACTTGATGGTCTTTCTTTGCGCGTAGAAGCAGGGGAGCCTCTGGCAATAATCGGAGCAAGCGGCTGTGGTAAAACAAGCTTGCTCAATCTAATTGCTGGACTGCGCAAACCGAGCGCAGGTGAAATACGCGTGATGGGTCAAGCCGTCACAGGGCCTCGCATACAAACCTCGCTTATATTGCAAAACTACGGTCTCCTTCCCTGGAAAACAGTACTTGATAACGCTGCGCTGGGCTTGCTCATCCAGAAAGTTCCGCGCAAACTTGCAAGGGAAAGAGCTTTTGATGCTCTAAAGGTTGTCGGGATAGAAGATTTTGCCCGCAGCTATCCGCGTGAACTGTCCGGTGGCATGTCTCAACGACTTGCTATGGCACGCGCAATGGCACTTGAAACAGACATTATGCTTATGGATGAACCTCTCTCTGCTTTGGACGCACTCACGCGCGAAGAATTGCAAAATGTTCTTCTAGGCCTGTGGAAACAGAGGGCTTACGCGCAGATATTGGTAACTCATTCGATTGAAGAGGCTGTACTTTTGGGTAGGCGCATTGTACTTATGACTCCAAGGCCTGGCAAGATTCATCAAATTATTGATAACCCTGGCATGGGGAGGCAAGATTACCGTGGGTCTCTTGAATTTTACGAGCAATGCACTTATTTGAGAAGCCTCTTGCGCAGCGTAAGCGAGGGGGACGATTCGTCAAAGCTATGCCCCGGTGATCCCCAGATAGAAGCCTTAGCAGAGAAGGCGATACTGCAAGATAATGCCAGAGGTAACGTGCAGTGAAGGCTCGTCTACAAAGAATCTTTGGCTATATAGCCGCAACACTTGCGGTACTGTGTGCGTGGGCTGCTCTATCACTAATTATTGATAATCCTGCCCTGCCCTTACCAACTGCTGCTTTGCACCAATTCGTTGTCTTGCTGCCTGACATGATTCCCCATATTTGGATTTCGCTTTATCGCATTCTTGTTTCGATGGCGATAGGAACTGTTTCGGGCACTTTGCTGGGACTTATCATCGGGCGCAGTGCAAAACTTGATCTGATTGGCGCGCCCTTAATGTATGTTTTATATCCGGTGCCAAAAATTGTATTTGTGCCTGTACTGTTGGTGCTACTGGGCTTGGGAAATGCCCCAGCTATTGCACTGATCTCAACGGTAATCTTCTTTCAGACGCTTGTGACAGCACGTGCCGCCGCAAAAGCAATATCGCCAGACCTTGTTTTAAGCGTGCGCTCTTTGGGTGCAAGCAGGCTTGACCTTGCACGACATGTAGTCTTTCCTTCTGCGCTACCTAGTATATTCACAGCACTGCGCATTAGCGCAGGAACTGCTGTGGCGGTACTTTTTGTCGTTGAATCTATTGCAGGAAATACAGGTGTTGGCTTCTATATTGTTAATGCCTGGGGACGCCTTGATTATGCAACGATGTTTGCAGGGATAATAACTATGGCTTTGATGGGTGTATTTCTGTACGAAGTAATAAATTTTATAGAAAACAGGCTGGTACGCTGGGCACCAAAGTCCGAATAGAGGCCGCTGTTGTCTGCTACCTACTGCAAATAAGTGGCAGTGATGGGCATGCTCCTACGCATGATTCTTGCGCGCACATACTAGATTTTCAAGTGTGATTGCGCGTACAATTTTACTCTCTAAATATCAATTTCACACACAATACTTGTGCTACAATTGCTAGTCCCGCTGACTCTATAAGGAGAGTCGCATGAGAAATTACCCCGATTTTGAGACCTGTAAGTTGTGCTTTCGTGAATTGCCAGTCAAAGTTTTGTACGGAATTAGCAGGAAGAGTGATTGGGGACCCGCAGAAAGGGGTCCGAATGAGTGACCAAGGCTTTGCAGTAACCTTTGAGAGAGTTGATTTAACTGAAGATGAGATGGAGAAATTCATCGATACCACCCTCACAAGTTTTGAGGATGGCGATCTTGTAAAGGGTACTGTAGTCAAAATCGAGCACGATGAAGTGCTTGTTGACATCGGCTATAAGTCCGAAGGCGTTATTCCTGTGCGCGAACTCACGATTCGCAAAGATGCTAACCCGGCTGACCTTGTGTCTGTTGGTGACGAAATTGAAGCACTTGTCTTGCAGAAAGAAGATAAAGAAGGCCGTCTTATTCTTTCCAAGAAGCGCGCTGAATACGAACGCGCCTGGTCTGATGTTGAAGGCTACTTTGAATCAAGTGAAATTGTTGAAGGTGAAGTTATCGAGATCGTTAAGGGTGGTCTGATTGTAGACATTGGTCTGCGCGGATTCCTACCTGCTTCACTAGTAGACCTGCGCCGTGTCAAAGATCTACAGTCCTTCCTTGGCGAAAAGATCGAGTCTCGCGTTATCGAGATGGATAGACACCGCAACAACGTTGTTCTTTCACGCCGCGTCATCCTAGAAGAAGGTCGCAAGGCTGACCGTGGCGAAATCCTCAGCAAGCTGCAAGAAGGCATGATTTTGCCAGGGACTATTTCAAGCATTGTTGACTTTGGAGCCTTCGTTGATCTAGGCGGTATTGACGGTCTAGTCCACATCAGTGAACTTTCATGGGGACATATCACTCATCCAAATGAAGTTGTAAAAGTGGGTGATCCTGTCGAGGTAAAGGTTCTTGATGTTAACGTCAAGCGCGAGCGTATCTCATTGGGTCTGAAGCAGACACAGGAAGATCCGTGGAAGGCTTTGGTAAGCAAGTTCCCCATTGACTCTATTGTCGAGGGCAAGGTCACAAAGCTGGTACCCTTTGGTATTTTTGTTGATCTGGGCAACAGCGTAGAAGGTCTGGTGCACATCAGTGAACTTGCACGCGGACACGTAGAGACGCCCGATCAGGTAGTAGCTGTTGGTGATGAGATTCAAGTCAAGGTTATGAACATTGACGAAGAACGTCGTCGTGTATCGCTATCTATGCGTGCTGCTGCAGAGGATCTAGGCTTTGAAATTGAAGTCCAGAAGAAGGAAAAGCCAGCAGAAGAAGCATCTGACGAGGCCGCAGAAACTGCAGCAGAAGCCGTAGCAGAAGAGGTCGCTGAAGTAGTAGACGCTATCGAAGAGGTAGTAGAGAAAGTCGAAGCAGAGGTTGCTGAAACTGCAGAAGTAGCTGCAGAAATCGCAGCAGACGAAGTAAAGGCAGCAGATGCAGCCGAACTAGAAAAGGCCGCTGATCTTCAGGCACAGGCCGAAGAGGTAGAAGAGGCGATTCTTGAAGAGGCATCAGCTACTGAAGAGAAATAAGCTTGCAGACATATAAGTCGCTTGCTTAAACAAAAGAAGCAGGCGATGGTAGAAGGAACTCATTAGACACCACCGCGGATTTACAAGCGGTGGTGTTTTTTAGGGATATGGAGTTAAAATATCATTATGAATAGGGCAATAGTGAGGTCAATAAATATAAATGAAGGCTTGCTTACCCTGGCGAACTTCATTCGTGAAACAGGCATCCAGGCTGCGTATTGGCTGGGAATTTTAGGCTATGCCGCCTACGGATTTGGAGGTAACCCGCGCATAGTAATGACTGTTATGTTGGCAGTCAATGTCTCACAAATGGTGGGAAACCTTATCGGGGGAAATATTGTAGACCGAATAGGGCCGCGAAGAACAGTTCTGTACTCATCAGTAGCTGTCATTTTCATGGGGCTGTGCTCTGTCTTTGCAAGTGATGAGGTGACAACTTTTGTCATCTTTGCGGGTTGCTTTAGCATTGCAATAACGATTCTAAACACGGGATACACTTCATTTGCGCCGTACCTAGAGCGAGGCAAGCAGGGACTAAGGCGCGTAAATTCCTTTCTGACCACAGGTACTTTTATTGCAGCGGTTGTAGGTCCAGTAGTAGGCGCGATTGCCACGGCACGCTTTTCTATAGTAAGCGTCTTTTTCTTCATGGCAATTGTTACCACTATTGGCGCGCTAATCATCTTGAAGGTAGAAGAAAAACATTCGCCCAATGATGACGATAGCTCAGATGAATCAGATCTTAGTTTTGGTGAAACAAAGCACAGTCGTATCCTTCAAGAAGAGGCAGAGAGGGAAGCCCATAAACGGGGCATCACCCTAACAGAGCCTGTACGTGTTACTCAGACAAGTATCGCAGCAGGCACGGCCCTTGCAGGACGTACTGCACCAAAGCGTAGAGTAAAAGAGGCCAAGCCTTTCAGCGAAGCACTGGAGGGCTGGAGCATCATTAGAAAGTCGCGAAGTCTGCGCTACTACCTGATGGTTTTTGTTGCGATGATCTTTGGCTTCGGGGCTTTTGATGCCCTAGAGCCTGTCTACTTTAAGCAGGTCTTGCAAGTAGACATTTCTGCCTTTGGATGGGTAAACGCCGTGGGAGGAATAGGACTGATTGTAGGGGTTGCATTGCTGGCAGCATTTCCCCTTAAATGGGTCAATGCGCGTCTGTTAATTGCACTGCTGGCTATTTGTGGTGTGGGTGCTGTTGTCTACATTGGAACGCTTCAACTGGTATGGGTCGCTGTTGGCCAACTTATCCTAGGCTTTGCCTTCGGTGTCTTTGACCCTCTTATGAGGACAATGGTTCAAGCAGATTCTCCTCTTGAAGCAGTTGGGCGTGTGTTGGGAACAATCAACATGATTGGTCTGGGCATCCTCCTTATCCCACTGGTGGCAGCTCCTTGGCTGGCAGACTTGCTAGGGGTTCAACAGGTGCTTATATTAATGGGGGCGCTCCCTCTGATCTTTGCGATATTGCTCTATCCTAGCGGTAAACGACTAGATAAAGAGGCGACAGCCGATGGAAGCCGCCGTCAAATAGAGAGCATTGACGTCATAGAATAGGCTGAGGCTTGCAGTTGCAGGGGTAGCTATAGAATCTAGCTGCAATAATGTGCGAGATAAAGGGCATGGCTTGTCTGACTAGGCAAACCATGCCTGCTTAAGCTTTTCAACCCCTACCTTTGCTTCTTCGAGGGGAATTGCTCCAAAACCCATCAAGACTAGTGGGTGACCGTGATCTTGACTATGGCCATGACTTTGGTGGGAGCTGTGACTATGTGTTTGATGGTGACTCTGGCTACAGCATCGATTTGACCGGTGACTTTCCGCCTGCTTGCTGCTGGGCTGAATGTTGCTAGTTTGGGCATTGTGATAATAGACAGAGGTAGGATAAATCTTTACGCCTGCGCGAGCAGCAGAGCTAATGAGCTCATCTTCACTCATATCATTTTTAGGCGCAAGTAAGATGTGCAGTCCTGATTCAGAATCAGTGATGTCGAGGTGTTCTCCCATAGTATGCTCAAGAACTTCTAGCAAGATGAGGCGTTTTCTTTTGTAGTGATTTCTGACCCTGCTAAGGTGTCTATCCCAGTGGCCCTCTTCCATAAATCGCGCCAAACTGTGTTGCTGTGCGCGGGGCACAGTCTGCTTGTAGAAGGAAAACTGTTCTTTATATGCGCCGAGCAAAGATGGCGGCAAGACCATATAACTAATGCAGAGGGAGGGAAAAAGCGACTTTGAGAAAGTCCCCAGATAGATGGTGCGTTCTTCTTCATCTAAGCCTTGCAAGGCAGGAATAGGTCTGCCCTGGTATCTGAATTCACCATCGTAGTCATCTTCAATGATGAAGCCTTCAAGGTCTTTTGCCCACTGGATAAGTTCTCTGCGCCGGGCGATAGGCATGATAGTTCCTACAGGGAATTGATTAGAGGGGGTAACGTAGGCTACCTTTGCGCCGCTTGCGCGAAGGGCGACGACATCTGTACCTTTTTCATCAAGGGGAATAGACACGCACTGTACACCCTCATTTTTCAGGACAGCACGCGCACGGTGGAATCCAGGCTCTTCAAGGGCATAGACTTTGTCTCGCCCAACAAGGGAGCAAAGCAATGTCAGTAAATATTGGTTTCCGGCACCTATAACGATATGTTCAGGCTGACAGTTTACTCCCCGTGACTGGAACAGATAGTGGGCAATCGCCTGTCGCAGCTTGGATTCTCCTTGCGGATCTCCATTAAGGCAAAGGGAAAGGTGTTCCTCTTGAAGTGTTTGCGACATAAGCTTTCTCCAGGTCTTTAGAGGTACACATTCGAGGTCAACACCGTCTTGCCTAAAGTCATAGGAGCTGTGTGCTTTCTGGACTGCTTCTGCAGATGAAAGCACTTTCTGAAGACCCTTGCAAAGGCCTTCAGTGCTGTTAGTGCCAGTAGCGATAGCGACATCAAGGTTTAGATCTTCTACAAATAGCCCACGTCTAGGCTCACTGCGAACATAACCTTCTACTAAAAGCTGTTGATAGGCAGCATCTACGGTATTCCTACTTGCGCTTAAGTGCTGTGAGAGCCTTCGCTGTGAGGGCAGCTTGCTGTGGGGAGGAATACGTCCGCTTTGAATTTCTTGCTTTAAATAGGTATAAAGTTGCAGGTACAGAGGATTGCCCTCTTTGCTGTTAAGAACACAGGTTATTTCAAGCATAGCTTATTGATGCCTTTCCAATCTGGCCTTATCAAAAAGTTCAAAACTGGCTCTTTGAATAGTACCAGTTTTTGACTACTATTGTGCAGGTTAACTAGTGAAGGTTGACCAGAAACCAGCTGAAAGCCAGCCAAAATACCTCAGGGACATTCCAGTGGGATCTCTCTGACTAATATGCAAGCAGCTTGCGGATGGAAAGAGTGTAAAGTAAATAGAAAGGGAAGTCAGATGACCTCAAAAAAGGTAGTGGAAATGCGCAGAGGCGGCGTTATTATGGACGTCGTAAATGCCGAGCAGGCGAAAATTGCAGAGGCAGCAGGTGCCATCGCAGTTATGGCGCTTGAAAGAGTGCCCTCAGACATCAGGGCTGCTGGCGGGGTCGCCCGTATGGCAGATCCAACAATTGTCGAAGACGTTAAAGGTGCTGTTTCGATTCCTGTCATGGCAAAGTGTCGCATTGGCCATATTGCAGAAGCACGTGTGCTTGAGGCTCTTGACATCGACTACATCGATGAAAGCGAAGTACTAACACCAGCCGACGAAGTGTATCACCTGACAAAATCTGACTACAGCGTTCCTTTCGTCTGTGGATGTCGCAATTTGGGAGAAGCCCTTCGCCGCATTGCTGAAGGCGCCTCTATGCTGCGAACTAAAGGCGAACCTGGAACAGGCAATATTGTCGAGGCAGTTCGTCATATGCGTGAAGTTCAGGGCGAGATTGCACGTGTTGTAGCCATGCGCGAAGATGAGCTTATGGTGTTTGCCAAAGAAACAGGATCACCTTTTGAATTGCTGCTCGAGATTAAGCGCACTGGTAGTTTGCCAGTGTCGAATTTTGCAGCAGGTGGGGTAGCCACGCCAGCAGACGCAGCACTTATGATGTCTCTGGGTGCAGATGGTGTCTTTGTTGGCTCAGGAATTTTCAAATCAGAGAATCCAGCAGAATTTGCGTCTGCGATTGTTCAAGCAACGGCCAACTACGAAGACTATGGGCTAATTGCTAAGCTGTCAAAGGATTTGGGAGAGCCCATGAAGGGTATTGAAATTGCAAGTCTTGCGCCAGGGGAACGTATGCAAGATCGCGTCACTAACGAATAGCTAAGCGCCCAAAGCGTTTCAGGCGCCATATCTTTGCGTCGAAGTTTCAAAAGAGGAAATCCTAGCGTAGTAGACCTACGTGGATTTCCTCTTTTCTTATTCTCCTCGTTCTTGTGGCGCCTGGAGCACCCAGCATCAACCGATAGTTTGGCTCGCCCCGTTTCCCTCTAGTATTATCCTTATGTTATGATGTATACACTTTTGTATACATTCACCGCTGAAGGGATATTACATGACAGAATCACGTCAATTTGACGATGCAATTAATGCTCGCCTAGAGGAATTTGATGCACGCTATCAGATGCTAAAGCATATCGATCGCTATTTTTATCTGCAACCTGTAGTGGGCAAAGTTAATAATCGCGTAACTATGGCTGATGGCCGTGAACTGATCATGCTTGCGTCCTATTCCTATTTGGGGCTTATGGGGCACCCTGATATCGAGGCTGCCGCAAAGAAGGCTGTCGACGAATATGGTACTGGTGCTGGCGGTGTACGCTTACTTACAGGAACTACTGATCTTCATGAGCGTCTTGAAGCACGCATAGCAAAGTACTCAAAGCGTGAAGATGTCGCTGTTTATTCGTCAGGGTTTTTGACCAACGTTGCAATTATCACTGCCTTGCTTACACCCAAAGACATGGTGGTTATGGATAAGCTTGACCATGCTTCTATTGTTGATGGCTGTATGCTGTCGGGCGCTCGCTGGCGCACCTTCCGTCACAATGACATGAACCACCTTGAGAGCATTTTGCGTCGCGCAAAGGGCAAGTACGAATCAACGATGATTGTTGTGGATTCGGTTTACTCAATGGACGGGGATATGTGCGACTTGCCAGCATTGCGCCGCATCTGTGACGAATATGGTGCGCGCCTCATGGTTGATGAGGCTCATTCGGTTGGTGCTTTGGGTGCAACAGGCCGCGGAATCGAAGAGCACTTTGACATGGAAGGCTCCATTGATATCAAGATGGGAACCTTGTCAAAGGCCATTCCTTCTGTAGGTGGCTACGTTGCAGGGGACCACAAGATGATCAATTACCTAAAGCACAACTCACGCCCCTTCATTTTCAGTGCAGGCCTGCCACCGGCACAGTGCGCGTCAGCAATTGCTGCTTTGGATGTCATCGAAAATGAGCCTCAGCGCATACAAAGACTTCAAGCAGTTCAAGGCGAATATGCCCGCGGCTTGATGGAGCTAGGATTTAACACCATGGAGACCAGCACAGCCATTGTGCCTGTTCATATTGGGGACGAAATGAAAACCCTTGATCTAACGCACAAGCTTTTCGAGCGAGGAATCTTTGTCTGTCCTATCGTGCATCCAGCAGTACCAAAAGGTACAGAGCGTCTGCGTACCTGCCTCATGGCAACACACACAGAAGAAGACCTAGCGACCATTTTTGAAATGTTTGAAAAAAGCGGCAAGGAACTAGGAATCATATAAGCGGAGGCAGTCCAAAGATTAGCAGGTAGAGCAGAGCCACTGACAGAACACTGAAAAGTGTCCCGATTAGATAGTATTCTGCAAAACGCGGATTATTCGAGATGCGATTGTAGCGTGACAATGTTTTTGCTGCCATCACTAAGCCCATGGCAGCAAATTGTCCTAGGCAGGCAAAGATTCCCATTGTGTATCGCTCAATCGTTCCGATAATTGCACCTGCTCCGCTTTCGGTTGCGTGTTTGGATTCTGCTCCATTCTCATCATCTGTGTCTAGGGCAAAGCGACTAAAAAGCTTTTTGAAGGCTACATTGGTTGGCTTGCCTAATGCTAGGAAGAAGAGGAGTAGCTGCCAGTGTTGGACAGAGTCCAACAGCTTGCTTGAGAGGGCGTTACCAATGCTTGTCGCTAAGCCAACAATTGCGACTATGTGCATTGTTTGATCAAGCACAAAGGCAGGTGCCTCGTATTTTTTATCCAGTTTCCAAAAATGGAAACAGCACCATTTTGCTGAATCAACGATTGCATGCAAGAGAATTATTGCTCCGACAATTAGTAGCGCGCCTGTGTCTTGCAGTGGGTTAGACAATGCAAATAGGGCAACGATAAAGGGTAGTGCATAGATTGCGCAATGAAGCAGCACTCCACGAAACCGGACCTTCTTGAATTGTGCAAGCCTGGAAGGCTGCAGATAATAGTCGCCTAAAACATGGCAGATTAACATAATTAATAGGAAGCTGTTAGTCATACTCTATCCTCTCTAAACTGTGTTTGCTCGCCGTCTGTAAGGCTTGCATCTAAGAGGATGCTTGCGGACAGCCTTGCATCAAGGTATTGGTAAAGCCCAGTGCGTTTTATGCTTTGAGTAACTTGCTGTGGAGTAATCTGCAAATCTTCCGCAATACGTATTTGTGGGACTGCGTTAGCCTCGAAGCCGTAGCGAGAGAGATAATCCGCAACGAAACGCTGCTGGCTTCTGCGCCACTTGCTTTCAATAAACCCACAGAGTCTCAAGGTGTCATTACAGGAATCGATCAATAGAGCACCTGTGCTCAAGTCAGTAAAATCAGCAGCAATGTGTATATTTGTGTATCCGTAATCGTTCTGGTTATGAATGTGCTCTAAAGCTTTTCGGGCATTCCAGTAAGCGGGTCCATCAGCACCTAGGCTACTGTGTGCATCAATGGCAGTTAGCATGCTGCCTATGCCTATGCCGAATCGAAATGACAGTGCTTCAGAGGGTCGCTCAATAAAGAATTTATTGTGGAAAATTCTAATGTAGTCCAATATTTCAAAAAGGTGGGGGGTGGGATGCAATAGTCCCTGAAATTCATCTCCAAGTGTCAAGGTGAAAGAAGATTTAATGTCTGATTCGTAGAGTTCATTAATTTTTGAGAGCGTTTCCTTTAATTCCTCTTGTACGGCATAGCGATTCTCTATGGCTGACCGTGAGGCAATAATGTCACCAATTATTGCTATATACATCAATGACTCCTCGTCTGTTGACAGTTTAGTTTGAGCAGAATCAATACTAAACGATTGATATTTGAAAATCAATACTAAACGATTGATATTTGAAAATCAATACTAAACGATTGATATTTGAAAATCAATACTAAACGATTGATATTTGAAAATCAATACT
>Ga0123355_10005756_pt1 | contig 18215 bp, 17 predicted proteins | sample TergutEmb28metaG_3_FD_89872 | JGI IMG/M metagenome (GOLD analysis project Ga0123355, IMG submission 89872) | Embiratermes neotenicus P1 segment gut microbial communities from Petit-Saut dam, French Guiana - Emb289 P1 | ecosystem: Host-associated > Arthropoda: Insects > Digestive system > Gut ... | reverse complement strand
CAAGGCACTCGACGATGCGATCGCCAAGGGGGGCGACCAGCTCAAGCCCCAGCAGAAAACCGATATGCAGCGTGTGGAGGCGCAGAAGCACAACGCCGCGGTCGACCAGCTGCAGAGCGTCGCTGATCGTTTCAACGAGCAGGTGAAGATCTTCAAGGCCAGGACCGCCGACAAGAAGGGCTGAGTGCTGACTCCCGCCGAGGCGGACGTGTTGATCGGGCAGCACCTGCAGTGCCTGCCCATCGAATCACTGCCGCTGGCACAGTGCGCCGGCGCGGTGCTGCGCGAGAACATCTATGCCGAGCGTGACCATCCGCCCTACGACCGGGTGGACATGGATGGCGTGGCGCTCGACAGCCACGCGGTAAGCGCGGGCACGCGCGCGTTTCGCATCCAGGCGATCCAGGCGGCGGGCGATGCGCCCCTCACCCTGGGCACGCCGGAAGACTGCATCGAGGTCATGACGGGCGCGGTCCTGCCGTCGGGTTGCGACAGCGTCGTGCCGGTCGAGGAGCTCGCCGTCCAGCAGGGGCGCGCGCAACTGGCGGCGGATGCACGGGTCGAGCCCTGGCAGAACGTGCGCCGGCGCGGCAGCGACACCCGCCAGGGCACGCTGCTGTTGTGCACGGGCCAGCGTCTGCGGCCCCCGGAGATCGCGCTCGCCGCTTCCGCCGGCATGGCACGCGTCCGCGTGAGCAGTCAGCCGATGCTCGCGGTCATCTCGACGGGCAACGAGCTGGTCGAGCCGGGAGAACCGGTGCTCGCACACCAGGTACGGCGCTCGAACGCCTACGCGATCGTCGGCGCGCTGCGCGAGCACGGTTTTCAGCGGGTCGCGGACGATCACCTCCAGGACGATGCCGCGGAGCTGTGTGAGCGGCTGCGCTTCCACCTCGAGACCCACGACGTGCTGGTGCTCACCGGTGGAGTGTCGATGGGCCGCTTCGACCTCGTGCCCAGCGTGCTCGAGGAACTCGGCGTGCGTGCCATCTTCCATAAGGTGGCACAGCGCCCTGGAAAGCCCTTGTGGTTTGGCATCGCCCCTTCGGGGGCGGCGGTGTTTGCACTGCCGGGGCGGCCGGTGTCCGCGCTCGTCTGCCTGACGCGTTACGTGCTGCCGGCCCTGTGGAGCAGTCTCGGGCAGAGCCCCACGCCCGCGCCGCGCGTCGCCCTGGGGGCGCCGCTCACGGTGACGCCGGCGCTCACCCATTTCGTTCCCGTGTGCCTGGAGCAGGACGACTGGGGGCGGGAGTGGGCCCTGCCCGCCCCCATGGGCAATTCGGGCGACTTCACGGCGCTCACCGGCACGGACGGGTTTGTGGAGCTGCCCCCCGGTCCCAATACCTATGCCAAAGGGTTCGTGACCCGCCTGTACCGGTGGGTCTGAGGGCTTTGCCCCAGGCGACTGCGGCGCCTCCCCTTCGGCTGATAGCCATTCATCCGGCGGCTGCCCATACTTGTTGATCCATGTCCATCCGCGACGTCATCGTCCCCCTGAAAGCACGGCCGGCGCTGCCGCGGGACACGCTCAGCCGCCCGATGCGCGACCTGCGCATCTCGGTCATGGACCGCTGCAACTTCCGCTGTCCGTACTGCATGCCGCGTGAGACCTTCCACGAGCGCTACCGCTTTCTCGGCTCGCACGAGCGGCTGTCGTTCGACGAGATCGTGCGCCTGACGCGGCTGTTCGTGCAGCTCGGGGTGCGCAAGCTCCGGCTGACCGGGGGCGAGCCGCTGCTGCGCACGAACCTGCCGGATCTCATCGGCGACCTGACGGACGTCCCGGGCGTCGAGGACGTGGCGCTCACCACCAACGGCATCCTGCTGGCACGTTACGCCAGCGAGCTGAAGGCTGCGGGGCTGCAACGGGTCACGGTGAGCCTCGACAGCCTCGACCCGGCGGTGTTTGCCCGCATGAGCGGCGGTTTTGGCGGTGTCCAGGAGGTGCTGGACGGCATCGAGCATGCGCGGCGCGCGGAGCTCACCCCCGTGAAAATCAATGCCGTCGTGCAACGGGGAGTGAACGATCACACTGTGCTCGAGCTCGTAGAGCGCTTCCGCGGGACCGGTGTGATCGTGCGCTTCATCGAGTACATGGACGTCGGCAACCGCAATCATTGGCGCTCGGATCTGGTGGTACCGTCGAAGGAACTGGCGCAGCGCATCGGTGCGCGCTGGCCGCTCACCCCGCTCGACCCCGGGTATCGCGGCGAGGTCGCCAAACGCTACGGGTTTACCGACGGACGAGGCGAGATCGGGTTCATCTCGTCAGTGTCGCAGCCGTTCTGTGGCGACTGCTCCCGCGCGCGGCTGTCATCCGACGGCGTGCTCTACACCTGCCTGTTCGCCACGCACGGCACCAGCCTGCGCGACGCGCTGCGCGGCGGGGCGAGCGATGATCAGCTGCTCGAGCTCATCCGCGGCGTCTGGGGCCAGCGCGCCGACCGCTACAGCGAGCTGCGCGCCAGCCTGCCCCACTCCACGGCCGAAGAGCGCAAGGTCGAGATGTTCTACATCGGTGGCTGATGGCGCCCCGCCACCTCACGCACCTGGATGCGCGCCACAAGCCCGCGATGGTGGATGTCGGCGCGAAGGACGTTACTCATCGCGTTGCGGTCGCCGAGGCGCTGGTACGGCTGCCGGGCGTGGTGGCGCGCGCGTTGCGCGCCAGCGGTCACCGTACAGCCAAGGGTCCGGTGTTCGACACCGCCATCATCGCCGGAGTACAGGCGGCCAAGCGAACGCACGAGCTCATCCCGTTCTGCCACCCGCTGGGCCTGGAGAATTGCCAGCTGCAGATCGAGCACCGCCGGGCCGCGGAGATCGTCATACGCTGTGAGGTCTCGGTTCATCACCGCACCGGTGTGGAGATGGAGGCCCTGACCGGTGCGACGGTGGCAGCGCTGACGATCTATGACATGTGCAAGGCCCTGTCCCACGACATCGAGATCACCGCCGTGCGGCTGGTGGCAAAGTCCGGTGGCCGCCGGCGCTTCGCGCGGGCAACCGGCAGGCCGGAGCGATGAGCGCCGCGAGCGTCACGGGCGCGGCCGCCGCCAGCGCGCCGCCCCTTTTCGGCCTGGTGCTGGCCGGCGGCCGCAGCACGCGCATGGGCCGCGACAAGGCGAGCCTCACCTACGGTGACGACACGCCGCAGCTCGAGCGCGCCATGTCGCTGCTGCAGCCGCATGTGGTACGCGCCTACGTGTCGGTGCGAGCCGATCAGGGTGCCGATCCGCTGCGCGCACGCTTTGCGCAGATTCCCGACACGATCGAGAACCTGGGCCCGATCGCCGGACTCCTCGCGGCTCAGGCGCAGCGTCCGGAAGTTGCGTGGCTGGTAATGGCCTGCGACCTGCCGCTACTCGATGAGGACACGCTCGCCCGCCTGTTGCGGGCACGCGCTCCCGAGCGCGCTGCGACCGCGTACCGCTCGAGCCATGACGGTCTGCCCGAGCCGCTGTGCGCGATCTACGAGCCGCGCAGCCGCGAGGCCGTGGCCGCTTACGTCGCTTCCGGCCGCCATTGTCCGCGCAAATTCCTGCTGGGCGCCGACACGCTGCTGCTGGAAGAGCCCAATCCGCGCGCCCTCGACAACATCAACAGTCCCGGCGATTATGGTTCGGCCATGGAGCAACTGCAGCGCACCGTCGCCGGCGAACCCAAGCACGTCACGGTCCAGTACTACGCACTGCTGCGCGAGCAGGCCGGTCGCCGCGAGGAGAAAGTCGTCACGCACGCGGCCACGGCCGCGGAGTTGTATGCGGAGCTGGCGCGGCGCTACCCGTTCACACTGACGACGGAGCTCCTGCGGGTGGCGATCAACACCGAGTTCCGCGAATGGCCGGGGCCGCTCGCCGATGGTGATGCGGTAGTGTTCATCCCTCCGGTGGCGGGAGGCTAGCGTCGCACCGCCATGGCCGCATTCAGCTTCAGCGGCACGCCCATCGCGGTTGAGTCCCTGCGGGGCGAGCTGGCCGATCCGGCGTGCGGCGGTTATGCGGCCTTCGAGGGCTGGGTCCGCGACAGCAACGAGGGGCAGCGGGTACGCGCGCTCGAGTACGAGGCGTTCGAGGCGCTCGCGGTACGCGAAGGCGAGCGCATCGTCCGGGAGGCCAGCGCGCGGTTTGGCGTGGCGCACGCGGCGTGCGTGCACCGCATCGGCCAGCTGGGCGTGGGCGAGCTTGCCGTGTGGGTGGGCGTCAGTGCCCCGCACCGCGACGAGGCGTTCCGCGCCTGCCGCTACATCATCGACGAGGTCAAGCACCGTCTGCCCATCTGGAAGAAGGAACACTACCTGAACGGCGACTCCGGCTGGGTGAACTGCGAGCGCTGCGCCGCGCCGGCGAGCGACACGCACGGCGCTTCGTCTGTCGGGCACGTCCACGACCACCGCCGCTGAGCCCACGCGCTTTTTGGCCCAGGCACATGGACGTGCCCGCCGCCCCGGGCGACGGGCGCAGAGCAAGGACGACGCTTTTTGCCCGGCGCCGCGCTGGGCCGGGCAGGACCCCGGATCCAGCGCTTGATATCAGGGCCGCACCTGCCCCGCCCCGCGTACCACGTACTTGTAGCTGGTGAGCTGCTCCACGCCGACCGGACCGCGGGCGTGAAAGCGGTCGGTCGAAATGCCGATCTCGGCCCCCATGCCGAACTCGCCGCCGTCGGCGAACTGTGTCGAGGCGTTGTGCAGCACGATGGCGCTGTCGACACGCTGCAGGAAACGCTCGGCCGTCGCGTGGTTCTCGGTCACGATGGACTCGGTATGCGCCGAGCCGTAGCGCGCGATATGCGCGATCGCCGCGTCGACTCCGTCGACCACGCGCGCGGCGATGATGGCGTCGAGGTACTCGCTGTACCAGTCGTCTTCGCCCGCCGGGCGCACGCGCGGGTCGGCTTGCTGGACGCGGGCGTCACCGCGCACTTCGCAACCGGCGTCGAGCAGGTCGCGCACGACCGGCGCCAGATGCGTGTCGGCGCAGGCGCTGTCGACCAGCAGCGTCTCGGCCGCGCCGCAGATGCCGGTGCGGCGCATCTTGGCGTTCAGCGCAATCGTGCGAGCCATGCGCACGTCGGCATCGCGATCGATGTACACGTGGCAGTTGCCCTCGAGGTGGCCGATCACTGGCACGCGTGCCTCGTTGTGCACGCGCGCGACGAGGTTCCTGCCGCCGCGCGGCACGATCACGTCCAGATACTCGCTCATCCCGGCCAGCATGTAACCGACCGCCGCACGGTCGGCGGTCGGCACGAGCTGAATGCACGCCTCCGGCAGTCCGGCCGCGGTCAGCCCGCTCACCAGGCATTCGTGCAGTGCGGCGCTCGAGTGCTCGCTCTCGGAGCCCCCGCGCAGCAGGGCGGCGTTGCCGGATTTCAGGCACAGCGCCCCGGCATCCGCGGTGACGTTGGGGCGGCTCTCGTAGATGATGCCGATGACGCCCAGCGGTACCACGATGCGCTGGATCCGCAGGCCGTTCGGCCGTTCCCATTCGGCGGACGCCGTGCCGATCGGATCGCGCAACGCGGTCACCGCGTCGATGCTCGCGGCGATCGCCGTCACGCGCCGCTCGTCCAGCTGCAGCCGCTCGAGCCGCGCGCCGCTCAGGTGTCGGGCGCGCGCCGCTGTCAGGTCACGCTCGTTGGCCGCGAGGATCGTCGTGCGCCGCGCCCGCACCGCCGCCGCCGCGGTGGCCAGCGCGGCGTTCTTCTGTGCGGTGGGGGCGAGCGCCAGCACCGCCGCCGCCGCGGCGGCCGCCTTGCCGAGGCCTTCCATCAGGACGCCGATCGGATCGCTGTCCATTGCGCTTCAGGAGGCCGGCTCGACCACGGGCGCCGCCGCCGCGAATTGCGGCTGCAGCAGCACCAGGTCGTCGCGGTGGATCATCTCGTCGCGCCCGCGGAATCCGAGCAGCTCGGCGATCTCCGAGGACTTGCGTCCCATGATGCGGGCCGCATCGCCGTCGGCATAGGCGATGATGCCGCGCGCGACCTCGGTACCGTCGGCACTGAGCACGCTGACGGTGTCGCCGCGGTCGAAGCGCCCGCGCGCGCCGGTGACGCCCGCGGGCAGCAGGCTCCGGCCCTCGAACAAAGCGCGCAGCGCACCGGCGTCGATGGTGATCGCGCCCGCCGGCCGCAGCGTGCCGGCGATCCATTGCTTGCGTGCCGCCGCCGGGGTTGCCGTCGGCACGAACCAGGTGCAGTCGGCGCCGTCCTCGATGCGCCGCAGCGGATGGCGGTGCGCGCCCGCGGCGATGCACAGGTGACAGCCGGCGGCGACCGCGATCCGTGCAGCGGCGATCTTGGCCATCATGCCGCCGGAGCCGAGCGGCGAGGCGGAACGCCCGGCCATGGCCTCGATCTCGGGGGTGATCCGGCGCACCTCGCGCAGCAGTTGCGCCGCAGCGGACTTGTGCGGATCGGCGCTGTAGAGCCCCGCGACGTCCGATAGCAACACCAGACAGTCCGCCCCGGTCATCTGCGCCACGCGCGCCGCGAGGCGATCGTTGTCGCCATAGCGGATCTCCGCGGTAGCGACCGTGTCGTTCTCGTTGATGACCGGCAGCGCGCCCAGCTCCAGCAGCGACTCGAGCGTGGCGCGCGCGTTCAGATAGCGACGCCGGCGCTCACTGTCTTCCAGGGTGAGCAGCACTTGCGCCACGGTGACGCCGCTCCCCTCGAGCAGCTCCTTGTAGGCGTGCGCCAGACGGATCTGTCCGACTGCCGCCGCCGCCTGGCTTTCCTCGAGCCGCAGCGTGCCATGCTTCAGGCCCAGCCGTCGCCGCCCGAGCGCGATGGCACCCGACGACACCAGGACCACCCGCTGGCCGCGCTCGCGCAGGCGCAGCAGGTCTTCGACGAGGGTCTCGAGCCAGGCGCGGTTGATGCGGGAGCTCTCCGCGTCCACCAGCAGTGCCGAGCCGACCTTGACCACAACTCGCCGTGCCTGCACCAGAGGCGCTGCTGAATCGGAGCGGCGGGCGGTCATGGAGGAAAACTATACGCATTCGGGCTGCGTTGCCCAACCCGACGGCAGCCCCTACACTTGGCGCCGGCGAATGGAGACAGGGTGGCTTCGCGGTGAGCAGAGATTACGAGCCAGTGCCCGGCCAGTGGTACGAGAACCTCGAAGAAGAAGAATCGTTCCGCGTGCTGTCCGTGGACGAAGACTCCGAGCTCCTGGAGATTGAGTACCTCGATGGCGACATCGAGGAAATCGATCTCGAGGCCTGGCACGAGATGGACCTCGAGCGCATCGAGGAGCCTGAAGGCTGGTCCGAGTCCGAGCACGAGGAAGCCGAGGAGGATGAGGACTGGGATGAGGAGGAGGATGACGACGAGGACGATGACGATGACGAGGACGACGACGACTGGGACGAAGACGAGGACGACGACGACGATCGGAATGAATATTGACCGAGCCCGGCGTCGATAGCTGGTATCACGAAAAAGAATCGGCCTGGCTGTACCGCAAGGTTGCCGCCGCCGAGACCGATCCCCACAAGAGCGAACTGTTCCTGAGACTCGCCGCCGCTGCCGAGGAGCAGGCGGCGAAGTGGCAGCTCGCCGCCAGGCATGCCCCTGTCACCGGCGGCGGCGCCGAACGCGACTTCCACCCCTCCCTGCGCGCCCGCATCGTGGCGCGGCTGCTGTCGCGCTTCGAGCCGCGCTCGCTGCGGGCGGTGCTCGCCGCCATGAAGCTGCGGGGCCTGTCGATCTACAGCGCTCCGCTCGCCGTGGCCGGGCACGCCATGCCGACATCGCTGGCGCAGGTCGGCGCGCGCCACCGCAGCGCGCTCGGCGGGAGCCTGCGCGCCGGGGTGTTCGGGGTGAACGACGGCCTGGTGTCGAACGTCAGTCTGGTGCTCGGCGTTGCCGGGGCGGGTGCCGCGAGCAGCTACGTGCTCACCGCCGGTGTAGCGGGTCTGCTGGCGGGCGCGCTGTCCATGGCCGCCGGCGAATACGTCTCGGTACGCTCGCAGCGCGAGATGTACGAGTACCAGATCGCGCTCGAGCGCGAGGAGCTTGCCGAATATCCGCAGGAGGAGGCCGAAGAGCTGGCGCTCATCTACCAGGCGCGCGGCGTCGGGCTCGCGCAGGCGCGCGAGGTGAGTCAGGCGCTGCTCGCACACCCCAAGCAGGCGCTCGATGTGCTGGCGCGCGAGGAACTCGGCCTGAACCCCGATGACCTGGGCGCGCCCTGGCAGGCGGCGACGGTATCCTTCGTCGCGTTCGCGCTGGGCGCCATCTTCCCACTCATTCCCTTTCTCGGCGGACTTGCCGGCGCCCGCGCCACCGTCGTCGCGGTGCTGCTCACGCTGGCGGCGCTGTTCGTCGTGGGGCTCGGGCTGTCACTGTTCACCGGACGGCAAGCCGTGCGCGGCGCCTTGCGCATGGTGCTGATCGGCGGCGGTGCGGGAGCGGTGAGCTTCCTCGTGGGACGGGCGGTCGGCGTTGCGCTCGGCTGAGCGGCTGACCTCCCTGAAGGGGCCATCCCTGCCTTGAAAACCCGCCAGCCACGCTGGCGAGCGTCCCGCCGTAACGGTACAGTGACCCGCTGGATCGGCACCCATTCATCCCCTTTTCAGGGCGGGCTTCGTCATGACACGCATCCTGTTGTTCATCGGGACCAACCTGGCCGTGCTGCTGGTGCTGTCCATCGCAGCGCACCTGCTCGGGATTGATACTTACCTCGCTCAGCACGGCAGCACCCTCGGCGGGCTGCTCGTGTGGGCGGCGCTGTTCGGATTTGGCGGATCGATCATCTCGCTCCTCATGTCGAAGAGCATGGCCAAGATGGCCATGAGGGTGCAGGTCATCGGGCAGTCGTCCGACCCCACCGAGCAGTGGCTGCTGTCGGTGGTCGAGCATCACGCCCGCAACGTCGGCGTTGGCATGCCGGAAGTGGGCATTTTCGACTCCCCCCAGCCCAACGCCTTCGCCACCGGCGCCAACCGCAACTCGGCGCTGGTGGCGGTGAGCACCGGTCTCCTGCAACGCATGAACCGCCCGGAGATCGAGGCGGTGCTCGGACACGAGATGACGCACGTCGCCAACGGCGACATGGTGACGCTCACCCTGCTACAGGGCGTCGTCAACACCTTCGTGCTGTTCCTCGCGCGGGTCGTCGGCATGGTCCTCGACCGCGGCTCCCAGAGTGGACGCGGCATCGGCTCGTTGATGACCTTCTGGGTGCTGCAGTTCGTGTTCGGCCTGCTCGCCACTCCGATCGTCATGTGGTTCTCCCGCTGGCGCGAATTCCGCGCTGACCGCGGCGGCGCAAAGCTCGCCGGAACCGACAAAATGATCGCCGCCCTCGAGGACCTCAAACGCGTGCACGAGCCGCTGCCGGCGAAGCAGTTCGCCGCTTTCGGTATCGCCGACCCCGGCGTCGGTGGCGGCATCAAGCGGCTGTTCATGAGCCATCCGCCGCTCGAGGAGCGCATCGCCGCGCTGCGCGCGCTCGGCACGCGTTGACAGTCTCCGCGCCGGAGCAGCTGGCGCGGCTGCGGGAAATTCTCGGCGCCGACGCAGTGCTGACGGCGGCCGCGGACTGCGCGCCGTTCCTCGTCGATCACCGCCATCTCTACCACGGGCGGGCGCTGGCGGTCGTGCTGCCACGCACGGTGGCCGAGGTGTCGCGGCTGCTCGCCTGGTGCAACCTCGCGCGCGTGGGCGTCGTCCCGCACGGCGGCAACACCGGCTACTGCGGCGGCGCCACCCCCGATGAGTCGGGGCGCCAGCTGGTGCTGTCGCTCCGGCGCCTGAACCGCATCCGCAGTCTCGATGCGGCCGAGTATTCCGTCACCGCGGAAGCCGGCTGCGTGCTCGCGCAGGTGCAGCAGGCGGCGGCGGCGGCGGAACGCTTCTTTCCGCTGAGTCTCGGCTCGGAAGGCAGCTGTCAGATCGGCGGCAACCTCTCGACCAACGCGGGCGGCACCAACGTACTGCGCTACGGGATGATGCGCGACCTGGTGCTCGGACTCGAGGTGGTGCTGGCGGACGGGCGCGTGCTCGAGGGGCTCGCGGCACTGCGCAAGGACAACACCGGCTACGACCTCAAATCGCTGTTTCTCGGCGCCGAAGGCACGCTCGGCGTCATCACCGCTGCGACCCTCAAGCTGTGGCCGCTGATCCGCGTGCACGCCACCGCGCTCGCCGCCGTGCCCGACGTGCGTGCGGCGGTCACGCTGCTCGGTGAGCTGCGCGCGGCGAGCGGTGAGCGCGTCAGCTCGTTCGAGCTCATACCGCGCATCGCGCTCGAGCTCACGACGCACCATGTCGCGGGAGTGAGCGACCCGCTCGCTACCGCGCAGCCCTGGTACGTGCTGTGCGAGCTGACCTCGGCGCGGGCCGCCGATCCGCTCGACAGCGTGCTCGAGGAGACGCTGGCGGCGGCGCTGGGCGCCGGCACGGTGCTGGATGCGGTGCTCGTCCGCAGCGAACGCGAGCGCGCCGCGCTCTGGAAGCTGCGCGACAGCATCCCCGAGGCGCAGCGCCGCGCAGGCGCGGGCCTGAAGCACGACGTCTCGGTGCCGGTGGGCGCGCTGGCGGACTTCGTGACGCGCGCCTCGCAATGGCTCGCGGCGCACGTCCCGGACGGGCGGCTGGTTGCCTACGGCCACGTGGGCGATGGCAATCTGCACTTCAACCTCACGCAGTGTGCCGGGGCCGACCCACGGGCATTTCTCGCGCGCGAGCAGCAGGTGCGGCGCGCCGTCCACGACCTGGTGCGCGAATTCGGCGGCAGTTTCAGCGCCGAGCACGGCGTCGGCCGCCTGAAGGTCGCGGAGCTCGAGCGCTACGCTTCGCCCGTCGAACTCGAGCTGATGCGCGCCGTGAAACGCGTGTTCGACCCGCACGGCATCATGAACCCGGGCAAGGTGCTGCGCGAGCAATGAATAAGCGAAGGTTGACGTGTCGACGGATGATGATCTGCGGTCTGCTGCTCGCGGCGCTGGCCGCCTGCGGCCAGCAGCGCCCGGGCGCAGCAGCGGGCGCGGCCGCCGCGGCGGCAGGCCAGGCGGTCAACGGCGGGGCGGCCGCGGCGACCAGGGCGCCCGCTCCCGCTGACACTCCGCACCTCGCGATGTCCGCGGATCAGGTGCACATCGAGTACCACGTCTACGGGCACCGCGAACCAGCGGTCGTGCTGGTGCATGGCTGGGCGTGCGACGAGAACTACTGGCACGCGCAGATCGATGCACTCAAGGCGCATTACACCGTCGTGACGCTCAACCTCGCCGGCCACGGCGCCTCGGGCAGCAACCGCACCGACTGGTCGATCGCCAACTATGCGCAGGATGTCGCGGCCGTGGCGCGGCAGATCCCCAATGCTCAGCTGATGCTCGTCGGCCACTCGATGGGAGCGGACGTGGCGCTCGCGGCGACTCCGCTGATCGGCGCGCGCGTCATCGGCATCGTCGCGGTCGATGCGCTGCGCTCGGTCGGCGAGCCGCCGCTCACTGCACGCGCCATCGAACGGCGGCTCGCGCCGTTCAGCAGCGATTTCGTGGGCGAGACGCGCAGCCTCGTGACCACGTCGCTGTTTGCAAAGGGCGCCGACCCCGCGCTGGTGCAGAAGGTGGCGTACAACATGTCGCTCAAGTCCCCCGCGGTGGCGGTCCCCACCATGCGCTCGCTCCTGTCGATGGATCTGGCGGGGCTGCTGCCGGCCATTCACGTACCGGTGTACGCCATCAACTCCGATCTGGCGCCCACCGATGAGGCGCGCATCCGCAAGTGGCTGCCGGACTTCTCTCTCGACGTGCTCGACCACAGCGGCCACTTCCTCATGCTGGAGGACCCGGCGCGCTTCAATCCGCTGCTGCTCAAGGACCTCGCCGCCATCGCCGGGCGCCCGCCGCGCTGAGCCAGCGCGTCCGGGTCGTCGCGCGCACTGCACCGCTGCAGCCCCGAGGCGACGCCGCCGGCACGCCCGGCCTAAGCTTCCCTCTTCACGCGCACCAGCCCTTCCTGGGCGGCGGTCGCCACCAGGCGGCCGTCGCGCGCGAACACGCTGGCACGTGCGAAGCCGCGTGCGCCCGAAGCGCTCGGGCTCTCCATGGCGGCCAGCAGCCAGTCATCGACGCGCAGCGGACGGTGAAACCACATGGCGTGGTCGATGCTCGCCATGACCAGCGAGGGCTTCAGCAGCGTGGTGCCGTGCGGCAGCGTCGCGGTGTCGAGCAGGAAGAAATCCGACACGTACGCGAGCAGCCGCCGGTGCAGCATCTCGTCGTCGGCGAGCGGTCCGACGGTGCGGAACCAGATCTGACGCAGCGGCGCCGCGCGCCGCGGATGCAGGTACTCGATCGGTTGCACGGTGCGGAATTCGAAGGGCCGCGGCTGCTCGAAGAAACGCCGCACGCGCTCGGGCAGCCGCGCCAGCAGCTGCGCTGGCGGGCCGTTCGATTCCGGCAGGCTCTCCGGCGGCGGCACCTGTGGCATCTCGATCTGGTGATCGAAGCCGCTCTCGGCCACCTGGAACGAGGCCGTCATGTTGAAGATCTGCTCCCCGTGCTGAATGGCGACCACGCGGCGATTGGAGAAATGGTGGCCGTCGAGGCTGCGGTCGACCTGGTAGACGATCGGCGCATTGCAGTCCCCGCGGCGCAGAAAATACGCGTGCAGCGAGTGCACCACGCGCGCCTCGATGGTCGCCGCGGCCGCCGACAGCGCCTGTCCCAGTACCTGTCCGCCGAACACCTGCGGGGCGCCGATGTCGCGGCTCTCGCCACGGAACAGATTGACCTCGAGCGGCTCGAGCTCGAGCAGCTGCAACAGATCGGCCAGCCGCTGATCCACGGGCGCGGCGACCTTCAGCCGAAGGTGAATGTGCCGTTCATCGTGGTGGAGTGGCCCGGGAAAGTGCAGAGGTACTTGTAGGCCGCGCCCTTCTTCAGGATCGAGGTCGGGAAGGTGACGCTGGTGCTCTCGCCCCCGCCGATGACCCTGGTGTGCGCCAGCACGCGCTTGTCGCCCGCCGCCACATAGTCGTTCGCCAGCCCCGCGCCCATGCCGGCGTTGGCCACGGCGGTGAAGTCCGCGGCGTTGACCAGCACCCAGTCGTGCCCCATGGCTTCCTTGGGAAGCTTGCCGGTGTGGTGCAGCGTAAGGGTGACTTCCTGGCAGCCCGCCGATACTGACAGCTCATGCCTGTTGAACTGCATCTGATCGTTGCCGCTGATCTCGAGCCTGCACGGCTCGGCGTGCGCCGCCAGCGGCAGCGCGAGCGCGCCGAGCACGGTGGCGGCGGCGAGGAGGTTGCGCATAGCAGTCATGTACCGCTCTCCCTGGTTGCTCAATCCGGCACTCCGAGACGCTGATGCATCACCGGGCTGGTGGTGGTGTACTGCAGGAACTGCTTCTTCTGCGGATAGAGATGGTGCTGGATGCCGAATGCGGCCAGCGCCGCCTCGTGAAACCCCGACAGGATCAGTTTCTTCTTCCCGGGGTAGGTGTTGATGTCGCCGACGGCGAACACGCCCGGCAGGCTCGTCTGGAACTTCTCGGTGTCGACCTGCAGCGCACGCCTCTCCAGTGCCAGCCCCCACTCGGCGATCGGCCCGAGCTTCGGGTGCAGACCGAAGAACACCAGCAGCTGATCGGCTGGCAGAGCCTCGAGCGCACCGCCGGCGGTCTTGATGTTGATGCCGCGCAATGCGCCGCCCTCGATGATGAAGGAATGCGGCAGCGCCTCGAAGCAGCGCATGCGCCCGGCGGTCACGTGCTCCTGCATGCGCGCGACGGAGGCCGGTGCGGCCCGAAACTCGGGGCGTCGATGTACCAGGGTGAGGCTCGCTGCCCGTGGCAACAGCTCGAGCGTCCAGTCGAGCGCCGAATCGCCGCCGCCGAAGATCACCAGGCGCTTGCCGGCAAGCTCGGCGGCGTTGCGCACGCGGTACTGCAGCGCCGCGCCCTCGAAGGCGTCGGCGCCCTCGATGCCGATGCGCCGCGGCTGGAACGAGCCGAGGCCGGCGGCGATGACCACCGTGCCGGCGTCGAAGCTGACCCCGCCCGCAGTCGCCAGGTGAAAGCGCCCGTCCGCGCGCCGCGCAAACTCCACCACCTCGTGACCGAGATGGAACTGCGGCTTGAAGGGCTTGATCTGCTGCAGCAGCCGATCGACCAGCTCCTGCGCACCGCACACCGGCAGCGCCGGAATGTCGTAGATCGGCTTGTCGGGGTACAGCTCGGCGCACTGCCCGCCGGGATGCTGCAGCGAGTCCACGATGTGGGCACTGATGCCGAGCAACCCCAGCTCGAACACCTGAAACAGCCCGCAGGGGCCGGCGCCGATGACGACGGTCTCGGTGCTGATCGGCGCGGCAGCGGCGCCAGTGGAGGCATTTTGGCTCAAGAAAGTGGCTTTCGCGCGTACTTGGCTGTGGCGATGCATTGTAGAGGGTCTGCCGCAAGCTCGCATGCGGTGCGCCCGGCACCGTATAGTAGGCGGCGGTGATCAAACTCAATCTCAACGGCCAGGACGCGGCAGGCAGGTCCGCACCATCGAGGGCCTGTCGCGCGACAGCAGCCACCCGGTGCAGCGGGCATACGTGCGGCGATTCACCGCGCCGCAGCCCTCAAAGGAGGCACATCTTGAGCTCGAACGCCGAATTGCACGCGCGCCGCCAGCAGGCTGTCCCGCGCGGTGTCAGCAACTCGCTCGCGGTGTACGCCGAGCGCGCTGCCAATGCCGAGCTGTGGGACGTCGAGGGCCGTCGCTACATCGACTTCGCCAGCGGCATCTCGGTGCTCAACACCGGTCACGTGCATCCCCGGGTGCGCGCGGCCATCGCCCGGCAGCTGGAGAAGTTCACGCATACGTGCTTCCAGGTGACCCCGTACGAGAGTTATATCGCGCTCGCCGAGGCGTTGAACGCGCTCGCCCCGGGCACGGGGCCGAAGAAGACGATCTTCCTCACCACCGGCGCCGAGGCGGTGGAGAACGCGCTCAAGATCGCGCGCTTCCACACGCGGCGCTCCGCGGTCATCGCCTTCAGCGGCGGCTTTCACGGCCGCACGCTGGCGTGCATCAGCCTCACCGGCAAGGTGCAGCCCTACAAGGCGGGCTTCGGGCCGATGCTGCCGGAGATCTACCATCTGCCCTACCCCATGCCATATCACGGCGTGACCGTCGAGCATTCGCTGCTGGCGCTCGAGCAGCTGTTCAAGGCGGATGTCGATCCGGCGCGCGTGGCGGCCATCATCATCGAGCCGGTGCTCGGTGAAGGTGGCTTCTACGCGGCTCCGCCCGAGCTGCTGCGGCGCCTGCGCCAGGTGTGCGACAGTCACGGCATCGTGCTGATCGCCGACGAGATTCAGTCGGGCTTCGGACGCACCGGGCGGATGTTCGCCATCGAGCACGCCGGGGTCGAGCCCGACCTCATCACCATCGCCAAGAGCGTCGCCGGCGGCGTGCCGCTGTCGGCGGTGATCGGCAAGTCCGACATCATGGACTCCCCCGGGCCCGGTGGCCTCGGCGGCACCTTCGGCGGCTCGCCGCTCGCCTGCGCCGCGGGGCTCGCGGTGCTCGAGGTGATGCGCGAGGAGCAGCTGCTCACGCGTGCGCAGGAAATCGGCCGCTTCATGAGCTCGCGCCTGAAGGCCCTGGCCGTGCGCTTCCCGTGCGTCGGCGAGGTGCGCGCGCTCGGAGCGATGGTCGGCCTCGAGCTGGTGAAGAACGGGCGCGCCGACGCACCCGACCCCGATCTCACCCGTGCGCTGGTGCAGGCAGCTGGCCGCCTCGGTCTGATCATCCTCTCGTGTGGTATCTATTCGAACGTGATCCGCTTTCTCGCGCCGCTGACGATCCCGGACGCCTCGCTCAAGGAGGGCTTGCGGTTGTTCGAGCTGGCGCTCGAGGAGGTCGCAGGCTCCGGGGCCGCGAAAGTGAAGGCCGCCGGCTAATCCATTGGCCGAAATCGCAGGAAGCGATTTCGGCGGACATCGGCTTCGTTGCCGCGGGCAAAAGGCGTGACTCTTGCCTGCTGCACCCTCGCAGCCGCCTGCGGCGATTTCGGCGGACAGCAGCTTCGTTGCGCCTCTACGCGCGTCCGGCGTTGGCGTCGGTGGGGGTGTGGAAGTATTCGCTCTCGGAGGCGAGCTGGCCGATGAGGCGATTGAGCTCCGCCATGCGCCCCTGCGCGGTGCTGATCGGCATGCAATCCTGGCAGCGCGGGTCGCCGCACGGCTGACGCGAGTACAGCCAGTACTGAATGGCGCCGGCGAGCAGCCCGTCGGCGATGTCCCAGAGATCGGCGTCCTTGTCCTTGTCGGCGATCCGGTTCCCCAGATCGACGGCCTTGGAAAACGCCGCATCAAAAGTGTCCGCGAGCTCGGTCATTGCTGTCGGCCGCCCTTCATCTATAACCCTAGTATAGGGCAAAAGCGCCGGTTTTCCGGCGAGGTGCGGCCTCGCCTGTCCGCCTCCCGTCCTGAGAGTCCCGCGAGCCCCGATCCGGCCGGGGAAGCCGTGCGGTCGGTCACCCCGTTTCCTGCCCGTTAGGGGATGCCCGCCACGGCAGCAGCCCCGCCGAGCCTGGCGCCGCCCGCCGCGCCTTGGTATCGGCTCGCAGCTGATGCCGGGGCTCGCCTCGGTGGCGGCCGTGCTGGTCCCCGGCGAAGTGCTCGCCACGCGCACCACCCGCGAGGCGCTCGAGGCGCTCGAGGCGCTCGCAGCATGCAGCATGAGCACGAGCCTCTCGCCAACAGCGCGCGTCGCAGGCGTTGCTGCGCCACGGCGCGCACACGCGTACGAGTCAGTGTCGGAATCCCGAACTGCCCGTGGCAGCGCGTGTTGGCCTGCATTGGGAGAGAGTACGACGCGAGCGTGTGCTCGGGCGCGCAACCCGCTCGCGCCGCAAACGAGCGCTGATGATCGGCGTCCCTGTCAGCTCATGCCAGCACGGCGGCAGGCGACTTGCTAGACTTTCGCGTGTGTTGTTGACGGATCGCGACATCTATCACTTCCGCGAGGGCACTTACTTCCGGGCATACGAGACCCTCGGAGCCCACCGGGCGCCCGCTGCGCAGGGCGGCACAGCCGGCACGCGCTTCGCCGTGTGGGCGCCCAACGCCGCCGCGGTCTCGGTCATCGGGGATTTCAACGACTGGAAGCGTGGCCGCAACGTCCTCACTCCCCGCGCTGACTCCTCGGGCATCTGGGAAGGCAACGTGGCGGAGGCCGGCACCGGGGCGCTCTACAAGTATCACATCGCCTCGAAGCTCGGACATTACAAGGTGGACAAGTGCGATCCGTACGCCTTTCGCGCCGAAGTGCCTCCGCGCACGGCGTCCGTCGTGTGGGACCTCGACTATCGCTGGCAGGATGGTGCCTGGCTGCGGGGCCGTGCCCAGAGCAACGCGCTGGGCGCTCCCTGGTCGATCTACGAGCTGCATCTGGGATCCTGGCGGCGAGTGCCCGAAGAGCACAACCGTTATCTCACCTATCGCGAGCTCGCGCACGCCGTCGCCGACTACGTGACGGCGCTCGGCTTCACGCACGTCGAGCTGCTGCCGGTGATGGAGCACCCGTTCTACGGCTCGTGGGGTTACCAGGTCACCGGCTACTTCGCGCCGAGCGCCCGCTACGGCACACCGCAGGACTTCATGTACTTCGTCGACCACCTCCACCAGCGCGGCATCGGCGTGATCCTCGACTGGGTGCCGTCACACTTTCCGAGCGACGCGCACGGACTGGCACGTTTTGACGGCACCTACCTGTACGAGCACGCCGATCCGCGCCAGGGGTTTCATCCGGAATGGAACAGCTCCATCTTCAACTACGGCCGTGCCGAGGTGCGCAACTTCCTCGCGAGCAGCGCGCTCTTCTGGCTCGACGTGTATCACCTCGATGCGCTGCGGGTCGACGCGGTCGCATCGATGCTGTATCTCGACTACGGACGTCAGGCGGGCGAGTGGATCCCCAACCGTTTCGGCGGCCACGAGAACCTCGACGCGGTCGAGTTCCTGAAGTCGCTCAACCTCGCCGTGTACCGCGATCATGCCGACACGCAGACGATTGCCGAGGAGTCCACCGCCTGGCCGATGGTGTCGCGCCCGACCTATCTCGGCGGACTCGGGTTCGGGCTGAAGTGGAACATGGGCTGGATGCACGACACCCTCAAGTACCTGCAACAGGATCCGGTGCACCGCAAGTACCATCACGGCCGCCTGACGTTCAGCCTCTGGTATGCGTTCAGCGAGAACTT
>Ga0123355_10005755_pt1 | contig 18217 bp, 15 predicted proteins | sample TergutEmb28metaG_3_FD_89872 | JGI IMG/M metagenome (GOLD analysis project Ga0123355, IMG submission 89872) | Embiratermes neotenicus P1 segment gut microbial communities from Petit-Saut dam, French Guiana - Emb289 P1 | ecosystem: Host-associated > Arthropoda: Insects > Digestive system > Gut ... | reverse complement strand
CGGTTCTACAGCATACACAAAAAGATGCGAAGCCAAAAGAAGGAACTAGAGCAAATTTTCGACCTATACGCAGTACGTGTGTTGGTGGAAGAAGTAAGCGAATGCTACGAAGTCCTAGGACGATTGCACGAGATGTACACTCCCGTACCTGGTCGATTCAAGGATTACATTGGCATGAAAAAAAACAATGGCTATCAATCTCTGCACACCACGCTAATAGGCCCTGGCGAGCCGTTTGAAGTACAAGTACGCACCTACACAATGCACGCAGTAGCGGAGTTTGGAATAGCCGCGCATTGGAAATACAAAGCAGACGGCAAAGCGGCAAAGGACAAATGGTTACAAGAAATAATGGACTGGCAACGCGACATGTCAAGTAGCGAGGAATTTATCGACGCACTAAAAAATGACTTGAATGCCTTTCAAGAGCATGTATACTGCTTCACTCCACGCGGCGAGCTAATTTCATTAATTAGCGGGTCATGCGCAATTGACTATGCCTATGCGATTCACTCGGCAGTGGGCAACAAAATGACGGGCGCGAAGGTAAACGGCAAAATGGTACCCGTAGACCACCCGATTCAAACAGGCGACCAAGTAGAAATTCTAACCAGTCCAAATGCAAAAGGCCCAAGCCGCGATTGGTTAAAGCTAGTTAAGTCAAACACCGCCCGTACAAAAATAACCCAATGGTTTAACAAAGAAAGCCGCGAAGAAAATCTACGCAAAGGCCGCGAAGCATTAGAAAACGCGGCAAAAGACGAAAACATTACGCTAGAGGTACTATTCCAAAACGGACGCGACACAGATATTCTGGAGCGTTTTAATTGCAAAACCCTAGACCAGCTATACGCAATGATAGGCGTAGGTGGCTTAAAAGAAAAGATAGTAGTAAACCACCTAGTACGCGAGTACGAAAAAACCCTACCCCCACCAACCGACGAAGAACTAATGCAAAATCTGCTAGAAGCTGGCAAGAAGCTAGATAAGCAAAAGCTAAAAAGCGGCATTCTGGTAAGGGGCATAGGGGATACAGCCGTGCGGTTTGCCCGTTGTTGCGGGCCTTTACCAGGGGATGAAATCCTAGGATTCGTAACCCGTGGGCGTGGGCTAACTGTTCACCGCACAGACTGCGTAAACATCAAGCATATGGACGAATTTGAACGCCGTCGCCTACTAGAGGCACAATGGCATCTTGAAAAAAGAATAGGCAACAGCTATCACACCGAAATGCGAATAATCTGCGACGACCGAGATAATCTACTAATGGATATTTCAAAGGTGCTAACAGAGGAAAAAGTTCGCATGAAAACCATGAACGCCCGCACCATGCAATCCGAAACAATTTTCAACATTGGCTTTGAAATTGCAGACAATGTACAACTGGGTATACTAACGCAGAAATTACAAAACATTTCTGGTGTGTGCGAAATCACGCGGGTAAACGCATGATTAACTGTATTCTGCGTGGGCATGATTTTGTGAACGAAGTTCAAGTAACCGCGCAACTTTTTTTTGCGGGGGAGAAATTCGCATTTGTTGATGATGTTGCAAAAACAGGCTACACCGTGAAATCTGAAATGATTGGCGATTTTGTTCATGCATTCGTTTTAAAAGACTGTGTGGAGTTGGCGCATTATTGTGTTCAAATTGACCATTCGCGAGAATATTTAAACCCTCGCAGATATGTAATGTTAGCGGTGTATCACGCGTTACAAAAAGCCGTAGGTGCATACACACCATGGGGCACGCTTACGGGTATTCGCCCGTCGAAACTGGTGCGCGAATGGCTTGATGGTGGTTTTGACAATGATAAAGTAATATCCATCCTAATGAATCCCTTCTGTTGCAGCGAAGAAAAAGCCCGACTAGCCTTAACCGTAGCCCATGCGGAAAAACGTGTGGAAAGACGTATAAACAATACAATCGGGTTGTATGTAAGCGTACCATTTTGCCCGTCGCGGTGTGTGTATTGTTCTTTTAATACTTCGTTTAAGTTTGCTGATGAAACTTTTTTGGAACGGTATATTGCCGCGTTAATTGGTGAATGCCACGAAAAAGCCGTTCAAGTGCGCGATATGGGTGCGACGATTTCTTCAATATATGTAGGCGGCGGAACGCCTACTTTTTTGCCCGAAAATCTTTTGGAGCGGCTTCTTGGCGAAATTTGCGAAGCGTTCAGTGGAACGTCACCCCTCGAATTTACAGTAGAGGCAGGTCGTCCAGACACTTTAACGGCGGCAAAACTAAAGCTTCTGCGCAAACACAGCGTAAACAGAATAGCCGTAAACCCACAAACCCTAAACGACCAAACACTAACAACCATCGGCAGAAATCACACCGCCGATGATTTTTTTAAAGCATTTTGCATTGCTCGTGAGGTCGGGTTTGACTGCATAAACACGGATATAATTGCAGGTCTTCCAAACGAGACACCCAACGACATGCGCCGCAACATGGAAGCACTTGCAAAACTTTCGCCAGAAAACATAACAATTCACACGCTTGCGGTAAAACGCGCTTCCCGCTTAAATGAGCAACGTGCGAGTTCTACCCACACGGATTCCGCGCCTGACCCTCGCATAGTAGAATCAATGCTATCCATAGCGGCGGAGTATACCGCAAAAATGGGGCATTCGCCATATTATCTGTACCGTCAAAAAAACATGGTGGGGCTATTTGAAAACATAGGATACAGCCTACCCAATCACGAATGTCTATACAATGTGGGCATGATGGCGGAAGTTCAAACGATTCTGGGAATCGGCGCGGGAGCGGTAAGCAAATTTGTAGAAGGCACAAAAATAACACGGGAGTTCAACGCGAAGAATCCCGAGATTTATATAGAAAGAAGGGACGCAAAATGATACAAGCACCCAAAGGAACACGCGACGTATACGGCGAAGAAATGAAAATGTGGCGGCACATAGAGGACAAAATCCGCGCATTAACAGATGTCTATGGAGTATCAGAAATCCGCATACCCATTTTCGAGCATACGGAACTTTTCTTGCGCGGCGTAGGCGACACCACAGACATAGTGCAAAAAGAAATGTACACCTTCGAGGATAAGGGGGGACGCAGTTTAACCCTACGTCCCGAGCAAACCGCAGGTACAGCAAGATTCTATGTAGAGCGTGGAATGCACAATCAGCCGCAACCAACGAAGCTATTCTACATTGGGCCAAATTTCCGTTACGAGCAACCGCAAGCTGGACGGTATCGCCAGCACTATCAGTTTGGTGTGGAGTTTTTTGGCGCGAGTGGCCCTGCGTTGGAAGCGGAAGCAATTTCTTTAGGCTGGGAGCTGCTAAACTCTCTTGGTGCGAAAGATATTCACCTTCACATAAACAGCATAGGTTGCCCCGATTGTCGCAATGCCTATCACGAAACGCTAAAGGCATTTCTAAACGAGAAAATGGACAACCTTTGTGGGTTATGTCGCCAACGCCTAGACAGAAATCCTCTACGCGCCTTAGACTGCAAAAACCCAAGCTGCAAAGAAATAATGAAATCCGCACCCTCCGTGCTAGACTCCTTAGACGAAGAATGTCGCGCCCACTTTGAAGGTCTAAAGGATATACTAACACGCTTGGGCATTCCCTTCATTGAAGATGCAAAAGTAGTGCGTGGGCTTGATTACTATACTCGCACAGTGTTCGAGTTTATCAATGACGGCACAACAGTAATTGGTGGTGGTCGTTACGATGGTCTAATTTCTCAATTTGGTGGTGCGGCAACCCCTGGTGTAGGATTCGGTATGGGAATAGAACGGCTGGTTCGTTTATTGGAAGCGCAAAACATCACCCCCAAAATCACCAACGCCCCCGAAATCTTCATAGGAAACATGGGTGCAGATGGTTTTGTAAAAGCGCAAGAGCTAACCTACGCCCTAAGAAAAGCAGGAGTCCACGCCGAAAGCGATTTGTTAAATCGCAGCGTAAAAGCCCAAATGAAATACGCCGACAAAATAAAAGCGCAATACACAATAATTTTAGGCGAAACGGAACTACAAGAAAATTCTGCAAACCTAAAAAACATGCAAACAGGCGAACAAGAAAACATCTCGCTGGATAATTTAATTGCGAAATTCGCAAAAGCTTGAGTAAACAAAAATCCAGAACTTACATTAGCATCAACCGCCTTGAAAGTTTATAATGACGACTGTAACTTGTAGCGTCGTAAACGAGTAGGGGAGGTACATATGGACTTTATTCAGAAGCATAGGAATGTACTTGGTGTGGCCTTGTTGTTGGCAATAACAGTGGGGATTTTGTTTTTGGCGTATCTTCGCGGAAGAAGCACACCAGAATTTATGGAATACTCCGTGTTTATACAAGCGGTGGAAGATGGTTTAGTGGAAACGGTGAATCTGGGAGAAGGCGCGATGCTTGGGTTTACGCTTTCTGAAAGCGAAGGCGAGTACATAACAAACAATCCACGCCGCGAAGATTTCAAGGAATTTTTGCTACTTGAAGGCGTGACAGTAAGCGAAAGCACTCATACAGATTTTGGATTTTTGCAAATAGGATTTACAATTGCGTTAATCGCAGGGGTTTTGTTATTTGTGCAACGGCGAAACAGCGCGGTGAAAGCGGGTGGAGGGCTTAGTCCCGTGACCGTCTCCGCAGGGGATAAAAGCGAAAAACTTTGCGGTTTTGACAATGTAGCAGGAAACTTGGAAGCAAAAGAAAGCGTAAAAGACATTGTAGATTATCTACGCGAGCCAGAAAAATTCACGCGTTATGGTGCTAGAATGCCACGCGGAATTTTATTCCACGGTAAGCCTGGCACGGGCAAAACTTTGATGGCACGCGCAATGGCTGGTGAAGCGGGCGTACCGTTTTATGCGGTAAGTGGTTCGGATTTTGTGCAGATGTATGTAGGTGTTGGCGCGGCGCGTGTTCGCGATTTATTCAAGAAAGCTCGCGAAGCGGGAAGCGGGGTAATCTTCATAGATGAAATTGACGCACTTGGAAAAAAACGCAGTGACGGCGTAAACGGAAACGACGAGCGCGAACAAACTTTAAATGCCTTGCTAACAGAAATGCAAGGATTTTCTGAAGGCACAGGAATAGTAGTAGTAGCGGCAACAAACCGTCCAGATACATTAGATGAGGCATTAATGCGCCCTGGTCGTTTCGACCGCCGTGTAGAAATAGGTTTGCCAGATGTAAACGCCCGCAAGGAAATTCTAAAGCTACACGCGAAGGGCAAACCTCTTGCAGGAATAGACATGGAAAAACTTGCACATGACACAGTATTTTTTAGTGGGGCAATGTTGGAAGGGCTTTTAAACGACGCGGCGATAAGCGCGGCACGACGCGGCGGCGAGAATATTTCGCCAGAAGACATAACATCAGCGTACTACACCGCATTAGCGGGAAGCGAAAAAAAAGACCGAAGCCATATCCGTCAACAAGAACGCGAAATAACCGCATGGCATGAATCTGGACATGCAATCGCGTCGATAAAAACCAATCCAGAAAACCGCGTTGCGAAGGTGACGATAATTCCATCAACAAGCGGAGCGGGGGGATTTTGTGTAAGCATTCCGCCTGAAAGAATGTACTACACCAAGCAAGAACTTCAACAACAAATAATGGTGAGTCTAGCAGGCAGATGCGCCGAAGAAATACGCTACGGCGCAGACAACGTAACAACAGGCGCGTCCAATGACATAGAAAAAGCAACAAATACAGCAATGCAATACATCACAAAATTTGGCATGGGAACAGGCATAGCCGACCGCGCCATACTAAAAGACGACCGCCGAGTAGCCGAAGAATGCAACGAATTAATAACCACACTTTATCAAAAAACATTGGAGCTACTACGCGAAAACTTCACCGCGCTAGAAACTCTATCCCAAGAGCTTTTGGAAAAAGAAACAGTAGATGGAGAAAAAGTTCAAAAAATATGTATGGTAAATTAAGCAGGGTAAATACTATTACAAATAAGTGACGTGTTGCAGAAGGGGGAACATACCCAACCCCAACACGTTTACTAAGATGAAAGGCGGGCGGCATAGCCGCTTGTCGCCGATAACCTGTATGCAAGGCTACTTGTACGTCTCGAAGCCAGTTACAGCGTTTAGGCGAAAAAATTTTCAGAAGAGGTGCGACATGAAACAATTCAAAATTACTCGCAAAGTAGCGGTCTTCCTGCTGGCCGCAATCATGGTGATAACCATGACAGCAACAGTATTTGCCATAGCAATCATGGACGAAGACGGCAACATTATCGAAAACGAAGTGTTGGAAGGCGGCATTGTCCCAATGATGGGCGAACTCGACTGGGATTACGACAACTATGACTATCTTGATTCGGAACATGGATTTTTCGTGTTCACCCCATCATACCGTTCGGAAACGGGCGAAGTGGTAGAGTTTTGGCAAAACGACCATGCCGAAACAGAGTTCGTAAGAATCAGAATCCACCTAGAAAACGACGAGTACACCCACGCAGATTTCCTAGTTGACAACAACACTTTTGTAATGGGCGAAGAGCCAGCACTAGGCGATACAATCACAGGATTCTTTGACACAAACATGCCAATGATTATGATTTACCCACCACAGTACAACACAGTAGTTCTGGTAAATCGCGCCGAAAACCTACCCCGCGTAATAGTAGCTCGCTTCAACGAAGAATGGGTAAGCTCTGACGAGCAATTCCATTTACGCCTAAACGAAGACACCCCAATATCTTTCCAAGGTGGCGACGTTTTCGAGGGCGACATCAGCGAACTTGTAGGACGTAAGCTTGTGGTAGAGTTTACAGTTTCACACCGCAATATTCCTGAAACAATTCCAAATCCGCAAAAAGTAACCGTTTTGTACGAACGCGCAGTTCACCCAACACTAAATCTTGACGAAGGTTGGGGAGAGGGCTGGGACGAGAATTTTGATTTTGCATACGACGCGATAGGTCACAGCTACAATGTATACGACACAGCAGTAGTAAATGATGTGTGGCAAAGCGTAGAATGGCATGGTTTTGCCACAGTCGGAGAAATCGACTGGTCGGCATACGATATAATTATCACAATCAACGGGCTTTCACTCGGCGTACCAAATGCGCAAGCTAAGGCAGTAGACGACTCCGAACTCCCTAACTTCGTACCACTACGCGCCATAACCGAAATGCTAGGGTTCACCCCAGTATGGAACGCCGAAACCAAAAGCATAAAAGTAAACAGCCCACACGGCGAAATATCCCTACGAGTAGGTGACCCATACTACGCAATTCAAAGCCCCAGCGGAGTTTTATCAACCTTCACCCTAGACGCACCAGTAATAATTGACGGAAGCACCTACGTACCAATAAGATTCTTCCGCGACGTTTTTGGCTTCAATAATGCATGGTGGGAAGGCGGCAACGTATCCCTAGACAACGCCGAAAGAATGGAATAGCGGCGCAGCCGCTTTTCGCCGATGAATAGCAAGAAGCCCCAAACAGTTGATGTTTGGGGCTTTTCTACTGTTTGCACATATGCGATTATCCCCTATTTTTTGAGGCCTTCGATTGTGTATATATGCAAAGGTTTTTCTCCTTTGGATAATGCTGGCGCATTTTCGGTCTTATCTAACCGAAGCACTTTCTTATCATAATTTACGCCCCAATTAAAGTATTTCAAAATGTCGCTACCAAACAAACTGCGAAGTTGTGAATCAAGAGCAAAGAAAATTCGGCAATTTTGGATTTCACGTTCACCAAATTTTATCGAAATATTTTCGATATACTGCAAACGAATATCACTCGAAGCTGTTGACGCGCTTAAATGGTGAAAAGGGCAACTCTCTAAAAATTCGCGTGTGTAGCCGAGATTATATAAATCTTTGCTGTCTATGGTTGTGAAATCTGAGCCAGAGTCCAACTTAAAACGAACACCTTTGAAAGACTTGTAACCACTCGTCATGACATTGGCATTAAAATCTACCCGTCCAAGACTGTTAAACTCAAACGGAATACTTATCGACCCCATAACGACAACCCTCCAATTTGCGGGGTATCATTAAATCCCTCCATAACCACAGAATTGCCCCTGCTTCGCCCTAATGCCCTTTCGGTTTCATAGGCTTCATCCTTGCTATCTGTTACCAAATGCACAATGCCCATGTACTTGTAAGTTTCGGGGTCGTATTCCATTTCAACAAATAGAATCCATTGTTTGGGGTATCGCATGTAGGCTTCTTCGCTCCAGATTTTATCTTGGCTAGGCATAAAATGCTCCTTTTAATATTTATTTGTTAATCGTAATCAACCAATTTCTTCATAACGAAAAGTGCCAAGTGTTTCTCCTTGCGGGCACAACAAGGTCGTGGTTCCTCCACGGTAGTGTAGTGAGTGTCGAAACAGCATACTATACTCAACTTGCACATATTCAATATTCTTAGCTTCCTCAACATAGGCAGAAACAGGAACTTTTATTACGCACAAATTATCAACATCAAAAGCAGTGTTAAAATAATCCCATAGACCTTCGTTAGTTTTTTCAATGTCCTTTGGAACACTAATAAGTCTTTTGCGTACACTTGTACTCTTTTCTCTTGCTAAGAAGGTTTCTGGAGTATGTCCGCATTCAAAAATTTGTAACGACTTATCTTCTCCATTTTTTTTGGTATACATTAGGAGATGAGCGCACTTTGAACTTAGCAGTATCTCGTCATACCAATATCTCAAAACAATAATTGGCTTGATTGTTTTGAACTTACGAATTTTTCGCCTTGGCAGGAACGGGACACGAATTACATCACCATCAGATGTGTGTAGTATTAAATGTGATTCGTTTCCAGATAATTTTATTTCATCATTGATTTGCAGACAAGAATACTCATCCATTTTAATTCTAACTACACCATTACCCTTAATTACAAGAGGTTCATCTTCCCACCGCTGTATAAGCAAGGCATGACCATTGTTGTAGATGCAGTATACATGGCTAATAAAAAAGTCCCTAAAAGCATAGTTTTTCAGTTGAAAACTCATAGAGTTTCCTATTTTGCCCATAACGTTAATCTTTCCAGTGACCACGATATGCTTAGAACAATGTGTCAAATAAAAAACAAAAAACGCAATGGAAAGAGTAGCGAAACTCGCCAACCTATCAATCATACAAGTCACAATATAGGATAAATTTGCTATCATCTAACTACCTCCTGTCAATTTTTGACGCTTACGTATCTTATATTCAAAATCTCCTATATTTTCGGGGTCGCTGATTCCGAATACACGCAAAAAATCAATCAAAAAGGACTGCGCTTGTGCTTCTTCGTTTTTTGCATCCTTCCAACGCTTGGAAAATGCCACGGCGTTAGATTGTATTTCTTCCCATGTGAACCGCATTTTATCACCTACAATGGTGCAACGGATTGCCTCGTCACACGCTAGATTTCTATATAAATAAATATATCACAGTAGTCAATGAGCTTCAAGCGTGACCGTCATTTTGTTCGGTAATGGGTCGAGCAAAAACAAACAATTTTTCTCGAAATTGCGCGTGAAATCAACGCAAAAACGGGTGTCCCTATTTCTGGGAAGACCCGTTTTTGTGTTAGATACCTCTTTTTAGGATTAGCAATTTTTGACCTGCGGTAACTTTTCCTGGGTGTTCTATGTCGTTTACGGATAGTAGTTCGTCTAGTGGGGTGTTGTAGCGTTTGGCGATTTTCCAGAGGTTGTCGTCGTTTTGAACGATGTAGACAGTCATGCTGGCTTGGCTTGCTAGGGTGGCGTGGTCTATTTCGGAGAAGTCTATGTCGCGGATAATGCGAGTTTCTTCTTGTTCTACTACGCGGGTGTTGAAGGTTAGTAGGAATCGAACTTCTGTTTCACGAGGGGCTAACATGTTGAAGGTAACGTGGTCTATTGAGATGTCTACATCTACACTCATAGATGGGTCTGCGCCCTTGGCTTCTATTACTTGGCGATAGGGGATTACGGTTTTGAAGCTGGAAAGCGGGGTAGTGTCGCTTTCTGCAACGTAGAGAATATCGGTGTTGATTGCGCCCTCTACTACAATTTTGTCTTCGATTACTTTTATGTCGTCTATGTGGGCGTTGCCTTTTACGCGGAAGACTTGTAGCATATCTGGGATAGAGGGGGCTGTTCCCGATAGAGTGACTACTTCTTTTACGGGGGTTTGGTTGCGGTTTAGGCATACTAGGCGGGGGTATTTTACGGCGGTTTTGGTTAGGGAAAGCTGCTGATTTATAATGTAGGCATCTTCGAGAATTGGGAATGTTTCGGAACTGTATACTTTCATTTCCACGCCTACGGAGATTTCTACTTCTAGTATGCGGTCTTCGCCGTCGTCGTCGGGGCGTATTGATACATGATGGTCTAGGACTTGCAGAACTACATCGGCAAACATGTCTTCGCGTGCGCCAGCTATGTCTATTGGGCCGTTGAAAGGTAGTTCGCTTTCTATGAAGTCAATGAAACTTTCCTCGTTGTCGCCGCGATACAAAGTTGTTAGCGATAGCTCGCCCGAAAGATTCACTCGCCCGCTGGAAATTCGCATTTCTTGATTAGTAACTCCCGCCGTCACTTGCAGAATTTCGCGGATATTTGGCTTTGATGATGGTAGCACTAATTGCTCTTTTACCACGAAGCGGTCTATTCTGTTTTCAATTGTGCGGTTTAGATTCAGGTCGGATTTTAGTAATTGATTCTCTGGCACGTCGTTGATATGTACAACCATTTCATGGGCATCGCTACGTTCTGCCGTCATTGATACGTTTACTATTGCGCGATAATTGACCTTTCTGTCGTTTACCACGCGGTAGTCTATGTTGGCTATGCTTGCTTTTGCCCGTACCCACATGTCCTTTGATACGCCGTCCAAGTTGATAAAATCGTCCAACGGGCGACTTAGGCTTATGGCATGTACAGATTTGTCTGCGCTCTTGGCTACATACAGCACCGACAGATTCAACCGCCCTACATAGTTTACGCGGTCTGCACCAGCTTCGGTGCGGTCTATTATTACTTGCTCTTCTGTTTGTAACAAAAGTGCCATGTCTGGCTTGGTGTCTGGCACAATTAAGTCGCCTTCCAGCATTACTTGCACTTGCTCGCTTCCTACCGACTGGTCTAAAAAAACCTGTTCTCTTACTAACTCTGCCATAATATAAAAAACCTCCATTCACTTGTCTAGTTTCTCTCTACGACAATATATGATGGAGGCCTTGATTGTATTCCTATATTCCTATATTAAACTGGGGCTAAATCACCCTAATCACATAACGTAATCTCAACGACGTTGGTTAATACATCGGTATAGCTGAATGATAATTTGCGGGAGGGGTCGGGGCCGTCGCTTAGTTGTACCGTAAAAATGCTAGGGTAAACATTAGAAATTATTCCCTTACTTATTACCGATTTATGACGACCTTTGTTTGTTTCAAGCCTTACCTTACTTCCGATATTTTTTTGAATATCACTTCTTACATGAAATACATCGCTTCTGTCAAACAAGTGATTCACCTCTCCTATTTTTTAGTTTGTAGTTCTGACCGACGCTCTACCCCCTTTTCTAAATTTTTGTCAATAGGGCATTATACCCTACTGAACTGATTGTGTCAAATTTGTGGAAAAGCTGGAATACATACACCACAAAATAAAAAAAGCGGCACAGCCGCATTTCGCCGATTACATGTATTGGCAAGCTACGCATACGTCACGAAGCCATGAACAATTTCCTAGCATATAAAAAAGCGTCACAGCCGCATTTCGCCGATGACATGCATTGGCAAGCTAACGAATACGTCTCGAAGCCATGAACAGTTTCCTAGGAAATAAAAAAATTTTTATTTATAAATTTAGCCTTGAATTTGCCTTAGCTATTATGTTAAAGTTCTTTGAGAGATTCCAAAAGCGAGGAGAAAAAGTTGCAGTTGTTCTTTACATTTTAAAATGCAGAGGACAGCCGTTTTTTTATATACAAAATAACCTATGGGGGTTAGCAAAATGAATATTTCAACATTAGTTAAAATTTTAGTAGTGATGTTTGTATTTTTGGCAGGAACGAGTGTGGCGTTTGCAGTGCTTGCATCTCGTGCAGATAGCAGATTGGAATATGCAAGCGAGCAGAGATTTGCTCTTTACAGAGCGGTACATGATTTGCAAAACGCATCTGGTGATTTAACCCGCTGGGCGCGCAACTATGCCATAACTGCAAACAGGGCTGAATATGACGCTTACTGGGACGAGATTTTTACAGTGCAACGACGTGACCGTGCTGTTGCAACTTTTGCTGAACACAATGCCCCGCAAAACGAGCAGACGTTGATACAACAAGCCCTCAACCTTTCCAATACGCTTGCTTTACTGGAAGATGAAGCCTTTCAAGCTGTTGCCGCAGGAAATATGGAATTGGCCGCAGACCTTATGTTTGGTCATGCCTACGAAGAAGGCAGGCTTCCAATTATGAACACCCTTAGCGAGTTAAGCGAAGTAGTAGAAGCTCGCACACGGCTGTATCAAGAAAGTGCACGAATCATAGCACTTATCTTTGAAGTATTGGCAATTGCATCTGTTATTATATTTGCTATTTTCAGCATAGCGGGTGTGCTAATTATTTTGCACAAAACTTCTCCTCTACGCGCACTTGCTACGGCCGCCAAAGAAGTAGCCAAAGGCAATATTACAGTTAATTTTGACACAAGCAAAAATGATGAAATTGGGCAAGTTTCAAAGGATTTTGCAGCGATTGTGCAAAACTTGCACATAATTGAAGATGCTTTTAACAAAGGCGCGTATGCCAACCAGCATGGAGATATACTTTATAGACTTAAAGACGAAAGACTAGGCGGGGTGTACGCAAGAATTTTGGAGAAGACAAACGAAATAACATACGAGTATCTGCTTACAATAGACTCGCTTTCTGAACCATTTTTATATGTGGATGAAAATTTCAAAATTTTGTACGCCAACGATATTATCCAGAACTACACAGAGAAAAAAGGCGATAAAATTCTGGGTATGCATATAAACGACTTAGTGCGTAGCGATTTATCCAAGCACCCTGCCACCGTAAAAGCGTTTAGCGATGGAGTTCGGCAAGATAACATAGTAATGCAATTGCAGTTAAACGAAACACAGCTTTTTGATGTGGCTTATAGTTGTGTACCGTTTTCGTATAACGGCAGAGTTGTGTGTGCATTGATATTGTTGACAAATACAACGCATGTCCGAAATATCCAAAGACATGCCGAAAAACTTAACACATACCGCAATAACCGTACCGAAAAACTCACTAACACCATTATAGATGCTTTCGCAAAAGCTAATTTAGCCGTAAACATTCCCAAAAGTGAACACGACGAAGATACAAAGGAAATTGCCAAAGCTCAAGATTCCGTGGAAAGCGTGGTGCAAGACGCAACAAACATAATAAAAAGCTATGTAGACGAAGTAAGCGATGTCCTTGCGGCTATTGCGAATGGTGATTTAACAGTGCAAATAACACGGGAATATGTAGGGGATTTCGCAAGCATTAAGGACAACATCAATAATATAACGTCAAGCCTACACAAAAATATGTCGGAAATTTCAACGGCGGCGCAGAATGTTCTTGATGGCGCAACACGAATTACATCAAGTTCGGTGGAACTGTCTGGTGGCTCTACCGAGCAAGCGGTTTCGTTGGAAGAACTTAACACATCTGTTGCGACGATTAAACTTCAAACGCAAGACTTTGCAAAGAACACAAGCAAAGCAAGCGACTTTTCCCAAAAATCCGCCGCCGACGCAAAAGAGGGCAACGACGCAATGGGGCAAATGACAGACGCAATGGGACAAATTAAAGACTCTTCCCAAAACATCTCAAAAATTATCAAGGTGATTCAAGATATTGCGTTCCAAACCAATTTGCTTGCGCTAAATGCCGCTGTAGAAGCCGCCCGCGCAGGCGAACACGGAAAAGGTTTTGCAGTAGTAGCCGAAGAAGTAAGAAATCTAGCCGCAAGAAGCCAAGGCGCGGCCGCCGAAACTACCACTCTAATACAGAACTCCATTTCAAGCGTAGAATCTGGCTCGTCTATTGCACAAACTACAGCACAATCCTTAAACGCAATAGTCGAAAGCTCGACGCAAGTTCTTTCCCTTATCAACAACATAACCACCTCTGCCAACGACCAAGCCGAAATGATTACTCAAGTAAGTTCTATCCTGTTGGACACTGCCCACGCCGTTCAAGATAATTCAAAGTTCGCACAAGATGCCGCCGCAACCGCAGAGGAATTAAGTTCACAATCTGAAATGCTAAAGCAAATGGTTTCGTTTTTTAAACTGTAATGGTCGCACACCCTTAAATTATTTTTACGCAAAATCCCCCGTAGTGCCTAAATTGGCATTGCGGGGGATTTTTTGTGGGGCAATTGAAGAAATCCACCAAATTTGCAACCACGTAGTTGCGGTGTTACAATAACGACTGGCGGGGGAAATAATATGCTTAATAACTTGAATGTAAATGATAAGCAGTTTGGAACAAAAATAGGAAAACACGCCCAAGATTACGGACTTGACCCGAAAAACGCTGAACATAGAGAAGTGATGCGTCAAATAATAAATGACATTGTAGACAATTATGATGAAATACGAGTTGGAACATTTTTGGGGCAAACTGGCAATGTTGATTTTTATGTAAAAGGGCAAGATGTTGTTATTGCTAACAATGGTAGGTTTGTTTCGATATTGAAAGATGGGGTAAATAATCTTCATGTGATGCAAGCAATAAGGAGGTGATAGCGTGTTGACATTAGACAAAAAGAGTGAAAATTACATCTCAATACTTAACGAAGCTGCTGAATCATATAACTGTATTTTTTTTGAAGATAGTGGTGAAGGGAATGACCTAGTAACTGACACGCTTTATTGTGAGAATGTTTCGGGTTGGCTAATACCTTTTGACAATAGCAATAAGTTTGCCGAAATACCAAAGGAAAGTAGATTTGATTCAGATGAATGGGACGATTATTTCGTATTTGCGGAATGGAGCAGGGCAGGTAATGACCTTGTAATTAAGTTCGTGAAGTACCCACAACCCCCGTTGTTTGAAGACCGTAAGCAAATAGACGAAATAGGCTTTATAAAGTCTCACGTATTTAACCAAACTACAAATTCAATAACCAAAGACAAAACATTCAACCAAGCTTTGAAACCAACAGGGACGTAGTGAATTGGTGTATGAGCGTCTTGGGTAAATGACGAAAAATCCCCCGTAGTGCCTAAATTGGCATAGCGGGGGATTTTGCGGTGTAGGTTTAAGAAACTGTTCACGGCTTCGAGGCGTATGCGTTAGCTTGCCAACGTAGGTCAACGGTGAAATGCGGCTGTGCCGCCTGTGTCGCCAAAACCTAACGCAGGCATATCCATGTTAAGGTAAGTATCTGGTACAGTGCCGCTGATTATTGTGTCCACTAGGGAAACATGCCGTATGACTTCAACTTCAGTCGATTGAACAGGATTTATAATTCTTACTACGGATTCAACCGTAAGCCACACGGAAAAATGCGTTTGGTTAATGCCCACTGCTGTGAAACTAGATTCGTAATTTACAAGCGCGTTGCCAATAGGCGCGAGTTTGAACGAAAACTCTGGGCCAACCTGCGCCAAGGTGTCCAAACCCAAAGCCATTCCGAGCGGAACATAAACGACTTCTGGTTCAAGATTGTTAAGATGTTCGGAAATGGATTGCGCCGCCGTATTACTAATTTCATTCACCAAGATAGTGTTCACGCTTAAAATGGGATTTGTGTCGGGGGATAGTTGTGTTTTCATTATGAAATCGGCGGCGGTTATTTGGTTTTCTGCTACTATGTCGTGAATTACCTCGTTGATTACGGCGTTGATTTCTGTTTGAATGCGGAGTTCTGCTGCCTCCAGTACCATGGGAAGAATCCGCCTATCGAAGCGATAGAAGCTGTACGCAGATAATGCCACCAGCAAAAACAGCATTGTGAAAAATACATATCTGCGCGGTATTCCGCCCCCAGAACGCTTGCCTTTTTTCTTGACTGCGTCACTTGGCGATTCGTATAGCCAGCCCGTTATTCCGCGTGGTTGGTCTTTTGCCGCGCTTTTCGCCGCAATTGGTAAAGTCGCGCCGCCGCGTCGTCCTCTTCGTCTAAACCATCTTTGTAAATTTCGTAATTTTCTTCCCATATCGCACCCCGTCCACAATCATGGTATAGTATATGCGCCCCCTTGCGGGGATAAATCTTGTCAACGAGGTTACGAATATGAAAACATTAGTAATAGCCGAAAAACCATCCGTAGGACGCGACATTGCCCGCGTATTAAAATGCACACAAAAAGGTGATGGTTTTCTGCAAGGCGAAAAATACATTATTTCTTGGGCAATAGGCCATCTAGTGACACTGCAAGAACCCGAAGACTACGCGCCATCATTAAAACGCTGGAGTTTTGGCGACCTTCCAATAATGCCAGAATCAATGGGTTTAAAAGCAATACACAGAACAAAAGACCAACTAACCATCTTAAAAAAGCTAATGAACAACCACGAAACAACAAGCATAATCTGTGCAACGGATAGTGGGCGCGAAGGCGAATTAATTTTCCGCTACATATACAAATGGGCGAACTGCAAAAAACCCGTGAAACGTCTATGGATTTCCAGCCTAACAGATTCCGCAATCTCCGACGGTTTAGCAAAAATGAAAGACGGAAGCGAGTACGATAACTTATACGCATCAGCAAGATGCCGCGCCGAAGCCGATTGGTTAGTAGGAATGAACGCCACCCGCGCCTACACACTAAGCCAAAACGAACTCCTACCAATGGGACGCGTGCAAACCCCAACCCTAGCAATGTTAGTAACCCGCCACAACGAAATAGCCGCCTTCAACGCAAAAGAATACTACGAAGTAAAAGCCGATTTCGCGCTAGAAACAAAAGAAATATACCAAGGCACATGGATAAACAAAACCAACGAAGAAAACGACGAACGCACCTACAAAAAAGAACAAGCCGAAGAAATAGCCAAAAAAGTAAAAGGAAAAACAGGCAAAGCCGAAAGCGTAGAAACAGAAGAAAAACGCCAGCTACCTCCACAGCTATTCGACCTAACAGAACTGCAACGCGAATGCAACCGCAAACTAGGCTTTTCCGCGAAAAAAACGCTAGAGGTAGCGCAATCGCTATATGAAAAACACAAGCTAATCACCTACCCCCGCACAGACAGCCGTTATCTAAGCGAAGACATTGCGCCAAAGCTTCGCAAAACAATAGAATCCGTAGCCACTCCCGATTACCAACCCTTCACAGATTACCTGCTATCCCTACCAAAATTACCAACCTCCTCCCGCATAATAAACAACGCCAAAGTAACCGACCATCACGCAATAATCCCAACAGGCAAAAAGCCCTCAGCGTCCCTCTCTCCAGACGAAGCCGCCGTATACGACCGCATTTTACGAAACTTCCTAGCAGTATTCCACCCCGCCCACGTCTACGACGTAACCACAGTAATAACAAAAGTAGAAGACGAATCCTTCCGCTCCAAAGGTCGCGTAGAAAAATCCGCAGGCTGGACAGCAATCTACGCCCACGAGTCACCAAAATCAAAATCGAAAACAAAAAAAGACCCCGCCGAAATAGAAGAAAAACTACCAGCAATAAAAAAAGACGACCCCGTATCAGTACAAAACGTGGAAGTCCAACACAAAAAAACGCAACCACCAAAACCCCACACCGAAGCAACCCTACTATCAGCAATGGAACACGCAGGCCGCCTAGTAGAAGACGAGACTCTAAAAGAAGCCCTAAAATCCTCTGGACTAGGAACACCCGCTACCCGAGCCGCCATAATAGAAAAACTAATCTCATCAGGCTACGCCACCCGCGCAAAAAAGAATCTACTCCCCACAGAAAAAGGCATCAAGCTAATAGAAATAGTCCCTCCCGAAATGCGCCAACCAGAAACAACAGGCAAGTGGGAGCGAGCCCTAACCAGAATAGCCCAAGGCGACATGGACGAACGAAAGTTCATGGCAAGCATACGAAGGTACGTAGCTTATTTGGTAGAGCAGGCTAAGTGATTAAAAGATTTAAGGTCAAGAGATTTTAAGGTCAAAAGATTTAAGGTCAAAAGATTTAAGACCTTGGGACGCTGTCCCAAACCCAGCAAGGGGACGCAGTCCCCTTGACCCCGCTCTTTTAGATTTGATATTGAGTAGTAACGCTTTCTAAT
>Ga0123355_10005754_pt1 | contig 18217 bp, 17 predicted proteins | sample TergutEmb28metaG_3_FD_89872 | JGI IMG/M metagenome (GOLD analysis project Ga0123355, IMG submission 89872) | Embiratermes neotenicus P1 segment gut microbial communities from Petit-Saut dam, French Guiana - Emb289 P1 | ecosystem: Host-associated > Arthropoda: Insects > Digestive system > Gut ... | reverse complement strand
GTGTTGCAGGCTTCAGCCTGCAACACGGATACCACTCCAACCCAACCACACCGAAACTCCAACACACACCGAACCAAGAACAATACGACCAATGTGGTAATTCAACAGAATAGTCGCAAGCTCATAATGATGGACATATTAATGTCCGAAACATGTTGAACGCATAAGAAGTGAAATAAAATAGCAAGTGACATCAAGTTGGTATTTTATTCTTCAACTATCAACAACTAGTAGTAGTAGTTGTAGCAGCAGCACCAGCAGCAGTAGTAGTAGTAGTAGTAGTAGTAGTAGTAGTAGTAGTAATAGTAGTAGTAGTAGTAGTAGTAGTAGTAGCAGCAGCAGTCAGTAGTAGTAATAGTAGTTGTAGTAGCAGCAGTAACACTAGCAGCAGCAGCAGCAGCAGTAGTAGTATTAACAGCAGCAGTAGTAGTAGTAGTAGTAGTTATTGTTGTAGCAGCAGTAGTCAGCAAAAGTAGTTGTTGTTACTGTTTTGTCAGCAGTAGCAGTAACAGAAGCAGCAGCACCAGCAGTAGTAGTAATAGTAGTAGTAGTAGCAGTCATCAGTAGTAGTAGTTGTTTTTGTTATTGTTGCAGCAGCAGTAGTCAGCAGTAGCAGTAACAGTAGCAGCACCAGCAGTAGTAGCACCAGCAGTAGTAGCAGTAGTAGTAGTCGTTAGTCGTCGTAAAACGTGTGGGTGCAACGATGCAAATAAGTGTTGATGTAAGGATTCTGTGTTGCATAATAGCCGGGTATTACTCTTCCAAGGACCGAGAGTTGCTCTACCGACTGAGCTATCGTGGCCCACGCATCGTATTGAAAGTTGATAGTGTGGCCGGGCGGCCTAAGGAGTGTGTATGCGGTCTCTCGGTTGATGGGATTGTGGGTTCGATTCCCACCGGAGGCATGGAGTGAGTGTTGTGTGTCACGTGGAGGTCTCTGCGTCGGGCTGATCACTCGTCGAGAGGAGTCCGACCGAGTGTGGTGTGTCTGAGTGCGAGCGTGAAGCCTTGATAATGAGGAGGCCCTGGTCTACTGGGGGGCCGTTGTGCGATGAAAATAAAATTATGTACGAAAGGAATAGGAAAACGGAAAGGGACCTTGTTGTGTACAAGAGAGCAGAAAACTGAGAAACCAAGACTAGACATGGAAACGTCAGCAGCGAGGTGTCGTGAGGAGTACAGTAAAAATCCCGCTGCTAGGCTCCCTGCAGTCTGCACAATGCGACCAAGAGTCCAATTACGAACGGTTGATACACTGATGCACTGCTCGGCCCAAAACCACGTTAACCTGCGGTACTCACTTCGTCCAAACAAGTGATATGACAGTCCCTCAAGTAAGGTCATAACCTCTTGCTCCTACATGCTCCCAAACTCAGTATTCAATCATCACCCTTTCACTCGACGGAGTAAACAAAACCACATATAAGGAAGTCCTCCGGCATTTGAATGTTAACTTTTGACTCTCACACCGCATTCCGTCTTTAAACACGAAACTGTGACATCAGAGTATTGGATGTATAATTACTACATCTTATATCGAAACTGATTTTTAAGCCTTGTAAAAGGATTCAATCGTTGATCCTAATTACTAGATGTAGATGGGAGGATAATATTAGAATGGATCTTTAAATTAATTACAGTGAAATTGTGGACTCATCTGGGTGAGTATATTGACGACTGGATGACTGTTGTGACGACTGTAATGAACCTGCGGGTTGTGACAGGCAGGGCGGTTCATCAGTAGATAAGTGACTAACAGATCCTCAAAAAGATTACTCCTGGGAGTTCGTCAATTTACGTAATTAACGATCAAACAGCCTACGCCTTTTATCAATCACTCGGCCGTCTTCAGAGTAAGCCTAACAGCAATACATTAAAACTTAACGGTGGTGAACTATCAGCCCTACTGTGTCGAACACACAATCCATACAGTAATTTAAGCAGAATGTATTCCTCTGTTGGATTGCGGCCATATTTACCACACCCAGACCAGTCGAACCGAGTCGCCCTCGCTAATACGCTACAAAGGCATATCCCCAGCTTTACTTGAATCATACACTGTACGAAGTACACATGAAATCTGCACAAAACCCACGTGTCTGACTTGGGAATCAGAACTTGTTTCGGTTAGTGTGCTCGCAGCCTAACCCACCGGAAAAGCCAGGAAATCATCCGACCACAACGTCAGCCGACAGCATTACGATCCTGCTGACAACGGACCTAATTACTACAAAACACAATACGCATTTAAAATTACAATTTCCGCGATATGCCTGCCCTGTTATATTCTGCCGTTTATAACAGCAGCAAAATCACTGTGCACCAAGTGCGCTTTATAATTAGCATTCAAATTCAGCTGACGGTATGTCACGCCATATTATATCCGCCCATAATCTTACCCAGCAATTCCGTAATTATTTTAGCAAACAACACGCAGCACTGTTTGAGTGTGTTCTTTATCCTTGAACGTCAAATATGAACAATGCACAGCTGCACCAATGAAATGAATTCTGAAAGCATCATCACAGCGACAATAAAGGCCGGCTACAGCAACCAATATTTATCTTCTTGAATGTGACACCGTGTAGTTTAGCAGACAGGATGAAACATGTCGGGAGGACGGTGTTGCACTAATCTTACAACATGAAGATGGAGACAGCAGAGTGATACGTTGTCGATATACCAAAGCATACGGTGTCACATCCTAGAAGACCGAAATCTCAAAGATTTACAAAACGTATTTTTTTAGAAGAATGAAAAACAGGGGACAAGGAAATGTACCCCACACACCTGTGACCATCTCGTCGCAAAACGAATGGGGATGTTTGTACCCGTTTTAATACTGGCCAGTTCGAATTTCAAAATCAATTGCATTTATTAATTTATTTGTGGGTTATCTGAAAGATGGGCTAGAAGGTCAAGTGGGAAGGAAGCTGTTATAACCGAACCTGCGGTACTATGCCGGCATGCATCTGATACGAGAGAGAGAGAGAGAGAAACAGGATAGCCATTTCTCGGCCGAGATTCAAATGAGCATGGCTAGGACGTCAGAAGCATTACAGCCTGGGCCAACTAGAAGTTGCGCAAACGACCATGGCAGTATTTCTCACATTTCAGTAAGTCTGATGACTGTCAGTTGCCGAACTTTTCAATAAGAGACAGTGTTATAAAATTTCGCACTCATGACCGACGCAACAGGCCGCTCTAAAAGTTGTTACATTTTTTATCACACTATACGGCGTCACACCCCAGAAGACAGTGACGCCAGACATATATATATATATACACATATATATATATATATATATATGGGGACCGCGGTGGCACAGTGGTTAAGGTGCTGTGCTACAAATTGGAAGGTCGCTGGTTCGATCCCAGCTGGTGTCATTAGAATTTTTCATTGACACTAAATCCTTCCGATCGCACTATGGCCCTGGGGTCGACTCAGCATCTAACAGAAATGAGCACCAGGAGCATTTCCTGGGGGTAAAGGCGGCCGGTGCGTAAGGCTGACAATCTTACCACCATCCTGTGCCGTTGTCGTGAAATCTGGGAACCTTAACTTCCTAGGACCCTCCGAGCCACTCCAGGCCTCTAACGGGACTGCTTTACCTTTATACACACACGTTTTGCACAGTTTAGAGGCACAGGGTATCCAATGAATATGAAAATGAAGTACTACGATGGCAAAACCCAGTGCGACGCACTTCGCTTGAATTTTGATTTGTAAGGTCACTGCACAGTTACTTTTGAAGCACAATGTAATTTTACGCTATTCTGGTTAAGCAAGCAGGATGCAAGCAAGAGTTTCGTAATGTATATGGATATGACAGCAGCGCTACACACTTCTCGGCCTATAGAAATCTTGCCAAAACGGTCCAACAATGGAAAATTATTAAGCAACAGTAGGATGACCATGACTTTTACAAGTCTTAGTTAGCAAGAACGTCATAAAATAAATACTCCCATTCAACCGGTAAAGTTAAATGCAGTTATGAAAAAGGGTTCTTTACAAGCCCCAAGTAAAGGGTTACGAGTATGGCCTACCATTGGAGAGGCGAACTTCCTTATAAATCGATTAATCGAAGCAATAACAAGCCTGCATTACAAACAGACGCATATATATATATATATATATATATACACACACACACACACACACACACACAGAGTGGCCCAAAAAATGTATACACATTTGACATGAAAAATGAGTAAAGAGTGTATACATTTTTTGGGGCCACTCTGTATACGATTATTCATCCGTATCGCAGCCGCATTCAGTGACGTATAAACTACCACGTGTTCCTGACTTATGCTCAAAACCGGCTGTATGTATGTTACTTTCCTCATCCAACTAATCTAATTACAAAATTGATCAAATACCCGAAACAGTCATTATCAGGACGAGAATTAACTGACGACTGATACAGGGAAAGGACAATTATATTTTCTCGGGGCGCAAATATGGCCAGAACTGCTGAACGGGTGAGCTCTCGAGAAAAATTCAGTACTTTGGAAGTAAAGGAATGACCAGGTATTATGGCGACGGGACATTATTTACATACATACGCACATGACAAAGTAAAGAAACTGTAATACTAAGGACTACTTAAAACACAATATCCCGAATTATGACCAGTGCTCTCACAAATTAAATTTAGTCTAAATCCACTTGCAGTCGAGTGGATTAAATTTTGGCTGTGGTGTTCTCGGATATGATGCCTTATAATTTGGTAGAGAGGTCCAAAATGTTCTAAGAAACCTGCTGTCTTCCATGTTATTATACCCTGGAGATGGAGGCAGCATGCTTCTCTGAAGTCTCCGTATGCACCCACCACACTACATGGCTTGCATCACGCAAGTTGACTTAAGCAGAAATGTTCCTTGTATCCTGATGTACATGACAGGAATTTGTATCCTGGGGTTTCTGGTGGTGTTCCTCAGGCCCTCTTGGCAAATACCACAATATTGTGGCATCTGCCAAGACAGACATGACTATGATCATTTCTGTCCACATCATTTTCAATCCATTATTCACTATAATCTACCGTTCTGCACAAAACGTCAAGATATACTGGCAATGTCGCTAAAGAGTCAACAAATTAATACACATTAATGCATGGGGTCAAATCCTGGAAGACCATAAACTAAATGCCTAGTGTCACAAGAACCTCGAATCCCATGCAAGCTTACAGTAAATACAAGCAGGGTAACAGGGTAATATAACCCTGACAGTTCAATAAATATCATGACATTAAGTTCGACTGAAGGACATTCTCTAATAACCACTAGCATATATCTGGCAAGGCAAAGCTGGCCCAATGCAGAATTAAGCATCTCGCCATGAAGACGTATGGAGAGAATGGAGGTATACGCAATTAGAAGGAGAAGACTGGTCCGCTTCATGCCCCGGTCATTCTACAACTGGGGAGGGTCCTCGGTAACCACCATACAGCAGGATGCATGGGACCACAGACGATCTGGGCACAATGTAAAAGTCATCTCCCTTGCCAGCAATGACAACATACACGCTACTTTTAATACAGCTATTTTGAAATCTGTAAGAACTACAGGGACAAACGAATACACATTGAGCATCAAATTCATGTTTCTTGTATATCTACAAATTCTGTTTCAACTAATTTTCCAGCTTTTGCTCTGATAAATCGATTATTCATCCAGTTATGAAGTGCACAATGGCCCATCTTGTCTATCTTAATGTAGAATGTACCTTAGTGTTCCCTAGTTTTAACCAAGGCTGGGACATGTTGACAAATGTCAGGAGAACTTCTGAGTAATCAAATTTCATTCAAATGTGTTCAGCCTTTCTCCAGTTGCTATACGTGGAACAACGGATAGACACGAATTGCATACCCACTTTATGAACTTTTGCAAATTTTGTTGTGACAGATGCAAACTATCATGAAAAATATATGTACTGTAATTTGTTCCTTTTTGGGTACTTCCCCAGCATCTGAGTTCTAATTGCCTATCAGAACTGCAATTAGAACTCAGACGCCGGGGAATTACCCAAAAAGGAACAAATTACATTTAGAACACGGTGAAAGCTTAAAAACAAGAAAATATGTATTGTCTGCACAAATTTCCATACAGAATCCCTCTTCCTGTCAGCAGAAATGGGAGAAATGAACTACTGTTTTCTAAATCACGTGTATTAAAAAAAAAACGAATAATAGCATAATGTCAGAATTGACTTCCGTATACACCCCCCCTCCATCTAGAGAAAGAGAAAAAATAAAGTAGTGTTCTGTAAATTACAACATAGGATATTCTTCATAGCTGTGATAATTTAGGCATGAAAGACACTGACAAAACGATACACAAGGCATGTCAGGAGGGCAGCAGCATGCAAATAACAAAACTAAGTGTCACAAACTTTCATTAGTGCCATGCAGCCACTTACAGATGGTACCTAAGTGCTGGAAATCAAAACATTTCATGGTACACAAATAATCTTTCTGCTCTTATAATGTAACTGCTGAGTGGTGTGTGCTAGATACATGAATGTCAGGGGCCAGGGGAGGTCACTGAATATAAATAAAGACATGTCCTACCATAAACCTTTGAGAGGACCAACCTGTAAAATAAATTACTAAGTTATTAAAGATATTTTCTTATCAAAAGTTAGGATTCTTATCAGGATGCCACATAAGGCACATCATATTTAGTGTAAACCCACCAAATTTCGCGGCACTTTATTTCATGACAAGACACAATAAATTCGCCACAAAATTTGTATGTGTGTCCCACAGTTAGTTTTAACAGTTTTTTGATAGATGGATCCATCATGGAGAATTTAGTGTCTATGACGAAATAAGGTTTGTCATGAAACTGAGTACATGAACACAATGTTTGGTTCTAAGCTGCGCTAAATACGTTATGGCTGTTCAAAAAATGTTCACGTAATATTTCAGCACATTTCATAGGAACTGGAACACACACGAATTAATATCAAAAAGACAAACCCAACATAACTATGACACTGCACTCAATTTGAAAATCAAATGTTCGTGCAAATAGAGAACATATTTAAAAAAAAGAGACAAAACAGAGATCATTTTAAAAAAAACAAGAGACGAAACAGTCCAGCAAAATGTCAGCTTTCACTTACTTTTAGGAGTGTTAGGATCTTCTGACTGAGGTCATAGTCGAAGTTGGAATACTTGGAATCTGACATGTCGTAGATGAACACAAGGCCGTATTTCTGGGTGTCCACGCTCTCCAGTGCCACATCCAATTGGTACACGACACCCTGTAACCAAGAGGTTCCATATTACACAGACAGATGGCAGGGGTAGCACAGAATCTTGTAAGGTTTCGAATTTCAAAAGGAGGATTGTCCCCTACCTTACAGGTGCTTATATTAAAAAATACAGATATATTTTTATGAGCATTTAGAACCTCTACACTTCTTGAAATTTGGTACAAATACATTTTCTGACTTCGTTTTGCAGTCACTTATTTTTAATAATTTTTCTTCCTAAACAATCATTAAAAATGAAGATCCAAGTCTTCTGGGATGTAACACAATGTGGAATAGTAAAGAAATACTGAAGTTTACATGAACTAGAATTCTTGGACTACCCTGAAAACAGAGGAGAAAATCTCCACCGAAACGTCTGCTACTCTTTACCAATATATGGAATAATATACCAGAAAGCTCAAATCTTCACCAACACAGTTGTGAGAACATCAAATCTCACATCAATACATTTAAAAAAAATTATTAAAAAATTATTACTACGGGAACCACTGCAAAAACACCCATCAGATACAGGATACTCTCAACTACATGTGCCAAGTTTCTTATTGCACAGATGCTAACCTGCCAAGAAATGCTTCTAAATTTGATAAAATAAACGTTGCGAAAATAGGATTTACAACCTGAGCTTCCCATTGAAAATGACCGAATAGGATGCTAGATCCCCTTACACTAGACAGCAGAGACCTGGTTCATGTTTTGGGTTTCGAACATTTATATTGGTGCTGTACCATATACTCTAAAATTGTTCGAAGGATGAAACGACAGTCAACGTAATTCTTCCGTAAATTGGAATGGGATATATGTAACTCATGACAGAACTACAATCGACACCATTCATTACACTGCGATAAAAATTATAGTTATTCATTAACCGTCAGCTCACAGTTGCAATACTTAATGCAAAGAATGTTACAATAAAAAAGATGTGCATACACCGCATCTCCATCATAGATTTACCATTTGAAGACTGAAGTTGTTTAAAAACTGAGTTCCAACGTCACAGGAAACAAGTTCTGTCTAAATTACATGCACCCAACAGGTGATGGTGTTTACAGAAATAACTGTCGTGAGAATCAAATGGAACACATAGATACACTGTGTGAAAAATGGCAGGGGCGGTGCATATAGTCAGCACTGTCTTTTGGAGGATTAATCGGATCGAAGGTCAGGAGGCACAGCCTGACAATTGAAAGATCAACAGATCATTTAACACAGACACTTGGTAGATGTTTTAGGTTTCAAGATTTACAGATGTAACTTGCATGACAGGAGAAATAGATGAGTAACAATCTTATATCAAGAGGGAACATAGACATGTAACTTGCATGACAGGAGAAATAGATGAGTAACAATCTTATATCAAGAGGGAACATAGACGATTTTCAGAATTTACACAGGTCAACTGGTAAATGCCAAGTTTTCCCTGTGCATGCCATTAAGACATTCTTACCCTTGGTACTATTATGGAAGTGAGTTGGTCAGATTCACATACCAGCTGATTTATGCCAGGGAAAATCGTCCACGGTACTCACTGAATAGGAGGCTGGGAGTGTACCACAGCTGGTGCAAACGTTTTGAATAAGAAGAAAATCCCTTGCCCCTGCCGGTAATTCAGCCACGATTCCTTGGTTGCCCAGTTGGTAGCCTTGTCTAAACTATGCTATACCAGCTTGCGTTGTAATAACCAGTGGCACAAGAATAACATGGTCAACTGGGAAGAGCTACAGACAAGAACTATTGCAGCAAATCACGGCGTCTGCTGAGTACATAAAGGGTACTGATAAAATTACCAGAAATGCTACGAATTCCCTTTCAAGGCGCAGAGAGCTGTGCATACAGAACGACGAAGGGCACGTTGGAAAGCAATCAGTGCAACGTAACTGACAATTGGCAGTCTTTGGTATTATCTAATAAGAACAGATCTTTTTTTCTGTGCATTGAAATACCTATGCAAACTAGCACAAGTAACCCAGTAACATAACTAAAAATTAATGCCTCTCTTTGCCGTATTTCATTCCCCATTGCAAAACAGCCCCTAGTGGGCCAGGGCCGCCTCATTTCATTATCAAGGCTTCATGATCACACTCGGACACACAACATGCAGTAGGATTCCTCTGGATGAGTGATAAGCCAACGCAGACCTCTACCTGAAAACACACAACACTCACAAGAGGCAGATATCCATGCCCCTGGTGGGATTCAAACCCACAATCCCAGTAAGTCAGTGACTACAGACCCATGCCTTAGACCGTACAGCCACTACGATCAGCTTTCTTTGTGGTATTGTCTGACATAATTTTCTTTTATTGCTGTAAGATAGGTTAAGACACAATGGATATCTTTCTTTTGTGGTCACATCTGACATACAACTTTCTTTTTATTTGTATATTATAATAAAACATTTTTAATGTAAAATTTTCAATTACAATCACATATGAATAATAAAATGCTCATAGCAGTATAACAGCTGTCAATGGGGCATATGTTGATATAGTATTTTTGACCAAAAAAAACTCATAAAATCACATCCTAAACTTTCACACACCTTATGGAGAACATTCAGTACAGCATCAGTGATAGGTGAATGAATGAGTATTGAGCATTGGTGGAATGATACTGACAGGGGAAAACCAAAGTATTCAAAGAAAAACCCGTCCCAGTGCCAATCTGTCACCACAAAACCAACAGTCACTGGGCTGGAATCAAACTTCAGGGGTGAGAGTCATCAACAAAAAATGTGTTTTTGGTAGACAAGTATTCTGTTTCAAAAACGAGGACTGTAACTACCAAGAATATGATGTCTGTGGGCAGCTGTTATACAGACATAATGAAGATAATTATGGCACCATTAGGCATGAAACTGGTAAAAATGTGATTTATGTACATAATCTAATGATCATTTGCTGTAAACAGAACAACTCAGAGATCTGAGAATCTCACGGTGGTGAATATATGGATTACAGATTTACAGATGTGATGCCTTGTAGTCAGGTTGACAGATAACGTTAGATATAAAAATGCTGCCTCTACCATCTACCCTAATGATGAAGGCAGTATGTTGTTCCAGAATGTTGGTGACAGTCCACCAGAGTAAATGTTATCACATCTCAGAAGGCTCAGTTGTGAGTTAGCAAAATCAGGACTTCAGTTCTTCTGGGATGTGACACTGCATTCATGTGTAATTGAATCGCAACATTTTGGGGCAATGTTGTATCCTCACCATCAAGGGTCAACAGATCCAAGAAGAATTCTCAATTTATTTAAGAAGCATATGCTAACCATGCCGATATACAACATCAAACGGTACAGTAATGGTAACTTGACAGGCACAAATATCTGTTCCCCATCTTGGATAGGGTCACTTTTGCTGTCAATAACACAACATATAGTAAAGAAATCTACAAAGTATATCACTGTAAGTGGTACTATTCACAGCTCTGTGGTGTTCAGCAAGCTAATGACATATAAGACTAATTATACAACACAATTAGCACAAATACTAACTTAAAAATTCGTTATTACACAGATTTCAGTGTTATGTAATTTACAAAGTCTTATAAGCTGTCTACAAGGATAAACAACATGTAAGAGAAAATATGTGCTCTAACATGCTATAGTATCAGCAGTTCTTGAGCGCATTTTTTTACAGATGGAGAGAAAAGGCACCATACTGAGGCTACACAAGGAAAGCCCCATGACTGTCACAGCACAGCTCGTAGTGACAAGCCAATGGGGCACACTACAGGATATTCAAGGAGTCTATTTCCAACAGACAGAAATGTTTACTCCACAACGTCCAGCCAGAGGCTGGGGTTCGTCCAGCTTAATATAAAATGCCTACTAGGGGTTCTTACCCCAGAAGCAAAAGTGGTCAGGGGTGTGGAAATGAAAATTTACATACATATTGAGATGAGGTTTGTGCCTGGAGCAATACCTCCATTCCCCCTGTTTAGAAACTGCATGTTTGATCGTATGCTTCCCCTCTAGTTGTCTGGCAATTCAGTGCACACACTTGTTTGTAGCGATAACTGTAATTACTGAACACTACTTCTGGCTGGTTGCTATATGTCAAAGAGAAATGAACGGCAATATGACAGTTGTGTTCTTTTTTTTTAATTATCATCACAACGGTATGAATCAATTTAAGAATACAACAGTAGACAGAATGGAGGAAGCAATGGACTAAGTCATCCTCACCATGCATGGGACTGCTTCCAGTAACCACAGAATAATAAATGCAAACAACACATAAGATAACTGATTCACACCACTGTGATCAACGTTCTTTTTACGAGCGCTCACAAAACCGCAAAAAGCAACTATTAGCTTCATCGTGTCTGTCTGTCTCTGTCTCTCTTTCTCCATCCATCCATCCGTCCACATGGAACAACTTGCTTCCTACTGGGTGGATTTTCATTAAATTTTATGTTTGACGATTTTTCAAAAACTGGACAAAAAAATTCAGGTTTCATTAAAAACTGACAAGAATAGTGGGAATTTTACATAAAGAAATATGTACATTTATGACAATATCTCACTGAATTCTAGTTAGAATAAAAAATATGTCACACAAAATTTGCTGAAAAAATCAGAACACATATTGTATGTTCAATACCTTTTTCTGAAAGTCATGCCATGTATGGGGTAATGTGAAAAACTATTGTACAGCGGGACAGGCCACAGATGACAATATAATACAGAGTATGTGCATTGAATGCTGGATAACTAAGGCTACAGACACATGGACAGAATATAACGGTTTACCAAACGCGCCTCAGTGTTACATTTAGGAATACATTGTCTGTCTTCTTTCTATATTATTACATAAGATATTACCTGAAGCGTTGTCTGATGGGACGACATTTGTGGATAATGCATGCGTGCAGTGAACACTGCTACAGCAGCACCAGTTGCATCCCGGGTTGGCTGCAACAATATCCACACACACATTACACGGATAAACACAGAAAACTGGATTATTTATTTATTCATTTATTTATTTCTTTATTTACATACTTAACAATGCTGTCAGCAGCTCTGACTGTACATCATTAATTACCAGATCAAGGGTGCATACATTTTCCAAACTTCTAGGTGCAGATAGGCTAGTACAAAGAATTTTCACCGAATTTCTATTGTGGTCTCCAAATTGCCACTGCTGCAAAAACAGGAGGCACTGCAAATTCAATTTAATATTTTACAAACGCCAATGTATTCCGGAAGTTCAAGTAACTTACAGTATAATCAGTTTGCAGAGTTTAAAATTTATACACAGTTCCTAAGCTCTTCTTCAGACACTAACAGTTCCTCAGTCACTGAAGAACTCCCCTACTTTTATAAAAACCGGGAGTTCATTAATGTATTCCTTAGCTTAAAAAACACTTCCCAAACTATGCACAGAGTTCAACTTTTCAGGATTCTGACAATGGTATACGGTAACAGTCACGATGGGAATTCTGTACTGGCACCGTTTCAAGCTAAAACAAGCCCCACAATGTTTCATATGGTAATCTGTCTCCTTTCGCCAGGCCCAAAACAGTAGGTTTTCCCTTTCAGTGTTTCAAGAGACAGATCCAGCCTCTGAAACATTGTGGGGATTTTTATTCTTGGATGATGGGTAATGTCCACAATTTCAATCATGACTACAAGTGTACGGTGTTTAACCACGTCTACACCTATTGTATGACACTTGTACATTGAAAAGGACTGAAGTAAAATAAACTGAAATCAAGTAACAAATCCAGCTCGGATTTTTTTAAATTTGGATATAGTTATACAGAGTGATGCACAAAGAATTAGCCAGCCCCAATTTTAGCAGTAGCAAGCACAGTCATGTGATCACAGTAGCCCTGCAGGCAGTTGGGATGCCCATGGACTAACATTCCTTATATATATATATATATTACTTGCTTACTCCATGGTGTAGAGTCCTTCTTGAGAAGCTAACTGGTTTGCAGCTAGTCAAGAAATTCCCCACATTTCACGGAACCCCAAGGTTCATTACCACTCTCACAAGCTTCCGCCACCTGTCTCTATCCTTGGCCAGCCCCATCCAGTCCATATACCCACATCCATATATATATATAAATGAACCTTTTCAAATGTAATAACAGACCACTTGTTCTTTTATGACTAATGAAACTCTTACTGCCACTGACATTTTGCGCACAGATAACCAAAGGGGAAATCTCATAATTTAAATCTGCACTATTACACATTATGCCTCTTGTCAGACAGTGCGAAATCAGAATTTTGCCAAATACGCAAGTCATGAACCTGAAATCTTCTAAGAAGAAAACTTGATATTAATGCAAAGTAAGAAAAGTTTTAGTGGCAAAGGTCAGGTCTGCAATAATGACTGATGCAAACGTACTTCCTGGCAGTCTTTGAGGCAATCATTGTCACCTACTGTACATGTCCGTAACTAAGAGACTTGAGTTGCTACATGGATAAAGGATATTGGCACAATTTCAACTCTTAGGCTCTTATTAGACATAACATCCCACGAATCGCATCCCTAAGCAAGGTAGCTCTTGCTTGTGCTTTATGATGTAATATGCCCACACCTGCCATAAATTCAGAGTCTCTTTTCTCTGCTGTTCAACTTCCCTTATTTCACTGAAGGGTCTCAATATACGATACAGCCCTTATATGGACACAATGGCAGTTTCAATTCGAATTTTAACTTTCAGTTCTTGCAATTAATGTGGACTGTTCATATAAACTTGCCATGTCTTCTACAAATAACAGTACAGTATACATTACATACATCTTCATTTACAGTGCATTCACTACACACTGAACATTTGATTTCATAACTTGAAACATACAAAGAAAAAATTGTATACTGTACTGTATACTGTACGTATTAGATCTTTATTGTATTTTAACCATAATCTACTACAACACTGATTTTAATCATACAAGACAACTCTAATAGTTAAGTTGAAACAAATGTTGCACACAATACAGAAGTCTCCCTAAATATGGCCTTTTAAGTCAGGATGAAACCTGTCAGAGAACTATCCAACAAATAAATAATATGGTACTGATTAATTTTGACATTCAGGTGATCGTGCATGGTGATAAATTCTTATAATAAAGCCAACTAGATGCACTGATATCTCAAATTTATTTTTGGAATAAAAGTCTACACGTTTCATACAGTTCCTAAGTCCATCATCAGGAGTTATGCACTGTACATACGGCAATGGTATATGTCATACAGGTTTGCTGACAGCTTGCGAGCAGGATCAGAATGGACGTCCTGATCCTGCTCGCAAGCTGTCAGCAAACCTCTATGACATATACCATTGTTGTGTGTACAGTGAAAAACTCCTGATAATGGACAGAGGAACTGTCTGAAACATGTAGTTTTATTCCAAAAATAAATTTGAGAAATGAGTGCATCTAGTTGGTTTTATTATAAGAATTTGGAATTGATTCTTTGTGAATTGAGCTGATATTTCCCTATGCTCTGAGACATGAATAGTGTGATGCTGGTATATAGGCACATACATGTAAATCATGAAGTGAAATAGAACATGAGTGTGGCCATAAATGAAACATGAACAGAACAAATGCCTAATCGACAAACCGTACATGAGATGTCATGGCAGGGAATTGCTTTACACATATATTATTCGTTCTATCAAAGGACTCTTTTATCGAGGTCGCTTGAAGGTCACACTAAACAACGAGCCTTAAATTCCCGTTCACAGTGTACTTATTACGATCTAATAAATGGATATTATACTGACGTCAAAGAAGTGATTCCATCTACTCGTCCTGTTGCCATGAAACTAGCGAAAAGCTGAACGTATTTTCAAATAGAGAGTTTTGCTCAGATCTGTATATACATTTCATTTCTGACGAATGTCACACAGCAATAACTAGCAGTTTACACTCACTGACGTGTGAACCCATACGCAAGCCGAGGGTAAATCACTAGATATTCAGCTGAGTATATATATATATATATATATATATAAGCCAAAAGTCGCAGGCGAAAATGAAAGCAACATTATATGGCTAGTACATTTCTCCTGTAAGATGTATGATATTCAAAATAACTGAACAGAAGTGCACGGATGTGCTACATTTGTGAGGTTGTGCGCACTTTATCACACCACTCGCCTGTACTCACCAAGATCGTAAACTTGCCAGTGTCGAGCTCGCTCTTTAGCGGCTCTCGACTAGGATCAAAATGGACAAGCCCTTCTCGGTTTCGTGTTGCTTCATGCTGCTCGTATAATGCCACAGCACGACTCACGTCGAATTTCCGTGCAGCCAGGAACTTGACAGCTGTAGCCCAAGAAACGGGACCGGCTCTGCGGCGGCGACGTAGTCGATTGACCTCGTCAATGAAGTTCTTGGTGGCCTGTGGAATAATCCAGTCAATTCCAATTCAACAAACCTGAAACTTACATTTGTACCATGAGATAACCGTTCGGCTAAGCTTAAAAAATGGCAATGACTGGAAGCATTTGTGGTATGAACTCAAGCATATAGGCAGCCAGAATAGCACAGTCGGTATAGCAACTTACTAAGGGGTGGACGGTCCAGGGATCGAATCCTGGCGAAGGCCAGATTTCGGTGCCGTCCAGAACGGCCCTGAGCCCCACCCAGTCTCCTGAACAATAGGTACCGGTTATTTTGCGTGGGTAAAGCGGCCGGGGCGTGATGCTGACCACCCACCTCCTAGTGGCGGGTTGCGAATGGGTTGCATCTAAACCTCCGCCACCCCTCTTTGTCAGCGCTGGCATGTCAAGCATACTTCTTAGTCGAGTAAGCTGGCATAACAGTCGGTCAGTGACCACCACGATTTAAGGGACATACAGAGATTTCATCACAATGTCTGGATCCACCCAAATACCCAATGCGTTCCGAAAAGTAATGGCTGGAGCGATAAATTTAACAGGCATACCAGACTACTGGCGAGGTAACGTATGGAATTATGCCTACACACAGTGGCGCTTCGTTAAGTACGGAACAACCTTACCTACTCCGCATAAAGTCTAAATATTTAAAAAGCCCATTGGAGACGGCATTACAAATTTATTGGCAGCTCAATGTAAATCAGTTTCACTTCCTTTGTATCACGCGTATTAACACGGTCGTACCAAGCAACCGATTTAACATTTTCGTATATTAACGTGACAGACAACGCACTTATAACGTAACACTGAGTCGCGTTTGTGTAACCATTGTTGCCGTGGAAAAGCAATTAGTATTACATATACCGAGTGTCTGTAGCCTTGTTATCCAGTATTCAATGCGCCGTATTGTATTGTTGTCTGTGGCCTCTCTGGCTCTACCACATTTTCCACATCACTTCATGAACGGCACGAATTTCGGAAAAAAATGATTGGAAATAAAATGTGGGCTATGATTCTCTCTACACCTTTTGCCCACAGCATTTCTCATTATACGAAAAACTCAGCGAGATGTCATAAATGTACCGATGTCTTCTTTATAGTGCCCGTTATTATTGTCAGATTCTAATAAAATTTGAATTTTCTCGACAGGTTTTCGAAAAATATGAAACATAATTTTTTTTTAAATCCGTCCAGTGGGAGCCGAGTCGTTCCATGCGGACGGCCGCAAAGCAAAGCAGTCCCGTTACAGGCCTGCACTGACACCATCTGGGATCGAACCAGCGACCTTCAGATTTGTAGCACAGCGCTTTAACCACTGTGCTACCGTGGTCCCCATTATTGGATACTTCACATAAAGAAAAGTACTGTCTTCCGGGATGTAACACTGTTAGTGTGATTCACAGACTGGCACAAAAATCACTGAACCGTATTTTAGTATACACTTTACTGAGCCGATAACTGACTTTTGGGTCATTCTGTGCATTTAAGGGTGTTTCGTAGCAACCTGTTGTCTCCATCTTCATGGTTCAAGAAGGTGACAAGACGTTCCTCCACAATGCCGGTTAGTTGGTCAAACTCACTACTGTGAGTAAATGTGACGTCACAGTACGTCACAGTTCACATACAAATACATTCAGTTTGAAGTTCCAGATTCCTAATGACTGTATTATTATGACATGTGATGTGAAATTAGTGTTCCGTTTGCCAGCAGCTCAGACTGTAGGATCGTCGGACGGTTGCATGATTTGAGATCAACGATTCGAAAAGTTGACGAAGGAAGCTTCATTTTTTGTACATCCCGGGATTTCCCTGAATAATTGAGAAAACCCACAACAAACTCGGCCAGGATAACAAGTTTCTAGGCTAAGATTTGAACTTCACCGCTACAGAATAAGACACAGCAGTGTATTCTGTAACATTCTGCAGAATGATCCCTCTGACAGAATGGGAAGTTTTAAATTTTAACCCCTTATTTCAGCATACCTGGGTAGTTTAAGGCCGGACACCCAGCTGTGTTTCTAATTAATAATTACACCTCTGTGTGTGCGTGCGTGCACGCCTGTGTGTGCGCGCGTTTGTTCACGTGAACCTCATCCCACAGTAGACCATCTACATTCGTAAGTTTTAAGTACGTACTTAGAGTCCGCCAGCGAATCGGGCGATTTGGCAACGGCGTTTTTCTATTTTCAGCGTGAGCGGGGAAGGGGAATAATGCTGCCAGGTGGTGTGGCCGTGAATAGCGTTCAGTTTGAAATGGAGTCGTTGACTGGTGTACAGCGTACTTTCGCCGTAAAATCATTTTATAAGAACAATGATAGCTACGTTGCCGCCCAACGTGAATTTCGCAAGAAATTCGGGATTCATCGAAACAGCAAAGTGCCGTCAGCTCGTGCCATAAAGACGTGAGTAAACAGCTTTGAAGAGACCGGCTCAACTGTTAAGAAGAAAGGCGGTAGTGTTAAAACAGTTCGTACCCCACAGAACATTGACGCTGTGAGAGCATCATTCGAACAAAGTCCTCGCCGGTCGGCTGTGCGTCATTCCAAGAAACTGG
>Ga0123355_10005753_pt1 | contig 18222 bp, 7 predicted proteins | sample TergutEmb28metaG_3_FD_89872 | JGI IMG/M metagenome (GOLD analysis project Ga0123355, IMG submission 89872) | Embiratermes neotenicus P1 segment gut microbial communities from Petit-Saut dam, French Guiana - Emb289 P1 | ecosystem: Host-associated > Arthropoda: Insects > Digestive system > Gut ... | reverse complement strand
GAGAGACCAACTTGATGTCACTTGATTTATTATTTCTTTATTTAATGCTCAACATGTTTCGGATGTTAATACATCCATCCTCAGGAGCTTGCGACTTATTTGTTGAGTTATTTCATGGGTTGTGTTCATCGAACCAGAGCAACACAACCCATGAAATAACTCAAAAAATAAGTCGCAATCTCTTGAGGATGGATGTATTAACATCCGAAATATGTTGAGCATTAAATAATAAAGCAAGTGGTATCAAGTTGGTCTCTCTTTATTCAACTATCCTTTTTTTGGGTTTTTACTGAGTAAATGGATCAAAACTGAGGATACGTGACGAAATGCAACAAAAATGTCGAGACACTTTCGCCGCTCTTCCTTTAAAGCAGTCCCGTTATAGGTTCGGAGTGGTCCAGAGGGTTCCAGGAAGTTACGATTCCCAGATTTCATGAAAACGGCACAGGATGGTGGTAAGATTGTCAGCCTTCAGCACCGGCCGTCTTTACCCCCAGGAAATGCTCCTGGTACTCATTTCTCTTAGAGGCTGAGTCAACCCCAGGGCCATAGTGCGATGGGAAGGATTTTATGTCAATGAAAAATTCCAATGACTCCAGCTGGGATCGAACTAGCGACCTTCCGATTTTTAGCAAAGCACTTTAACCACTGTGCCACCGCGGTGCTCTTCCTTTGACTTACGAGGAAAGTGTCGAGTCAGGGTCCTTCTGGCTTCAGAAGTGTGCAAAATGTTGGGTCCTGTGCTGAATTCCGACAATAAATGTCCGTGTGTGGGCTTGAATGCCGTGCAAGAACTGAAACAATATAGCTCTCCATTAATGGTTTACAACAATTTCACGTTATGATTTACCCTACCATTACTTTGCACTTAGTGCGTGGATTCAGAGTCGTTGTTCATATTCTTCCTCCACATAGAGTGGTAATTGTGCTTACCATCAACTCAGTAGAAACGCATCTTAATAAAATTCATATTTAGGTCTATATTTCTTCTTAACACGCATGACCATTGTTTACTTATCTTTGTCGGAAATCGCTTTCGATTCAGCCTATACCAGATTCGAAACTAGGTCTTGAGTTGTTATCATGACAGGTTCTGCGTGGTTTTCCCCTGTCCCTCCAGATCTTACCCTAAAAAGTTCACGTCGCTACCAATTCATCACTGGAAATATTACAAATTCGACGACATAAGAGATGCTTGAAACTTTTCCGTCAACCTTTCCAGGGCGCTGGAACTTAAATTCAAACTCCTTTCCAGGGCAGTTGAGACATTCTTGGTACCCTTAAACGCAACAAATCGATGTTCTCCTATACACACCTGTCCACATCGGCCCTGGAACCCATCTATCATCCTGTACGAAAGGTAGCAATGTTCTTTCCCATGGGTAAAGCGTCCGCAGCTTGCCGTTGAAATCCCCCCACCCACCTTCTAGCCCGCGGTTCACACTGGGTAGAGTTGCACATCTATTCATCCTCTATGCCGTCATGCCAAGTTGTATGGAGATCTATGGTTTAATGTAAATACAACGTGTATATTTCAATCGAGGCCGGCAGCATGAGAGAAATTAAAGGCCCGTACAGTACACTGAGGCCGGCATTGGAGATTTAAGTAATAAATTATCTATAAGTTTGATTATTCTTATCTAACAGTACGTACAAGGATTTGCAATGAATTTCCTTGGATGTATGAACCGAGTAGTAAAATATCGTTGATGCCGGTTGTACCCTAAGAAATATTGCCATAGGATTGACTAATCTTTGTGGGCAACAGAAATGAAACCTAATGAAGAAAAGCAAAATGTTCTTAACCAAAACGTATAAGCAAAACAGCAATACATATTAACCACTTGTTACATAAAAAGGATCTTTCGAACACCAGGATAACTCTTACAGATGAACCCTCCCTAGACTTCGCATAAAGCAGCCATCCAAATATTCTGACTAAGCTACATTTCAAAGGGAAAAAAAGCAGGCGAAATTGAAGAGAACAAAATTACACTGGGATTTTTCCTGTTCCCTGCTCTTTTTAAAATCATGATTTCGTCTCCTAATATGGGACAGAAAAGAAGTTGATGAAACAGGTAATTACTTTGCTTTGAAATATGCCTTCAGGTATGATTTTGTACAGCACGGTGAACTGCAAGTAATGAACTTCGTTATGCCGATCGCGAAAGCTACATTCGCTAGCCACAAGCGTGTTCCTGTAGTGCAGTACATGGTTTTTGGTCGATGGTATTTTCAAACGGTAGGCTAGGAGCGAGTTACTGATGCAGCGACAGCATGTTTGGTCTAGCTCTTCTCTCCGTTTCCGTAAGGACACTTAGCCTTGTCACACTGAATTTCCAAGCAAATACACACCCACCCCTCGCCACTTCACCACACCCACAGTCCCGCCCACTAGATCTTCTTTGTGATTTCGTGTGAATGGCTTGACGAGGCATGGGCGGACTCCTCCACCGGCCAAAATGACGCACTGTACTACACTGACAGGTTTAAAATAATGGTTTGAAAACTGAATCGCCTTTCCATCTAAAATTACAAGGTTACTGGCCTAACAGGGATCCGACAAATTACTTTGCTTAACTGCTGCCCTCTGAGAACTATGAGGCTTGTGGTATATTCCGATTTCATAGCACCCTGCTGTTGATCTGCCAGGGTCTATCCTTCCGTAGACACATACATTATATGTGTTAAGAAATCATAATGACATCTGTCAATTTCAGGTTTTAATTTCAATGTTCGTTGTGGTCATTTGCCTTCATTAGATGTGCCATAATTTGAGCTGGATATGGCGTCAGTTCGCGCTGACAAACTTCTGTGTATTTAGGTGAAGCATCGTATAATAATCGGTCCGGGATCGAATGCCGGTGGAGACGAGAATTTCCGCCCGTCCAGACCGACCCTGGGGCCCACCCAGCCCCATGTAAAATTGGTACCGGTTCTTCCCCGGAGGTAAAGTGCGGCCGGGGCCTACTGGTGACCACTCACCCCCTTCCAGTGCCACGGTCATGGAAGAGTAGCGCTATACCTCTACTCACCCTCTGGGCCACACCGGGCCTGTAACGGGATCACTTTACCTTTACTTTTTTTATCATATAATAATATTTCCAAAAAGTTCTACACTAGTGGCTCCTAACATGAGGCCCACGAACCCACGGAGCTGCAATAGTTATTCCAAGGAAACAATAATAAGCCTATGTCTTGTACATGCAGAGTTTATTATTCTAAAAATGATTGCATTTGTTTTTTATGACGAATAAAATAAGAATTAAATTACATATGTTTTTGATTGCATAATAACTTTTCGTCGATATGTATTTTGTCACAAAACTTAGTCTGTAACTACAGTTGTTTACTTGTGGCGAATTGCCAAATGTTTTGAAGTTAATAATGGACCCACATACATTAAAAGTTCGGCAACTGTCAGTTTCAAATTGTCGGGTAAGGCAGACTTTTGTACAAGAATCGTGGGAAAAGGCAGAAATACTGGAATACAAGAGAACTGAACACTGAAGATATATGCTATCTTACTGAGCACAAGCTACCAAAATTCCCCTGTGCGTTCATTTCGATCTCAAACTCAATGCCCGCAAATTTCTCCTTATTTCCTCTCAAAATTCTGGCTCGAGGCCCGCAAATTTTTTAACTGCCTTAACAACTGAAATGTTACAGACGAGTAGCAAGGACGTAAGGTAAATATTCAAAGAGCTGCTCACTTCCGCCATCAGGTTTACTCGTCATCACGGACCACGCTTGCGTATTTACCCGAACCTTCGAAATTAACGGGTCCCCACAAATAAACTCTACGTACACATTTACTTCCAAGCCTCAAACATGCTGTACCCTTTATTACAATGCTTGTGTACATAAGAACCATTCAAATCAGAGAACCGTCTGCAGTTGTCAACACGAACAGGGCATATAAAATTTGGAATTCGAAACACCGCCGCACTCAAACTGAAAAATTAGAAATGTAAAGAGAATTCCTTTTTTCGCAGTTAAGAAGCTGCGTCAAAGTGTAACTGGTTCCCGACTTTTCAAAGCAACATGGTAGGTTCATCTGTCGGTATCGTACAGACATTTAGACCAATTACTTATTGACACAGTGTCGTAAATGGGAAGAAAATCTTCAGATACTTCGATCTGAATATATCAGACTAATAACATAATATTGCATTTTAATGATTCATGAATCATTTCCAACTCAACAACAAGAGCGGATGGTAGTAGATCTGGTTAATCAATACCAGAAGTTGTAATTGCATCTGTACCAGCTCCTGATGATGGGTGTCAATAGCCGAAACATGTAGAGCTGCCTACAGAAATGTAATAAACTGAATAAGTCGCGTCTTGTTGGACAATTATTAAATTTGCCCTGATATTTGTCCTCTAATCAATGCACACGTCAACAAATTGACCTTCCGTTTTCAGACTAAAATATTCATGCATTTTCTAACTCACAGAACTCTGTTCAATTCTTGTCTTTTTCATCACAAAAATACAGGATACAAATTATAAAGTTCCTTTTTTACGTAACTGTCTCCATCCTCTTGTTATGTTCTACGTTCCAGGTACCAGTATGTCCACGGCATTTTATTCTCAGACAGCTTCATTCCTCGCCGTTTAAAGTTCCAACAAGCTTCACGTCCGCATAGCTAGGGGTAAAATTTATCGATTTCTATGTTACAATATCCATATTTTCTGGCAGGGAAAATAAAGCTGACGAATCCAACGGGAGCAGGTGTGGCTGTAGATAAAATAATCGCAAAACAAATAAGTAATGCTGACACGGTTCTACTTTAAATATGTTCGACGTTGTGAACAAATGCATAAATTATTAGTTGTTATCCTGCACGCTTACAAATACAAAGCACGTAGTGTTGTACCCTGCTACACCAGCTTTTTTTATCCAGTTCGCACTCAACCTCACATTGTTGACCAATACTCATTTGCAGATAGCTTTACTCTGACTCTCGCATTTAATAATATTTTTATTCAAAAAGTCTCTTCCGCTTCTCCTCCTATCCCCCTGGCATGAGACTCCCATTTATCTAAACTTCTATAAAATTTTCCTACGTTTCTAAATTCTGCCATTTTGAGCACCCAAAAATTTTCTTGCATGCTGTCTCTTCATATACAGCGTGTCCGGGCTAGAGGTATACAAAAATACATGCTAATGTTTTAGTACCTAAAAGCTTTATGAATTTATGTTTTCAGCAGTGTACAGAGTAACTCAAAAAGATTTTTGTGCACGTCCGTACACTTCAATGTGGGCCCTGTTTTAGCTTGACAGATATCTAAACGATATTCAAGCTCTTGCCACGTGTTTATCTGCATGTGAGGTGTTATAAGCTCAAGGTCATCGTTGTCACTGTTGTGTCGTAAGTCGCACATGCGCATATACGGAGGTGTATACAAATCTTTTTGAGTTACTCTGTACACTGTTGAAAACATAAATTCATAAAGCCTTTAGGTACTACAGCATAACCATGTATTTTCGTATACCTCTAGCCCGGACACCCAGTACTTTAAAGCCACTCTCTCCAAAAATTGTTTTCTCCGCCTCTTCTTCCTTTGCAGTTGAGAAATACATAAATTTCCAAATCCTAGTTCTAAACCAAGCTACTGACCAACAGTACTTAATTTAATGTAAATGTAAAGGCCAAGCTTTCGAATTGCAGGCCTGTTACAAGCGCTGAGGATTCCAAGAGGTTTAGGCCCACAGATTCAATGACAATCGGTACACGAAGATGATAAGGTTAATAGCCATACGCACCGGCCAACTTTACCTCTATGAAATATTCCTGGTACTCATTTCTGTGCCAGGCTGAGTCGACCCCAAGGCCATAGTCCGGTCGGAGTATTACTTCAATGAAAAATTCCAGTGGCACCATCGGGAATCGAACCCGCAACTTTCCGGCTCTAATGTAGTGCCTCAAACAACCGCACCGCCGCTTTTTCCCTCTCGCTTGATGTATTGCTGCATAATCCCCGCATAACTACACATCGTGGTAAGAAACTTGACCTGAATTGCACCATGGAGTTTAATTAAGTACCGACTTCTAATTCTCTTTACCGCTTCTCTGACATCCCGTTTGATTTAAAAGTACATGTTCGTATTAACACATCCGCTTGTTCCCAAGCATGTTTCACAATGTTGTAACCGACAGACGGTTTGCGTCAGAGTTCACGACTCTTCGCGTGCTCCTGTACCGTTTTATTTGTATTGGGGTTACGGTTGATATATCTCGGCTATCGTCCCAGTTGGATTAGATTTTCCCTTGAGAAAAATGCGCGGGGAAACAGGATATTGCTGGATACGGTGACGTACAGACGTACAGACAGACACTCTCTGCCCTTCTATGAGGCTTGTTTGATATATAAGCAAACAAAATGTACCGTAGAGTTACGTGTAGTGTAATTTTAATGAAATGGATAACGAAGTTTCCAGATACACACAACTTGGTCTTTCGCTAATGTTTATTATCTGACAACTTGTCTGGACCTCGAGTATAGGTGATCATCAGGGCATTGTACAAGAACTTAAAAAAGCCTACAGAAACTCAACAACTTGAGGTAGGAGATTTCCCCTTTACGTTAAGAACAAGTTTAAAATTTATGTACCCATTTAAAGGTATAATATAATCAATTGCAATAGGCCACAGAATACTTTAAAAAGCTGTATAAACACTAAGAACAATTAAAATACGAAATTTTGTGTATGTCAAATGCGATGTTTCAAGCGCTTCTATTTTGGATACACGCTTTATGAAATATCGCATATTACATACATAAAATTTCTTATTTTACTTGTATTTAATATTGTTATAAATAATTATACAGGTTTTTAAAGTGTTCTTGGGCCTATTGCAATTGATTATATCTTTATACACTGTACATACATTTTTAATTCAATTTTAATGTAGAGGTGGAGATCTCCTACCACATGACGTTGAATTACTGTATGTTTTTATGATGTTCTTGTACGACTGGTTGCTGATCATTTATACTCGAGGTTGAAACTATTAGCCAGATAATAAATATTAGCAAAAGACCGAGTTGTGTGTGTCTGGAAACTTGGCTATCCATTTTAGTGTTACACCAAAAGGATGTTTCATAAACAGTAATGTTAATCAAACTGTGCGATGGCTGTCTCACTAACCGTGGGGTATATGACGGATAACCTGGGCATCACGCTGTGCGGTGCGTACGTTTTACTTATTTATCAAGCACCGCTGTTTCGGATAGTCCGCTTATTTATCAAACAGCCCTTACAGTAATTTAAACAAACTTATTAATTCACACGACAAAATGTCCTTCTGGAAATTCAGGAAGATGGCTTGAGATCGACCTGGCAAGTTGTCAGTCATTCCGGTGTTTTGTATTATAATTGTAGTTGTTTTTACTATTATTATTACGGCCCTGTTAATTAAATTAGCTCCCATACATGGGTCGCAGGCTGCTGGGTTCAATTGTCGAACGACGGAACCTGTGCGTCTTTCAATTATGGTATTTTATACAAGTATGTTGGAATTTTTTCTTCGGCTTCTGCATATTATGTTTGTAGAAATTTGTGTGAAAAAATGTAAAGCATGTAACTTAATCCAGAGTTAGCGGAATGAGCTGGATCATAATTCAGGAGCTAAAGTGTTAAGTCTCTATTTAAGACAATTTCAAGCTGCCGATGCGCAGACATTTGCGCGCCGCTAGTGAGCGACTGTTCTATATTTTCGGAAATTCCCTACGGCATCGGAGGTCTGTGAGTATCAAAGGTTTCTTAATAAGCAAAAAAGATGAAGAAGCAACTTCACTCGGCACTAGCCTGCGATATATCTGACTTCCCCTAGGAGCTCCCACAGCAACTGAACGAGACCGTACCATATGGTAACAACCTCGAGTAATCATCAGAAACCAGACATTCAGGGTCGAATCACATTATACGGCAAGACAAGACGCGACACGACACAACAAAAACCAACGTGCATTCACACCTACCGGCCCTTAACTGTTACTATACCTGACAATTTCGTTTTCTAGCTCAATAGCATCAACCTGTTTCTGAGTTGAACTTCTTTTGGACAGTCTTTTTGATTTTAAATGTATGAACGACTTTCATTTAAGATTTGGTCTGTATAGTTTTATTATTCGTATGAGACGGGAAAGAAAACAGAAGATCAAAACGTAAAGACATTGGGGTCCATGAAATGGAACTTAAACGAAAAACTGAAGGAGAATTTGCGACAATTATATCGCCAATTCAAAGACGATGACATGAAATTTTATAAATATTTCAAAATGTCAATCCAACAATTTACCATTCTAGTTTCAAAAGTAGAGTTTGATCTGACACAAGAGGATACAACTTTCAAACAGGTTAGCACCAAACCAAAAAATCTCTCTCTCTTGGGTGAATTACGTAATTTATTTTATTCAAAAAATAAAATAACTTTTCTAGTCATTATAATAAAAAGAGAACAAAAAGTCTTCGAAAAGAAGAATTTATTGTTTTTAAAAATTGCGTCAATACATTTAATTTCCTCTAAATTTGAAATAATAACTTTCACAGATCCGAATCTATAGAATTTTGAGTTTTTGTCTGAGGCGGATGTAGCCTATTTCAGTTCTGATAATTTACAGAAATGATCGAAAGTTTCGACAAATAAAGTGCTTGTATCAGCACTCATAATGTGTTGCATTTTTAATTCAGAAACCATTCAAAATATTTTTGTTCAGCAATATGAAGATAGTAGTATGAAAATGACTTCGCTCTGTCGTGTCTCCCAGAAAACAAAAGGATCAACAGCATTTGCTTTCTATCTTTTTCATTTTTTCCTCAATCTCCTCCTAGATTTTTTTGAGCGAATTGCCGCTACACATGCTGCTCGATAATTCATAAAATTCCTTATGTTCCCGAACAAGCTCGATAAATTTTTTACTATCTATATTTAATACAGACATTGTAGTATTGAATATTTTAACACTAGAGGTGAGACTGCGCGCTTCCAACTCTGAACTGTCGTGTTGTGTCTTGTGCTAAGCAGCTGTTCACACTGCCAGGCAACGACATGAAGCCACAGGCACATACAGGCAAAATATTCTTTTCTTTCAATCCAAATGACACTCTCATTTCTTCAGCTGTCGGTGATCGACTAGCATAAATTCGAGCGGATGATTACCATAAAAGAACATTTTATCGTGTCGTGTCGTGTCGTGTCATGTCGTGTCCTGACGAGTCGTGCCGTGACGTACCGTGTGTACTGTCAGTCGACTCTCCGGTGTTCCAAATTTTACTGCTTAATTTAAGTTAAATCTCGCATATTAAATGTTATTTATTTAAAGTAAATATAGTTAACCAAAACCACCCTATCCGCCTTCTCTGTCGGCATGACAAAACTCAACAGCCAAAATATCCATTCATCTTCATAAATTGGAATTGCCTTGCCTTAACATCGAAACAAGACTGACCGTTTAGAATTCCCGTTGTCAAATATTCTATATGTGTGCCTTTAATCGGAAATGAATAATCCGTCACTTAACAAGACAAAATTTTTGAGGCTGAAATTTATTTAAAATTGAAAGAGACGAGTAAACGAAAGACAGAAGTTTCGGAAGATGAATTCCCTGTCTCCTCCATATATTCACTTTTTTGTTAGGTTCGTTCGCGTACTTTCGAAAATGCCTATTAACGTCGTCATGTCCGTCCGTGTCTGTCTGCGGCTCCCAGTGGACGGACTTCCGTAAAATTTTATACTGGGACTTTTATGAAAATCTGTCAAGGAAATCCGAATTAAGTTAAAATCACGTAAAAATATCGGGCACTTTAGAAGAAGACGGACAACATTAAATCACCATAAAAGCGCTCTCTTCCAGTGAAATTGTATCAGGTTTGTAGGATAGTCAAGGAGGTATACAGTAACGTAAACGTACCACAATAACGCGTTACACATTATATATATATATATATAAAGTCACACGCAAGTTTATATTTTATTAGATATATTGGTTATAATTCCAGCTACATGTTTCGGCCCAATTGTAGGGCCATCTTCAGACTGATCTTTGAAGAGCTGCAGTGTACAGTTGATATTGCTTTCAATTTACGAGATCTCGTATTAGAAGAACTGGTTAAAATAATTGTGGTATATTATATAAAAGACTTAAGATTAAAATTCAATTATAGTACTTTATAAAATAAACATTAAAAAAGTATTAAAAACATATATAGCAAAATTGACGGGGTGGTCATGTGGGTATACAGTGATTGATTTAAAAGCTGGAGCGTTTCGCCAGTTTACAAAGGGACGGATAGGTTGATTTGGTTTGTGTATCTTTATAAGGCCTTTTATGGTGAGTGCAGATGGGTTTAGTTTTATGTATTCCCATTGGGAGTTTTGTGGAATGAATATCTTGCTATTGTTTATTGTTTTCCTAATTTGATTCTGAAAGGTATTTGTGGGGGCCGTGTTAGATGTATGAAAATTCTTTTCAACTACGAAGTTCTTTTATTTTGGTTTCGTAAGTTACACGTACATTACCCCTCTTGTTCCTTTACGTGTATCGTATTCCTGCCTTTATCCTATTAATATCCCTCTCTCCTCCCATCTGGCTGTGAGGATAAAACAATTCGAAAATCGCAAAATATATTTTCACAAATTTTGGTGACGGGGAGTCTGACATTTGTCAACCAATATTAAATTTGATTATGACTGGACAAATGTAAAGAATATTTTACATAAAGACCTATTTGTGCGTTTCTGCACGTTTCTACACGAATCTAAAATTCAAGTCGCGTTTAATTCGCTAAGTACTTGTTACGGCCACACACACTTCGGAACAAACTGTTCACACGTGTCGTGGTGCCCGACACCCTATTTATGTAACTTCAGGTATCAGGAACAATTTTGTACTTACGAATCACATTGCTGCGTCGGAAAGTAAGTGCCTTATTCTTTTTCTTTTTTTTTGACGTTTTGCTGACCGTGTATCTCAGGATATTTATCTCAGTAATTAATCAACTTGATGCACAAAATTTTTGTTTTACAATAAGTTTATTTCATGCCTCTACATGTTTCGAGCACATGTGCTCATCATCACACTTATAGGTGTGATGATACCAGAGGCTGTGTAACGAAGTTTTGACCTCCTGATGATGAGAACATGTGCTCGAAACATGTAGAGGCATGAAATAAACTTATTATAAAACAAAGAATTTGTGCATCAAGTTGGTTAATTACTGAAATAAATGTCTTATTCTTTGTTGTTATGAGATACATTGGAAAAGAACTAAAAAGGAAGTTGTTTCAGACATCGATATTATATTTGTCAGTATCTATTGTGTGAGGTACATCTGGTACGCAGAACATTTCAAGAGTTTTCTCCATTCCTTTCTTCAGGCGAATTGCTATCAGTATGCTGACAGAGCATCCATTGTTCGTTTTAAGCTTCCCTTGGCCTCCGCTTGAGGCAATACCGTCAGTTCTTAAATTTAGCCTTTTTTTGTTAAAAACAACTTTTGAGGAAATATAAGAACAAAGAAGATTGCCATCAATGCCGAATCGTAAGCTTTAAAAATGTTTATCTTGAAAAGATCAGTTCGATATTTCAGTAAAACATAATGACGGTAAGAAACCTTGTCCTATTGACGATAATACTGTTATAATTAATCAAAACTCAAATCTTTCGGTAGTTAGTATTCCGGGCTGTGATCGGTTGTGAAGCCGGAAGACTTCGTTAACTATCGCCAGGATCCTCAAAGTAGAATTTGTTTAAACGCGCTGATACAACTCAGGTCAAGCTATAGTTTACGTAGATCGTCAGGAGAGCCTTGAAGGCACAGGAGAACAAATATTTATGCCACAAAGCGACTAGGGGATGACATAAAATCCTGTAACTTTAGGCAGTTATGGCTATCTCTGAAATACATACAGCACACGTCGTCATATAACTGGAAACGTTCATGTAATCTCTTTACTTTCACATAACCTGCGTCCTTTCGATTAAAGATAAACCAAAGATTCACGTAATTTCTTGAAGTATTATGTAGATCGAAACACGTAAAAATTTAGATCCCCATTTGGAGCGTGTAAAGCAGCGACATTTACCATTATCACCCCACCTCCACCACCACCATCACGACGCTGCAATTTCACACTGACGTCACTATAGTCTGGTAGATGGATGACAACAATTTGAGGCAACATACTGCTGCCATGGCACTTTAACCCAGAATGTACATACAGCGTGTTGTTACAAAATGGTGCTACCCACCTCCCGAGAATAAATAACTCCATGGAGTTTAGTTCTTCTTGAAAAGCTAATAGCTTCCTCAGCTGGCCAAGAAATCCCCACATTTCATGGGACCCAAACGTTCATTACTGTGTTCATGAGACTTCGCCTCTTCTTTTATCCAGAACAAAATCTATCCAGTCCGCGCCCTTTCAGTCAATTTTTTTAAATAAACGTAGAATTCAATATTATTCTTCCATCCACTCCTGTACCTTTCAATTGCCTTGTTAATTCAGATTTACCCATCAAAATCCTCTACGCACCTCTTCTCTGCGCTCTATGTGCTACACGCCACGGCCATCCCAAATTTCCTGATTTGATAACCAGTAAAATACTTAGTGGGAAGTACAGATCAAGAAACTCGTCATTATGATTCTCTTCAAGTATTGGGCCTAAATATATTCCTAAACACGCTATTCTCAAAAACCTTCAGCTTATATTCCTGTCTCGGTGTGAAAGACCAAACTACACACCCATACAAACAGCATGAAGAGTTATGGTTCTTCATAATTTAATATTCATATTTTTGGAAAGCAAATTGCAAGAAAAAAGTTATGTGGCCGAATGGTAGCAGGCACTCTCTGAGTTAAATCTCCTCTTAGTTTCTTCCTGGAATAACTTTCTATCTGGCAGGGTACCTACCAGGCAATAGGCCTACTTGTAGTAATTCGGCTGACCACAATATGAAGACCACAACATGAATCTATCACATATCGATTCAAGTTCTACCCGATGTCAATTTCATGTTCGTTATTACAATTGATAGTTAATAATAAGTAAAAAAACAATGTCTGAAATAGACTAAAACACTTCTCGGGGTGCAAAACTCCCGTCGCAAGAAAGTCCGTATGATTGGAAGTATTTTAACGGTGCAGTAAAACGCCTGCGATATTAAGTACCGACTACCCGTCTCGCATGCGTGCCAAGGAAGTGTTCGCATCAGCATGGCGATATCCAAGATAGAAGCAAGGTCCAGTCATAAATATGTTGCAATTCGCAGCGACTGAATACCAATGTACGTATAACGTAATATTGACGCACGTTCCCATAACCATTGTTGCCGCGAAAAAGCATTAGGTATGCATTGAATATTCTGAGTGTTTGTATTCATGCCTCAGTTATCGGGCAAGATAGGCGCATGCGCCGTATTTTATTTTCATCTGTGGCCTGTCTAGTTCTACTACATTTTTCCACATTAGCTCACAAATGGCACAATTTTCGGAAAAAGAGTTATGGCACAAAAACGTGCGTTTTTATTTTCTCTACGACATTTTGTCTGAAACATTTCTCATTCTAAGAAGAATTGAGCGATATATCATCATAAAGGTACGTGTGTCTTCATGTGCAGTACCGTTATTATTGTCAGATTTTAATGAAACTCTAATATTGCCGACAGATTTTTTAAATATCCTCTGATATCCAGTGTCATGAAAATCTGTCCACTGGGAGTCGGGTTGTGCCTTAAGGATTGACAGAGACAAACAGACAAGAAGCAGCTGATAGTCGCTTTTCGCAATTTTCAGACGCGCCTAAAAACAAACAGAGGAGACGCAATGTACTTGACGTTAGACAGGTTAATGGCGTTGAATACGCAAACACATGCTTGGAAATGCTTCTCATTATAACGTACCGACGGTTAACAACAGTTGATACCTTACTTAAATTCCAAGCATACTTTGAGGAGAAGTCGCTTATCAGTGGTAATAAGGCTGTATTCTTTACGGAACAGATTTCCCTACACACCTGCTAAGAAAACGTCATAGATTAATACACGAAGTACCAACAAGATGCACTAAATAACTCCAGGCAGCAGACTCTATCTTGAGAAACTAACGGTTCCACAGCTATACTAAAAATTCCCCGCATTTTATGGAATAAGAAGTTCCATCACTGTGTTCACAAGAACTCGCCAATCGTCGCCACTCTGCGCCAGATTAATCCAGTCAACGACTTCGCTTCCGGCTTAATATACATTTTAATATTATCCTACAAAATTACGCGCACTACAATAAGTTTCTTACACCCGTTTCTTCATTTATTGTATAAAGAGTGGCGGCAACTCAGTGACTAAATTACTTGGCTAGGTGGCCGAATAATCATTTCGAATCCGGGAAGCAGCACGATATTCAGTGGGCACCGGGGACTCTTCCTTAGAGGTAAGGCGGTCGGAGAGTAAAGTGGACTATTTACTCCATCTGCTGATGAGTGGAGCTATATTTTCACTCCCCCAAATGCCTTCATGTCGTGACCAGGGACAACTTCTTCAATTTTATTATTACAGTACTTTCTTCGTGATATATATTACGGAAACCATACACGTTCCCGTTATTATTATTATTATTATTATTATTATATTCATTCCTTCCAGGTGAGACGATATTATATGATGTTACAGAAATTCGTGTCCGTGTATTTATGAATAATTCACGTACTAAAACCAAAAAAAGCAATAATGTTAAAATTGTATTCTTTTACACACAATTTGTGATAACTCTGACAGGTTTTGATCTACCTTTATCATCCTCAGGTACTTAATGAACATCAATAAAGCATATATAAAACATAGATGAATTATTCAATACATTAAACTTTTATTTAATAATTCCTTTATATTTTTATGCATGCCTTATTGATGTTCAATAACTTCCTGGAGATAATAATAATAATATTTATTAACTGCAATTGGGTTGTCACCCGGTGGCAATGGTTATTTCACATGCATACAAAATATGAAATTGGTTACTGCTAAATTTAAGTCGGGAGGGCTCAATGAGAAGCATGTAGTGACAACCTGGAATCTTGGGAACCATCTCAGCATTTGCTTTTAGGCACAGGAAACCCAAGAATAACCTGTGTCGAGATGACCGGTCGCAGGACCTTCCGAATACTGACTTCTAGCCAGCAGTCCGGCATCTAAAGTAAAAAAACAAAAAACAAAAATGATGAAGACAGATCGAAACATTTCGGAGTGTAACTGTTCACTCGGCTAGTCTGTCCGACGACGAACACGTCTTATCTCAGGGAATATACGTGGTGGGTATTGGGTGGTACAGGTCATCAATGGTTGTGCATTAACTTATATCGTTGGGTTGAACACTCTCAACAGAAATGACAACACTTCAGTAGTTTAATATTCAGTGGTAACTATATTTAGCGAACAAGTTCATACACCGTCTAGTCCTTAATACCTCGAGGTTCCAAGTGCCTAACCTCGGCTGCATCTCCCTGCCTCCAAGGCTGGTGCACTCCCCTTGTTTATCTCTCTTTTCGGATCTTTGCCAACCCAGTGTCCCCAGTTCTCTTTGACATGGGGTGCCGGCTACCATAAACTTTCACTCCCAGCACTACTTCTTTGATCCTTACAAGGGACCAAATTTTACGGTTACAGGAGTTACCACAAATTGTGTGTAAAAAATATAATTTTGACATTAGTTCATTGATTGGTTAAATTGTGTGAGTTATCTGATGGTCATTATTAGAATTCATACATGTTTAACGAAAATATGCGTCCCTTCTGGGCATCGTTAGTCTCCGTGTTTCAGCTTTAATGTTACACTGTCTTCCAAATCTTCTGTCACACACAAAACCTACCCTACGTCTAGATGCATAAAAGCAACACGTTACGTCCGCAGAGACGTAGACATAAGAGTATAGAAAACCATTCACTATTTAATATTCGTTGACCCCAACTGGCCACAAATCACATACTATTGTTTTTATTTGAATTTTATTAGAGACTGAAAATATTTTAATAAGTGTTGATTCAGTATTCACACTTTCCTCTTCACTTATTGCTTCTTGCGGTTTTTTTTTATTTTGTTTTCTATTTTGTGTGCAATTATGTTGTACTTACGGATTTGTGTACGTATTCGTACTGGTTTCGCCACAAACCGTGCGCTGTTAACCTTTTGGCGACGGAATTATTTTTTTGTAAATTTTAGCACACTCTGTGTATAAAATGTGAATAAAACAGGAACCAAATACGTTAGATTTATGAAACAAACTGCATTTTGAAGAGAAAAAGACGGACAGTATATACCATGTTTAAAATATTCAGTACCTGTATTTGTTGAATAAATACATAAAATGCAACGTTTAGAGGTTAGCGGTGTGGTACGACCACTATAGTCGTCATTAGGAGTCAAAAGGTTAATCCTGAACCTTACTAAACTAAACTATTATTATTATTTTTCAATATTTTTGTGTCTGATACGTTTGGCTTTTAGATTGTTAAGCAGCACTAAATAAAAATTGGTACTACTACCGCCACCACCGCCACTACTAGTAGTAGTAGTAATAGTAGTAGAGGAAAAAGAAGAAGTAGTAGTAGTAGTAATGGCCGGGAGCATGTAGTCGGTATGACTGACTGATGGATGGACGGTCCGGGTTTCGAAAAGCTGTGGGGGGCGAAAAGTTTCCGCACCCGTACAGACGGACATCATGGCCCACCCACCCTCCTGTACAATGGGTACCAAGTCTCTTTCCCGGGAATAAAGTGGCGTTGACACATTCACCTCCATCTATTTCCGAAGTTAAAGAAAGAATAGAGCTGTACTAATACATCCCACTCTGTGCTTTCATGATACGTTACAGAGTGATCTTCTCTTTTACCTTTTACATTTCTCCTCCACTTCCTCCTCCTACTACTACTACTACTACCACTGCTGCTTCTGCTGCTACTATTACTACTAACACCTTGACACCACGGCGGATCACACTGCAAGTCACCTGATCTAGGCAAGATCAACTTTTCCAATGCTCTTGTCACCTTACTGTACCCTCAGTAATCCCTGTTCTGTTACATCCCACATGAGCGGTGTTATAATGGGGAACGTTCATACATTGTGTTTTTGAAAACCTGGCAGCATCTCCTTGTGTTCACACCACACTGATATGGGTTTCCATTCATGCGTAATTCCACAATCCCATGCGATTCCCGGGTCTCTACAGGTTATCAGCGGTCACAACACAACTGAACATCGAGGCGACGTAGCCTGCATTGTGAGCTTACACGCGGCCGGTGGAGTGTGCCTTGCTGAACACATCAACATGCCAGCGTACTTGTTATAATCCAATGAGGAATATAAGTTGCGGGCTCTCATCTCTACACCAAATATCAATCGGCTGATGAAATCAAGAAGAATGAGATGGTCAATGCATGTGGCAGTTATGGGAGACATTAGAGGTGCATACAGGAGACCTGAGTGAATGAGACCACTTGCAACACCTAGGCGTAAATGGGAGGATAATATTAAAATGGATCTCAAAATGTGGGATAGGAGAATGGACTTGATTACCTGGCTCAGGATAGGGACAGCTGATGGAATGTTGTGAATGCCCTAATGTACCTTCATGTTACATAGAAACAGGATAATTTCTTTCGTAGCTAAGGACCTGTTAGTTACTTAGGAATGACTCTGCTCCATGGATTTGATTAGTTATTACTTAGTTAGTTAGTCAGTTTAGTTACGTTATTTACGGTCTTTTAATGGCGGATGTTGCTCAAAACAGTGGATTAGCTACGTTTTTTGCGCCAGAGGCGAATTATCTCAAGGGCCGCCCCTAACAGACATTCTGAAGTAAAAAATCACAATAATTTATTGAAACTCCTTTCATTGGGCTCAACAACTTAAGACTCTATGGCCCCAGAAAATCAATTATTTTTCGTCTAAAATTTTCATTCTGCCGCGCCTTTGACTCTGACGCCTGAGGCTGCAAGCCATGTATCTGACAATTATTTGTATCGCAATATGTTATCTCCGATTACTATACGTGTTGTTATTGCGTGTAAATTAATGGTTATTTTGTCTAAAGCATAAATTACAAGCATCACAACATTTTCGTAAAACTGCGGTAGTTTTATGTGTGTGTGTGTGTGTCTGTGTGTGTGTGGGTGTGTGTGGGTGTGTGTATGTATGTGTGTGTGTGTGTGTGTGTGTG